>Ga0181468_100027_pt1 | contig 19215 bp, 18 predicted proteins | sample InSIn1SAF170_2_FD_119080 | JGI IMG/M metagenome (GOLD analysis project Ga0181468, IMG submission 119080) | Clean room microbial communities from NASA Spacecraft Assembly Facility at Jet Propulsion Laboratory, Pasadena, California, USA -... ... | reverse complement strand
TTCATAAAGCTATTGACCCTGAACTTGCTTGCTGTATCATACAGCGCTATGCGGGAATAGCTCAGTTGGTAGAGCACAACCTTGCCAAGGTTGGGGTCGCGAGTTCGAGTCTCGTTTCCCGCTCCAATTTTTTTTCAGTGTAAGTTTTAGCAAAAACTGCTCAATACGCGGGAATAGCTCAGTTGGTAGAGCACAACCTTGCCAAGGTTGGGGTCGCGAGTTCGAGTCTCGTTTCCCGCTCCAAATTCAAAAAGCCCTAATCGAAAGATTTGGGCTTTTTTTATGTTGATTTTATTCGATTTTTTTAAATAAGAAAGCTTCTTACGCTGATTTCAAATACCGTCTATCCAAACGTCTTCAATTTGCATGGTGACCACAAGTGACCAAAAAGTGCCTTCAATAAATCAAGAAGGTACGAAACTCTCTCTAAAAATGCTTAAATAATTACTCTAACAAGAATTTTCATGTCATTAGACTTCTATTCTTTTTTGATTCAATATTCTTACAAGATCAAATAGTAGCGTGACCAAATTTGGTCACGCAATAACACCCTCGATAAATATAGATCATTTTTTAAAATTTCTTTAATTCAGTCCAGCATGCTCAATCTACGTACTTATCTCAAAAGTCAAAAGTACTCTAAAAAATAAGGTGACCAAATTTGGTCACCTTATTTTTATAGATATTTCATTAGCTTAAGATTATTCAACTTGTAATTTCAGAAGATCTCCAACCTCTACATTTAATAATAAACAGAGCTTTTCAATAGTTTCAAAATCAATACGAGTCGATTGACCATTATAAAGTTTATGCAGAGTGGTTTTACTCATCCCTGTTTCACGCGCAACATCCGCAACCTTCATTCTACGTTCTGCTAATAAGACTGGCAAATTGCAAACTATCATTAATTACCACCATTGTGTAATAAAGTACTTGCATGATGTATTGAATACTTGTAGTATTTCATTGTGTTCTTAAATAACATCATTGTGATACTTTATAAAAGGATATACATATGAACTTCACGTATCTTACTACAAAAGAGCTTTCGGAACGAATTCATTACAACGAACGCACTATCCGAAATCAACTCAAAGATAGCGTCTTACTCGAAGGTGTTCACTACATTCGCCCATTTGGTGGTCGCAAAATTCTTTTTGTTTGGGAGCGCATTGAGGAAGACATGACAAAAACCTCGTTCGGCTCCCTTTATAACCTACAGCTACAATAGGAGTCTTAATCACATGGCCTCAATCCGTACAAGATACGGCAAGCTTACAATCGATTTTCGGTACTTAAATAAGCGTTGCCGTGAAACAACTGCAATGGAAGACACCCCCAACAATCGCAAAAAACTTGAAAAAGCGATTGAACGTATGGAAGCTGAAATGCTCTTGGGTGTATTTGATTATGCAAAATATTTTCCCAAAAGTGCTCGGCTGGCAGAAATTAAAACCGCCGAAAACCTAATTAATGCAGTGAGCTCTAAAACACCTATTTTTTCTAAATATTGTGAAATATGGGTTGCGGACAAAGAAATTGAATGGCGTAGCAGCTATGCAGGAAAAATTAGGATTGTTATTCGAAAATATTTAACTCCATATTTTGGAACAATTCCTGTTATTAACATCAAAAAGTCAGACATCCTTGGATTCCGTTCATCCCTCGCCAAAGTGACATACGGAAATAACCAAGAATGCCTTTCACCATCACGAATCAACCAGATTATGACAGTACTTCGTATGATACTCGATAGTGCTGCCGAACAATATGACTTTGATAGCCCTTATAAAAATATCAAGAACTTAAAGCAAGGAAAGATTGAAGTTACTCCCTTTTCTCTGGAAGAGGTACATAAAATTCTTAGCACTGTTCGTGATGACTTTAAACCGTATTACACCATCCGTTTTTTTTACGGGTATGCGTACCAGTGAAATTGATGGTCTTCAATGGAAAAACATTGACTTACAGCGTCGTGAAATCCATATCCGTGAAGCACTTGTGAATGGTGTTTTAGGTGGAACCAAAACGTATGGTTCTGACCGCACGATCCAGATGAATGACCGAGTGTACCAAGCCTTTCTGCAACAGAAAAGCCTCAACAACGGAAAATCGGACTTCGTCTTCTGCAACCGTGATGGCGGTCCTCTAGACTACCGTTTAGTTAATAAGCGTGTATGGCACCCTATCCTGCGCTTTTTAGGATTAACGCCTCGTCGTGCTTATCAGACACGTCACACAGCTGCCACACTTTGGTTATCTGCGGGTGAAAATCCTGAATGGATTGCACGTCAGCTAGGTCATTCGACCACTGAAATGCTGTTCCGTGTTTACAGCCGCTACATTCCAAACGTCACACGTCGTGATGGCAGTGCTTTTGAAGCCATGCTGGAAAGACTAAATACAGAGGAGCCTGCTCATGAACAGTAAAGCTTTCTTTGGCGGTGTAGTCGTTAGCCCAGAAGCAGATATGGTCGCGCGTGAACTCATTCATGAGTTACACATTCCCAAACTGCACAATCTGGCCTTTTTGCTGGAAATCAATAAATGCTTCGATGACCACCAAGCATTGAGACTTTGGCTACAGCGAATGCTGGATGATGGACAAGCCCATTACGACGACCTGGCCCAACAGGCTCGCCTTCGGTTAATGAGCTTAGCTCACTCATAAAACAAACATATAAGGTCATCTAATTGATGACCTTAGCCCCTTTATACCTATAAAAAGGTAAACCCATGCATAAAGATATTTCAATTTGGATGCCACTTTATATTGGCGATTTACAGGCAAAATTCGCACGAATGACTGTAGAACAAATCGGTGCAACACTGCTGCTAATGATGGATTTCTGGAAAAATGGTGCCATTCCTCATGACCTAGCGACTGTATGTAGCATCACAAAATTATCGCAACAGACCAAAGCTAAAACTTTATTGAATACGCTGTTGGCCCTTGAATTGTTTGAAGTCGAATCTGAGCAGATTCATTCAAATTTTTTAACCAGTTTAAAAAGCCAGGCATTGCAAAATCAGCAAATGAAATCTGATAAAGCTAAAAATGCAGCTCAAGCACGTTGGGGGAAATCCGCAAGTAATGCTCAAGCATCAACTAAGCAACAAAAAGTAAATGCTCAAGCAGGTCCTGAGAAGAGCTCGAGTATTACTCAAGTCATACTTGAATCATGCCCTTCATCTTCATCTTCATCTTCATCTTCATCTTCATCTTCATCTTCATCTTCATCTTCATCTTCAAATTTTGAAGAAAAAAATGAGAGTTTTTTAGAAAATTCAAAATGGATTTAGGAGATCAGCCATGAATACCATCCTTAAAACACTCCAGTTTCGCGCAGAAACAACGGAAACACTTTGCCCTGCCCATCATATACCCATGATAGAAATTGCAGGTCACAGGCTCTGTAAATTGTGTGCCAAAGAAACCGTCCATCACTCACATGCAGCCTATGAGAATGAACTGCAACAGCGATTGCTAAAACAGAAAATTAAAAATTCAGGGCTCAATAAACGCTACCTGGATCGGGGCTTCAAGAATTATGTAGTTGCATGCCCTGCACAAGACAATACCATCAAACTATGTCAGGCCTTTGCACAGCAGATTATTTCTGACCACAACCCAAATATGTTGATGATTGGTACACCGGGTACAGGTAAAACCCATCTGAGTGCATCAATTATTCGCAACATTCTGCATAACAGTACAAAATCTGCGCGTTACTATACCAGTGCAGAAATTGCTCAAAAAATGATGGACACCTGGTCAGATGCTTCACGCTCTGAGAAAGAAGTTATCGACCATTTCTCCAGTTTTGATTTATTAGTGATTGATGAATATGGCCTGCATGACCGGCATGAAAAACGCCTGGAGATGGTACATAAGGTTTTGTATAGTCGTTATGACAACATGAAATCTACCCTTCTGATTTCCAATTTCACAGTCCAAAATATGCAGCGAGATTTAGGTATCCGATTATGGTCACGATTACATGAAAACAATTTGATTGTAGTACCGTGTTATTGGGATGATCAGCGGATAACCAAATAATACGACTCTTTACTTAAGCCAATTATCTCGCTGAAATAATTGGCTTTTATAATTAGATTTTTCAAAATTGCATTAATTGCATATTCTTATTAAATGGACAGATATTCTTATTTGAAGCTAAACACCCGTTCTTATTTGGTGGTGTTTCAAAAAGTATGCTGAAAAAAACAATATGGCTTTTGATAAAATAGAGGTATGAAAATAACGCTACAAATCAAATGTCCTACCTGTCTAAGTAACAATATAAAGAGAAATGGCATCAAAGTAGATGGGAAACAAAACCATCAATGCAAAGATTGCAAACGTCAGTTTATTGGTGATCATGCATTAAGCTATCAAGGATGTAACTCAGGTATTACCGGCAAGATATTACATTTAATGGTCAGAGGAAGCGGTGTAAGAGATATTGCTGAAGTCGAGCGTATCAGCATTGGCAAGGTATTACGAACCTTAAGTGAATCGATCTATCAGATTCAGCCTAAACAAAGCCACTACGAATGTCTTGAAGTCGATGAACTTTGGACTTTTGTAGGGAATAAGAAAAATAAACAATGGCTTATTTATGCCTACCATCGAGAATCTGGAGAAATTGTTGCTTATGTTTGGGGTAAGCGGGATTTAGCAACGGTTCAACGTCTTAAAGCTAGACTTAAAAAGCTTGGGGTTCAATATGCTCGAATTGCGAGTGATCATTGGGATAGTTTTATTACAGCATTTCAATGTTGCAAGCAAGTGATCGGTAAGTTTTTTACCGTCGGTATTGAAGGTAACAACTGTAGAATTCGTCATCGAATCAGGCGTGGATTTAGGAGAAGTTGCAACTTTTCTAAAAAGCTCGAAAATCATTTTAAAGCCTTTGATTTGACTTTCTTTTACCTTAATAATGGATTTGTTTAACGCCAGCATACTTTTTGAAACACCACCTAGTGATTTATTTCGTCATCTTCAAGTTGGTCAAACTGAATGTCGTAAACGACGTATTTGGGTTGGTCGAGTGAAACTGTATATTAGTGCGCTACGATTAGAAGATGGAGAACTTTTACTTGTTGTTTCTCCTATGTTTAATGCTTCTGCTATTCGTGATTATGCATTACGCTGGGAAATCGAAACGTTATTTAGTTGTCTCAAAGGACGTGGATTCAATCTTGAAAATACTCGTTTAACAGACCCTAGACGAGTCAAGAAATTGATAGCAGTGCTAGCTATCGGTTTCTGTTGGTGCTATTTAACAGGTGAATGGCAACATGATCGAAAAAAAGCGATAAAAATAAAGAAGCATGGACGACTTTCAGTAAGTTTATTTCGCTACGGTTTGGACCATGTTCAAATGGCTATTCTACGTTTGATTGGTTTTGGGAAAAAAGAAGAATTTAAGAAAGTGCTAGCAATTTTAAGAAAGAAAAAGCCTGATAGGACAAGGGCCCTATGAAATTTGTCGTGTACAGAGTTAAAATTGTTACAAAGCCGCATTTTATATACATTTTTAAATTATCAACTTTATTTAAAATATGAGTGCAGTTATTTTGATCAATAAAATTAGTTTGGGGGTTAGTCGTTATGTTGAGTCGCTTTTTAGTTATTTGCCTGAGTAGTATGTATATTTTTTCGACTTATACTCTTGCAGCTGAACCACAAAAATCACTTCCTCCTACCACCAACAATCTAAACAATTTAGCACTGTTAAACCAAGCCGACACATGGTCTTTAGATAATCTAAATAAAGCGGAGTGGTCGGACAATCTTGAAAAAGGCTATCTTCCTGTTTACGCAAAGTTACAAGTGCTGTTGAGTCGCCATTACTCATCCTCAGGTGCAATTGATGGCATATTGGGCCTAAATACTGTGAAAGCCATTTCAGCTTTTCAGATTATGAAGGGTTTAAGTGGTGACGGAGTGTTAGATGCAAATACTTGGCGGCTTTTAAATGAAGTTACGACTCAACCGACGTTTATTGAGTACACCATTACCACACAAGACTTGAAAGGTCCTTATGCTCAATCGATCCCTGTGGATTATGCCGAACAGTCAAAAATGAAGGGCTTGTATTACACCCGTGTGACCGAAATGCTCGGTGAAAAATTCCATATGGATGAATTGTTTTTAAAAAAAATTAATTCAGGCGCAAATTTTAATAAAGTCGGTGAAAAGATTATTGTCGCAAATGTAATAAATGTTTTGCCAAATAATGTGCAAAGCATTATTGCACACAAAGGTTCTAAACAATTATATTTGCTTAATCGACAAAATAAGATCATTGCATCTTTTCCTGCAACGATCGGGAGCGAAGATAATCCCTCACCCACTGGCACGCATGCCATCGGCAGTATCGTGTTCAATCCACATTATAGTTATAACCCTAAGAATTTTATTCAAGGCAAAAATCTTAAGCCCTTAAGCCTCCCCCCAGGACCCAACAACCCTGTAGGAAATATTTGGATTGGTTTATCTCGACCTTCTTTTGGGATTCATGGCACGCCAAATCCCGCCTTAATTTCTAAAACAGCATCGCATGGTTGTATCCGATTGACTAATTGGGATGCTAATAACTTAGCTAAAGTCCTCCATAAGGGGTTAACTGTAATTTTCTTGGAATGAAAAAATTTACCTCGCTATTTGAAAAATCAAAATTTAGCAATCAAGCGCTTGCGTTCTCAAGCTCAATTCCTCTTGTCTCTTCCCACAAAGCCAAGATTTCGCTAGGCGTATACTTTTCCCACTTTTCATAGTTGCCAATAATTGGGCACTAACAAACAGCTCAATCTCGGAATACGTCCAATTTCCAGGAAGATTCCTCGGATACTTAGGTTTTTCATCTTTATGGTCTAAATAATCTGAATAAGTCGATATTTTCTTAGCAAAAACAGTATCTTTAATAAACCTAGCGTCTTCATCACCCGATAGCTCTAAGGTGCGTAACCGATCACCTACAAATTTCGACTGATACGGTAATCCTCCCATAAATAACCGAAGTTAAAAGTAGAGGTTAAGCAGCCATTAGAGGTGGCTTTCCTTTGTTAGCTTGATGTGGTCTTTCATGGTTGTAATGCCACAACCAGTTTGTTGCATAATCTTGTACTTCATCCAAAGTATCAAATAAATGCTTGCTCAGCCAACTATAACGTATGGTCCGATTATAGCGTTCAATATACGCATTCTGCTGTGGCTTACCCGGTTGAATATATTCAATACGAATACCGTGCTCAGTAGCCCAGCGCACAAATTCGTGACTGATAAATTCGGGACCATTATCGCATCGGATCACTAACGGTTTTTCTCTCCACTCCAGCAATTGATTCAACGTACGAATAACCCTGATTGTGGGCAATGAGAACCCTGCTTCAATGGCTAGGCCTTCGCGGCGGTAATCATCAATCACATTCAATAATCGAAACTTGCGACCATCGGAAAGCTGATCATGCATAAAATCTAATGACCAAACCTGATTTTCTCGGATTGGTTCTTTCAATGGTTCAGGCGCATGCCGTTTTAGTCTTCTTCTCGGTTTAATACGCAGATTCAGTGCCAACTCACAGTAAATGCGGTAAACCCGCTTGTGATTCCAGCAGCAACTCTCAACATGCCGTAAATACGAGAAGCACAAACCAAAGCCCCAATCGGAATTTTCCTCAGTGAGTTCAATGAGCTGTTCAGCAATGAGTGCATTGTCATCGCTGAGTTTGGCTTGATAGCGGTAGCAGGTTTCACTAATGCCAAATGCTTTACAAGCCAAACGAATACTAATGGCATGCTGGGCAACTGCCTGTTGTGCCATCTTACGCCGGCAAGATGGCTTTACCCTTGCGCAGCAGTGCTGCTCATTGCCATCGCTTCCTGGATGATTTCGGCCTTTAATCGCCCTTCCGCATACATCTTTTTAAGTCTGGTATTTTCGGCTTCTAGCTCTTTCAGTCGAGCCATTAATGATGTATCCATACCACCATATTTGGCACGCCATTTATAAAAGGTAGCATTACTCATGCCGTGTTCACGGCAAAGGGTCGCTACAGGTGTGCCAGATTCTGCCTGTTTCAAGATGGACATGATCTGACTGTCAGTAAATTTAGATGTTTTCATGCAGAATCTCCTGCTCGTATCTTAAGAGAAAATTCTACTTTTAGATCCTATTATTTTTAGGGGGGATTACCACTTTAGCTGCGAGTGCTTTCAAACGCTTCTTAAAGTTCTCTAAATCATAACGTAACCAAATAGAGCGAACACCGCTACCTGAAACAAATACACCCTTCTTGCGTAATTCGTTACTAGTACGATGCTGCCCATAAGCTGGATACTGAGTTGCGAAATCAATGACTGCTAGTTCTGTAGCATCATCTACACGATTTTTTAGATTAGGTACTCGACGGGATTTATTGATCAATGCATCCATGTCACCAGACTGTACTAGCTCCTGATAGCGATGAAAAGTATCTCTAGAGACACCCATCACTTTACACGCTCTAGATACATTCTGAAGCACTTCAGCTAAATTGAGCAGACCTACTTTGTGTTTAATGATTTGATTGTTAGTATGCAACATAAGAAAGTTACCTTTGTTTGATTAAGATTTCGACACCTTTATCAAAATGGGTAACTTTATCTTTTTCAAGAGTTATGTCCGATCAAGTCTGAACTAATACATCTGATGAATAAAAAAATTTGCTAGAGGTGCACTATGAAAAATATTGCTTATCATTCTTTTATATGCAGTCTATACTTTTTACTACATGGATGTTCAAATTCACAACCACAACAGCCTTTGCAGCATCAATCAAATAAAACCATTGCAAAATCAACAACGATACCCACTCAAAAAAATCCTCAACAGACTTTAGCCTCTTTTGACAAAATCTCTTGTGATGACATTCAAAATCCACAGTTTCAGCAAGCAGTTTTAAATGCCATTAATGAAATTCGAAATCACTCCCAACAATGTGGAAAAATTGCCTACTCGGCAACTCATTCATTAAAATGGAATAATCAATTACAGATGAGCTCAACTGCGCATGCACAGGATATTTCACAACGTCAGATTTTAAGTCATGTCGGGCGTGGAGGTGAAAATCTTAGATTCCGTATTAAAAAAACAGGGTATAAAGGCGGTGGGGGTGAAAATCTAGCAACAGGTCAAACCAACCTTAAACAAGTTCTTGAAAATTGGCTGGCATTAAGCCCAGGACATTGCGATAACTTAATGAAACCGCAATTTAAAGATTATGCGATCGCATGTAGCCGAAATCCTACAACCCATCGAACATACTGGGTGCAACACTTTGGTAGCGGGAAAAACTAAAACCGAGTACAAGATCTTTATTTGATCGGGTAAAAACTGAAATTAACACTTATAAAATCTGCTTTATAAATTAAAAATCCCTCTTTTTAAAAGAAGGATTTTTAGTAGATTGATGACGTTTATTCGACTTAACGCTCGGTTAAGGCATTGTTTTTCGCTTTTAAAATTGGTTTAAGTAAATAAGAAAGAATTGTTTTCTTACCTGTCATAATATCCAATTGAACCGTCATCCCTGGAATCACAGACAATCCTTTACCGAAAGTTGGTTTGTCTGTCACTGCACGGACGATATAAAACATATTGCCTTTTTCATCGGTAAATGTGTCTGGGCTAATGTGTTTCACCTTCGCATCCATTCCGCCATAAATCGAAAAATCATAGGCGGTAAATTTAATTACCGCAGGCAAGTCTGGTCGTACAAAGGCAATATCTTTCGGCGATACTTTTGCCTCAACGATCAATTGACCATCTAAAGGTACGATTTCCGCGACTTGATCACTCGGTTTCACCACCCCACCGATGGTATTAAAGAAAATTTTCTGCACGATACCATTGGTCGGTGAACGAATATCTGTGGTTTTTACTCGATCTGCCACGCCTGAAATACTTTCTTTTAAACTCACCAACTGCGCTTGCGCTTCTGCTAATTCATTGCGCCATTGGTTTTTCAAACTGACCGCAGCTTCAGAGGTTCTTGATTGCGCTTCGCCGATTGAGGCTTGCGAACCACGTAAGTTTGCTGCTGCCTGCTTACGCTCACCATCGGCATTGGAGACATCACGCTCTAAACGCAAAATATCCATTTCCGACACCGCACCAGTCTTTAACAAAGGTCGTGTGGTATTGAGTTCACGCACTGCAAGTTGATAGGCTCTTTCAGCTTGTCCGAGCGCAGCTTGCGCCCGTTGCGATTCCTGTTGACGGGTCGAAACCGTGCCTTGATTGGTCATCGTTCTTTGACTCAGTTCACGCAGACTTTCTGCATAATATTGGCTTTCTTGCGCCATAATCATTGCCGCTGCATCAGGTGAAACACCGGCTGGGACACTGCCTGAGGTATAGCCCGAGCCATTTAATTGTGCACTTAAACGTCTAACTTTGGTTTGCAAGGCAAAAATCTTGGCATTAACTTCATTCAAATTTGAGGTGAACCGTGTCGGGTCAATACGAATCAATAGATCGCCTTTTTTGACGTGCTCACCTTCCTGCACATACACCTTTTCAACCACGCCACCATCAACCGATTGAATCACTTGCATCTGTTGAGATGGAATAACTTTGCCTTCACCACGAGTAATTTCATCGACTTTGGCAAAACCTGCCCAAAGCAACAGGCAGACAAAAGTCACCGCAATAATATAAAGGGTCATTCGTGTCTTGAGTGGTTTTTGTGATTGTGTGACTTCCTTAACCTGTCGCTGCCAATCATTTGCATCGGCAGGCTGATATTGTTTAAACAAACGCAAACGCCCGAAAATAGGATTCATCACCTTTTCAGAGTTTTCTATGCTTTTGCCTACGCCTTGAAACAGCTTCTCGCGATGGGTCTTTTTTTGTTCTTCGCTCACGACATTACTCCTGCAGCTTTTTCTTGTTGAGGAAACATCGCTTTCAAGACCGTTTCTTTCTCGCCATTTGCAATGATCTTGCCATCTTCAAGAATGATAATTCGATCGACCAAAGCCAATAAAGCAGGTTTATGCGTGACCAAGATCAATGTGTGTTGGGCTGTCATGTATTGTTTTAAATGATGAATCACATGATTTTCCAATGGTGTGTCCATCGCACTGGTCGGCTCATCAAAAATCAAAATTTTCGCATTTTGAGCAATTGCACGTGCGACTGCGATTGCTTGACGTTGCCCGCCCGACAACTTGTGCCCTCGCTCACCCACTTGCAAAGACAAACCATCTTCATGTGCTTTAAGAATTTGTCCTAAACCTGAAATCACCAAACTTTGTTCTAGTACGGTTCGGCTCACATGCGGATTGCCCAACACAATATTCGACAACACCGTACCATTCAATAAGTCAGTGTCTTGTGGAATATAACCAATTTGGTTACGTAATTCCGCAGGATCAATCTGAGCAATATTGGTTTGATCAATAAATACCGCACCCTCTGTAGGTCGATAAAGCGACAACAATATTTTCTCAATCGAACTTTTACCAGAACCGACTTTACCCAATATCGCGACTTTTTCACCTGCACGAATGGAAAGCGTAATATCTTCCAAAGCTGAACGTGACTCATTCGGATAGCGCAAACTGACATTTTTAAATTCAATATTGCCAATTAGATGAGTATGACTGACCCAACCTTTCAGATTTTCTCGTTCTTGTTCAGCTTCAACTGTTTGGTTCAATAAATTTAATGCGCTTGACGCTTGATAATATTGAGTAAGTAAGCCCGCAACCTGTGCAATCGGTGCTAACGCACGTGTCGAAATCATATAACATGCAATGAGTGCGCCTTGCGTTAACTTACCATCAACAATCAAGTAAACCCCGATGATGATAATGACGACGCCAACTGTTTGTTGAACCCATGACGCAAAGTTTCCAACCGTTCCACCCAAAAAACGTAACTTTGCAGAATAATGCACGGTAAAACGGGTGGCTTTTTCCCACAAAGCTTGCATACGACCGTTAGCATTAAAACTCTTAATGGTTTCTTCATTGTTTAAAGTTTCAATTAACAAGGCTTGACGTTGTTGTGAAGCTTCTGCCATCGCATCAGATAATTTTTTCAAGTTGACATGCACTGACAACGCGTGCAATAAAATGATAAATGCTGCAATGAGCAGCGGAATCACAAACACCCATGAAATGATACAAATGACCGCAAGGAACAATACAAAAAACGGCAGATCGACTAAGGAAACAACAGTCAATGAACTGGTAAATGAACGAATCGATTCATAGGATTGAATATTTGATGCCGTCATACCAACCGACATATTATTCTGCTCCATGCGACGACCAAGCACTTTTTCCATGATATAAGCAGATAGTTTATTGTCTGCACGCGTCGCAGCTAAATCGACAAAATAACTGCGTCCTAACTTTAAAACAAAATCGGCGGTAATAATAATCATGATGCCGAGTGCCAAAACCCATAACGTATCCAATGCATGATTTGGTACAACTCGGTCATATACGTTCATGACAAAAAATGGAGAACATAAGGCGAAAATATTGATGAATAATGCACCGAGCAAAATATCTTTATAAATTGAACGGTGTTCACGAATTACACGCCAAAACCAGTGTTGCTGATTTTTTTCCATTTTCAGTTTGTTATCGACAATAAACTGACGTTGTTGGAGATAAATCACTGAACCGACATACTGCTCTTGCAATTCTGCAATTGGAATTTGTTTAACGGTATCGGCCAATTCTGGAAAATAAACGGTTGCTAGTTGCTGCTCATGATCAATTCGATACAACACACACGCAGTATTATTTTTTAACAATAAAATTGCAGGAAACACAAAGTGATTTAACTGTGCTAAACCTTGCTGCACTATATTACTGCTTAAACTCACACGATCTGCAGCACGCGAAACAAAGCTCGGAATTAGTAAACCATTGGGCAAAGGCAAGCCAGAAAGTAGCCCTTCTTGGGTAATACTTACCTCATAATCTTTAGCCACCCGAATCAGGCATAACGCTAAAGGGTCAAATATTTGTGTTGTCACTTATTCACCATGGGTCAAAATGCATTTTGATTTTTTGAACTAAAACTTGCTATTAATAGACCTCTCTCATAAGTTTTTAAACCCCACTTGCGGAATATATTCCTCATCCCAATTCTCAAGGGGGAAAACAAAGGGGTTATGAAAGAGGTCTAATTAATGTATTGCTTCCAACGAATCAATAACAAAAACTTCTCTTATATAAAATGTATATTTTACGAACAAAAATAGGGCACACGTTGCACCCTATTTTTCATTTCATACTTTCATTATTCAGCAACTTGTGCTTGCACGTTCGCAGAACACATATTCGCTGCATTAATTTCACGCTGACTCACTTCTGATACAGCAGGTAAATTATCACGTTGAATACCTAGCGCAGGTAACAATTGTCCTGTGCTATAAAGTGTTTGGAATTGTGCAATTTTCAAATCATATTGCGCACTGACATAAGCACGATTGGCCTGAAAGGCTTCATTTTCTGAATCAAGTACATCAAGCAAAGTACGACGACCAATATCAAACTGATCATTATACGCTTTCACAACTGAAGCAGATTCATCACGATGACGCTGTAACCATTGCAACTGGCTGCTATAGTTATTGACATTGTTATAAGCCACGGCTGAAGTTTGGCGAATATCGACACATGCTTTGTTTTTCAAATCATCGGATTGTAAAACACGTGCATTGGCAGCATTCATGGCTGCTCTATCAGCAAAACCATTAAATAGATTGTAGTTGAGTCTTAACTCAACTGCGCTATCTTGCCCGTATTTATCGTTATCGGGATTGGTGCGTTCATCAAAACTATTACGGTTTTGATATAAACCTGTACGCGCCACAAACGACAGTTTCGGGTACATATTGGCTTTGAATTCTTGCGCACTTGCACGTGCATATTGCATTTCACTTAACGCAGCTTTTAAACTGTTGTTATTGTTGTACGCAGCAGTAACGACTTCTTGTGTGCTATTCGGAAGAGCCACATTGATTGTAACGGGTGCAAGATTACTACTTGGCTCAACACCTACAATTCGCGCAAAACGTGCTGATACATCATTTAAATTCGCTTGTTCCGTCATTAAATTGGTTTGTGCCAAAGATAAACGACCTGATATTTGTGCTAAATCCGCACCATTGCCCACACCCTGCTTGGTCTTTTGCTGAATTTGGTTATAAACACGTTGATGGTTATTAAAGTTGGTTTCTGCCAATTTAACCAGATCACGGTAACGTTGAACATCCAAATAAGCTTGCGCTGCTTCAAAGGCTTTTTGTTCCACACCAGCATTTAACTCATAATAGCGTTTTAGCGCTGCATAATCGCCTTGCTCAACTTTGCTTTTAATACGAAAACCATCGAACAACACTTGCGTTAATGCAATTTCTGCCTGACCTTGATTGAACCAACCACGATCGCCATCGAATTCACGGTTACCTTTACCATAAGCTGCATTTAAATCAATTGATGGTAAATAACCTGCTCGCGCCTGTTTTTGATTCGCAGTGGCTTCAAGAAAGTTTGACCATTGCACCTGAACTTCTGGGTTATTTTCAATCGCAGTTTTAGTTACAGATGTTAAATCTGCTGCTGATACAGTCATTGCTACACTTGCCCCAGCAATCATGCTTGCGATTTTTGTTAATGCTAATACTTTCACAGGTTTCCCCTTGTTTTAAGGTTTCTTAAATGTTTAACGATGTTGCCATCATATTAATAAATAAATTTGGGATAGAGGGCGAAGTGACTCCGCCCTCTACGCTAGGTTTAAGTCTGGAAGTTGGTTTTGTTGATCATGTCGATGATGTCATTCTCTGTAAATGACTGGCCTGTGACCACAATATTCACATTCACGCTATTCTCTATATTATGGATCTTGATAGTACTACTACCTGTGGTCAGGCTGACATAATCACTTAATTTACCCACATCCTGATCCCAACCAAGTTGTACTAATAAGGCTTTGGCATTAATCTTGTCACCCTGAGCTTTGCTAAAGTCATTGATGGTATCAGTCTGGTTCACATTATCAGTTGCACCCCAAACAAAGGTATCAGCACCCAATCCACCGTTGAGGATATCATTACCTACCCCACCGATCAGGATGTCATTCCCTGCATCGCCATACAGTATATCGTTGCCGATCCCACCTTCCAGACGATCATTACCATTGCCACCATATAGCGTATCCTGACCTGAACCACCAATGAGTACATCATTGCCTTTACCGCCGTACAATGTATCGTTGGTCGCACCACCCAGCAGAATATCATCACGCTCTGTACCATTGAGTGTAGTACCAGCGACATGATAAATATCGGCTTTTGCATTGGTTAGAACACCAAGCTCATTCAAAGTATAGTCAAAGCCACCTGAAGATGGTCCAATTGCCCCTTTAGGTGCAGCAGATGTCCCGCCACCAGCAGTCGAAGTACCATTATCAATGGTCAGAGCAAGGTTATAGCTAGTTGAAGAAGAATTTGTGTTGGAGAGTTGCACATAATACTCACCAGTAGTCGTGGCAGTAAACCAGCCATCCGTAGTCTGACTAAAGCTCGTTGCAGTACCACTGGCATCCAGTACAGCTCGTGTAGTCGTACCTGAAACATTGGTATTCGATCCAGTCGTACCATCTACATCAATATAGATACGTTCACCTGCATAAAGATACACTTTTACCAAATCACGATCTGCACTCGAATAGAACGTACCATTAAAGACCTGAGTGTAACCATTAATACCACTATCGACAGCCCAGCCCGAGATGGTTTGACCTGTCTGATAAGCAGTAATGGTTGCTGCCGTTCCCGTCGTACCAAACAGGCTACGGTCACTAAAGTCCACAGCGAGTTCTTTAATGTTATTTTTTGGCAAGCTTGAAGCATCATTATTGGTCCAGGCAGTGCCATTGTTGTATGCACTTTCGTTAATCACTCGAATCGTCTGTGCTGGAATACCTGTTACATTCGGGGTAAAAGTAATCGTATTTGTACCCGATACCGTACCATTCACGGCATTGCTACTGCTAGACAAGAAGGTATTATTACTCACCAGATCATTGTGCATTAATGCAGCGTCCGAGATAGATATCGCTGTACCATTTTGTACATTGGTAATAATCGTATCCCGATTAGCATCAACCTGTGCCTGATAGTTCAAGCTGATGTTTAAATTCATCGAAATAGCATCACCATCGCCATCCACTGCACCAATCTGGAAGCTTTCCATTTCACCCAGAATAGTCTTATTGACAATAATTTCATAGCGATATTCACCTGTGGTGAAATCAACCGTTAATGCACCACCTTTTTCGGTATGAATGACTTGAGTGTTCCCACCAGCAAGAGTATAAACCACGCCATCTACAGTAACACTTTCCAGATATCCACCATCTGCACCCAGTATCATCCCGCCAGTACTACCACTACCTGAAAGAATAGACACATTCCCCTGAACAATACCATCATCAATGCTGCTGAGTAGTGTATTGAGCAATTCTGTCGGACTGGAGATTGCAACTGCCTCATCATTCGTACCCGCAGGTTGTGTTCGTATCAATGGAGCAATAGCACTGGTATCACTACCGCCGATTCTTACCGCATACATTGCATCAATATTTTTGGTATTTAGGAAATTACGCCAGTTTGTGCCAGTAGTTGCATCAATCCCCTGATTAGTATCAGGAGCACCATCGGTAATAAAATACACAAAGTGTTTATCTGCTGCTGGTGGTGTACCCCAATCAGTCATGGTCTTATTAATCGCTGAAAGATAAGAAGTGCCACCATCGGCCTGCTGCGTATTGACAAAGTTAATCGCACCCGTCGCAGAATCCACATACCACTGTGAAACCTCTTCCGAGTTCGCGCTACTAAAATTAATCATCTTGACATTGACATTGCCCAGAGTATCAACTTTGTCAATTAATTGTGCAATCGCCTGTTTTGCCAGCATCAAACGAATAGTATTCGGATCAAAACCAGCAGTCGCTGAGCCTCTACCATTTTCATCCTGCGCCATACTACCCGATACATCGAGGATAATGGTCAGATTATAGGTCTGCGGTGTTGCTGCCATACTCAAGGTCTGATTAATATCCGTTGCAACGGGTGCATCATCTATAACGTTGATAGTTAAGTTGGTCGCAGCACTGGTCTGACCTGTTACTTGATCTTTGGCAATGTAGCTAAATACCTTGATATCATCGACACCTTGAGTTGTTGCCGCATTCAGGGTATAGGTATAAGCACCTGTCAGCTTATTGACCACCAATGTGCCATCAGCATCACTAATGGTAATCGTAGTGCCCGAAATAACTTTGTTTGGCGTACCACTTGCACCACTACTAAAGCTGATGTCATCAATCTGTGTTGTGTTGGTCACAGTATCGTTGGTAAACAGATTACCCGTCGTCGTATATTGGGTCTTGGTGCCCTGGAACGTACCATTTGGCAGATGTGATTCACGTACTGTCGCGGCATCAGGTAATACATTCAACCCTGTGGTGTTAATGGTCAGTTTTGCAGTTGCCAGACTACCATCACTATCTGATAGAGTATAAGTAAACTCATCAGTTGAATTACCTGTAACCGCAGCCTCTGCACGCAGACCATTAACACGGAAATGACCAGAATTATTGGTCGAAGTAAAAGCAATATATTGATAATTGATATTCGTTGGCAAGCTAAATCCCAGTACACTACTTGATGGCGTACCCGAAACTGTATCTGTACCCACAAGAGTACCACTGGCATTAAAGGCATACCATGTAATATAACCAGCTTCTGTTGCATTTGAAACATCAGTTAAAGTCACTACAGCATTCTTCGACAATGCACCTAAATCAAAAACGATATATTCACCATTTTCGACACGACTGATATTCTGCTGATCGGATGTACTACCCGACAGTGTTGTTTCAACACCTAAACCATCATTGTTATTACCAGTAGTAGCATCAACCAAACGTACAATATTGGCAGTTGAGTTCGTTAAAGCATTAAGGTTGAGAGTTGTACCCGATATAGGTGAAGAACCATCAAAACCATACACATTTTTTACACCAGTCGTTGCATAGTCTTTCCATTTAGTAAGGTCTGGAGCGGTATCAGAACCATTTCTATCGACATATACATTTCTATACCCTGAAGTATAGGTGTATTCGCCATTACTCTGGATTTCAAGTTTACCGTCATCTGTTGTAATGGTGGTAATGCCTGATTGTGCTACCGTATGGTTCGTTCCACCAAAATTCACGGAAGTAATTCTATTTGGTGTATCCAGACTTGGTGTATCTACACTTGCAGAAGTGACAATACCATTTACTGTACCTGTAATCACATTACCTGTAACTGTGTCACCTATCGCCACGCTTGCCGAATCATTCTTGGCAACTGGTGCAGTATCCGTAATCGTGATCTGCACCTGCGTCCAGCCAGATTCCAGCGTACCATCTGATGCCCTATAGTAGAAACTATCTACATCCGCACCATCAGTATCCGTTACACCGTTGTTACCATGATTACGTATTGGGGCAACATAGCTAAATGTGCCATTACTATTCATGGTCACTGTACCACCTAAAACAGTCGTAATGGTATTGCTGCCATTTGCTGTTTGTGCACCTGTACCACTGGCATTGGTTGCAAACTGAGCAACAGTTAAAGTAGCACTATCAACATCTGTATCATTAACCAACACAGTTACAAGAGAAGTCGTTGAACCTTCAATGACTGTACGGCTATCAGCAATTGCCACTGGTGGGTCATTGACTGGATTGACGGTGATATTCACGGTCGCTGTATTGGACACGACTCCATTGCTGTCGGTCACGGTATAGGTGAAGCTGTCCGAGGTGGTTTCTGAACCATCATGTACATAGCTCACGGTGCCATTGGCATTCACCGTCACGGTACCGTTGGCTGGTGCGCCCACGATGGTCACCACACCTGCTGGCGTACCGTCTTCGGCATCCGTATCGTTGCCTTTGACCGCAATCACCACCGTATTACCTTCGTCCACCGTCGCTGTGTCATTAGTCGCCACTGGTGGGTCATTGACTGGATTGACGGTGATATTCACGGTCGCTGTATTGGACACGACTCCATTGCTGTCGGTCACGGTATAGGTGAAGCTGTCCGAGGTGGTTTCTGAACCATCATGTACAT
>Ga0181468_100023_pt1 | contig 20690 bp, 19 predicted proteins | sample InSIn1SAF170_2_FD_119080 | JGI IMG/M metagenome (GOLD analysis project Ga0181468, IMG submission 119080) | Clean room microbial communities from NASA Spacecraft Assembly Facility at Jet Propulsion Laboratory, Pasadena, California, USA -... ... | reverse complement strand
AAATCATTTGAATGATTTCTTCTTGGTCTACGTGCCATAAAATACTCCATATATTGATGTTTATAACATCATTTGGGGAGCAAAATATCACTTATAAGTGTTGTTCAAATTTCCTGATCCACCTCTGACTAGATTGAAAAATCTAAATTTTTAATTTTTCTAATGCAAATTGAATCTTTTCTTTGGGGCAGTACTGCTTTTGGGAAAACTTTTCCATTACAGTTGACCCAATAATTTTTTTATCTGCATTAAAGAAAAATATTTCTAAGTCATAAGGAACATTAATCATATTAAAACAGGTGTAAATTGGCTTTTTCCATGTAAAAACTAACGGTTTTAATAAAGGATTTTCTTTAAATCCTATTTCTTGATCATGTTCCCTATACAGATAAAGAGCCGTTAATTTTTTTCCATTAAAGCTAAACGTCTTTACTTCTTTATCTTGATTAAAGTAAGGGTTATAAACCTGTTTAAAGGCCATAACAGACACTACTATTAAAAGAGCTATAAACGCTGCATATTTTAATTTCAATTCCTGTTATTCCTTTTAGCCAGGTGGCAAGTCACATGCAAAGAAATTGTCTTAGTCATGACTAATTATTTAACACTCATAAGTTGATCCCATTTAAAGTAATTGGGAGACAGCTTATTACGTGACATATTCCAATTTCTATCAGGTAGTATACTGGCACCTAATCCTATTTTTCTCTTACCAAATTTATTCTGTATATCATCGAGTGAATCCATAAGTTTATTACTTGATTCTATCTTATTCATGTCCGTGAATAGGTCATAAATATGAGTAGCTTTAGGTTCAAGACAAGTGAGGATAACTCCACATTTTTTAAATCCAATATTCTTATGGTATAGCTGATCAACCATTGAGGTAGCAATTTTAGAAAGTAATAAACTATTGTCAGATGGATCGGGTAAAGCGTAAGACAAAGATTTATTATAAAAAGGCTCAGAACTATCAAATGGATTAGATTGAACAAAACTAATAATACAGCCACATAGTAAATTTTCACTTCTTAAACGGCTTACGGCATCCTGAACATAAAGCGTAATCGCTTCTTTAAGATCCTCACAGCTATAAACTTTCTGGCCAAAGGAACGGCTTGCTATTATTTGTTTTTTTTGCTTTAGGACTTTGCTCAATTTCAATGCAAGAAATTCCCTGTAATTCTAATAGTGTTCTGTGCATGACTACAGAGAATTGATCTCTAATCATTAAGGGTGAAGCACAGACAAAATCTAGAACTGTATTAATGCTTAGGCTATTCAGCTTTTTAGTATGCTTTCTACCAATACCCCATACTTCACTAACTTCTATAAATTGATATAAGCCCTCAATCGAACAATAGTCCATTGAAACAAGGTTACATACACCTTTTAAATAACTATTCTTTTTAGCGATATGATTAGCCAATTTTGCTTCTGTTTTAGTCCGTCCAATTCCAATACAGGCCGGCAAACCTAGCCAACGTGAGAGCCGATCCAGAATTAAATGAGCATACGCAGTTGTTTCGAATAAGAGTTGCTATTTCAAATAAAAAATACTTTTAGATATAGCTACAAATAATTGATTGATTAATAATCAATTAAATTTAATTTCTTAAAATTATATTTTACCTTAGATGAAATTTATGTAACCTATGTAACATAACAGATATCATATAGGTTACATCATGGCAAAAGGTGAATCAGGACGTATAGTTCTGGAAGTAGACCCCGAATTAAAGAAAGCTCTTTACTCGATCTTAGCTCATAAACAGCAAACGTTGAAAGACTGGTTCACTGATAAAGCGCATAAGCATATAGAGGAAAATAAGCCAGAACTTATTAAAAGCTTTTTGAAGGAACGTAATGAAATTTAAAGTAGATCAGACCACTCAAAAATTACGTGGCGGTTATTATACTCCTCAAAATTTGGCAGATTTTGTTTCTAAATGGGTATTGGAAAAGCAGCCCAAATCGGTGCTTGAACCAAGTTGTGGTGATGGAGTATTTATTCAAGCTTTACACAACAACAAGTGTGACAAAAATATTGAACTGTCATGTTTTGAATTGCTTGATACTGAAGTTCAAAAAGCATCTAACCTGTGTTCAGAATTAGGATTCAAAAATGCTAGTGTTACGTCTGGCGATTTTTTAGTATGGGCGAACGATCAACTTGATAAAAAAATTGAATTATTTGATGCAGTTATAGGTAATCCTCCCTTCATTAGATATCAGTTTTTAGAAAAGTCATTTCAGGAACAGGCAGAACTTGTTTTTAAACAACTAGATCAAAAATTTACTAAACACACGAATGCTTGGGTTCCTTTCTTATTATCAACGCTTGCTCTATTAAACAAGGGTGGGCGGATGGCTATGGTTATTCCATCTGAGATAATTAATGTAATGCATGCTCAGTCTTTGCGTAGCTATATGGGTGAAATTTGTTCAAAGATTGTGATCATAGATCCAAAAGAAATCTGGTTTGAAGATACTCTGCAAGGTGCTGTAATTATCATGGCAGAGAAAAAAACCGATATCAGCATACCATCTGAAGGTGTTGGTATTTTTAGTGTCGAAGGTTCTGAGTTTTTGGAAAAAAGTCCTGAGGTATTATTCAATGAAACATTAGGGATTAATGGTGAAACAGTAGAGGGAAAATGGACTAAAGCAGTCTTAAATAAAAGTGAAATTTCATTAATTAATAAGATTATTAGTCATGAATCAGTTCACAAGTTTAAAACTATAGCTACAGTAGATGTTGGTATTGTAACTGGAGCTAATAAATTCTTCTTAGTAGACAACGAAACCGTAGAGACATACAACCTTTCAGCTTATGCTCATCCAATGTTTGGTAAAAGCCAACATTGTCCAGGAATTTTATATGATGAGAATCAGCATAAATCTAACCAGCTAAAAAACCTTCCAACAAACTTTTTGTATATTGAATCTGATTACAATGAACTTCCTTTAAGTGTTCAGAATTATATCCAACTTGGAGAGCAGGAAAAGCTCAATGAACGGTATAAGTGCCGTATACGAAAGCCTTGGTATAAAGTTCCATCAATTTATAGTACAGAGATTGGGATGCTAAAGCGCTGTCATGAGGCCCCTAGACTAATTTTGAATAGCGTCGGAGCTTATACAACTGATACGGCCTATCGTATTACATCTAGTTTCACAAATGCTGAAAATTTAGTTTGTAGCTTCTTAAACCCGTTAACTGCTATCACAGCAGAATTAGAAGGTAGGTATTATGGTGGAGGTGTGTTGGAGCTTGTTCCTTCTGAAATTGAGAAGCTATATATACCTGTAATTGATGATTATAAACATGATCCTGATACTCTGAACCAATTAGTAAAGGATGGGAAAGTTGAGGAAGTTATTAGAAACCAAGGCGAAGCCATTTTCACTAGATTAGGGTTCTCTAAACAAGATAATGAAGAGCTTATGAAAATCTGGCAAAAATTGCGTGATCGTCGTATGCGGAAATAAAATTACATATTTGCTTATTGTATAGTTAAAATTTATCTATTGGCAGATAATTTATATAATATGAAGTAGGGAGGAAATAAATTTCCTCCCTACTTCTTTGTTAGAGTGAGCTGTATAATTCGTTCACATTTGGTATGTTTTTATCAAAATCACCTAAGTCAAAAAGAATTTTAAGCAGGTCATTCATTTCTAAAACCATAGCATCGAATTGTCTTTTTAACGTGATTCTTGAACGGTTGTCTGCTTTGGAAAGATCTGAGTATAGCTTATTCATTTTTGCTTGAAGACTAGCTATCTGATCATGCTTCTCTTTTTCCGACTTATTTTCGAAATCAATTATAGGAATAGGCATACGAGTCTGTACTTTCGTTCCACGAGCGATAAATCCACCTCTAAATACTTCGCCATAAACTGACGCAAACCATTCTAAATACTTAGATGATAAAAGAGCTTGTATATAATAAATTGAGTATGGACTATATTCAGGCACATTAATAATACTATATCCGGCAGTTCCTCCAGAAGAAACAAAAGTTCGATGATTATCTATAGAGTATTTGTAGCCATTTGATAAAACCCCCACAATAATTTTCTGAGGAACATCACAGTTTTCGAGTGCTTGGCTACGTCCATATCTATACCATTCATTGGATGTCGTAGGATCTGGTTTTATAGAACGTTTGTCGTTATCAAGATGTTCTTTCACTAGATGAAGAAAGTCGAAAATTTTTGGATAAGTAGTCCTTAGTTCTTCGTATTCTACAAAAACAACATGATTACTTACTTTCTTATATGGATAAATCACAAAAGCATTCGGCTCAACATCTTTATATGTGTAGAAGTGATCATCACCTGAGCGTTGAGTTTCAAAGTAAGGTCTCGTAAGCTCCTTTTCTACATGGTAAATACAGCCTTGGTACTCAAAGTAAATATACCCATCTTCGGTTTTAATTTCCTTATGAATGTAATATTCGTTAGCACTTGTCTGTATACCGTTAGCAATTGCTTTTTTACCTAAAATATTACCTAAAGGTTGAGAGTTTCTATACATTAGTTCTAGAATTTGATTTATTTCATTTTCTAAAATCCATGTATCTGCATCAAGATTAGAAATTTCATAGGTACTAGTATTTACAACGTCTTCATCCCGAGCTAGCCATTTTTTAAAGTCTTTCACTTCATAAAAAGAAAACTCAGTTTGTTGTGATTTTTTTAAAAATAACAAACAAGTATAAGTAGTCTTATTTTTAAAAACTTGGTTTGCACCAAATGAAATTAACTTACAAAGAGATTTACTATCTACTAGTAGTTGTCGCAAGTTTTTACCTGCACCTACTTTTACGAATTTTGATGGCAGGATATAACCTAGATAACCATTGTCTTTAAGTAACTGTAATGACCGTTCAACAAAGAGAAAATACTTATCAAACTGCTTAAATGCTGATTTATATTTCTTTTTATATAGTGGTAGTTCTAAAGGAGTGAGCTGCTTCATATGCTCAGTTGCCATATAAGGCGGATTACCTACGATTACATCAAATTGAAGATCTATATTGAAGGGATTAATCGCTAAAACGTCAGTACTCTTTACATTATCTGTTAGTTCTATCAAGCTATTACCAAACAAAATATTTTCATCAGTCTTCGGTAAAATTGGAATATCTGATGTAATAGTTTCTTTTGATTCACCTTCAAGAAGTTTTAACAGTAATCCAAAAGAACATGCTTTTACAGCATTAAAATCCTTATCGATTCCATAAATACAATTATTTAAAATCTCCTTTTTAACTGGAAACTTTAATTTGAAACTATGTTCAGTAAGTTGTTGCAATTTCGAACGATCATGTGCAATGTAATAATCGATTAGTATATCTTGTATGACCTGAAATATTTCTAGAAGAAATGCTCCTGAACCACAAGCAATATCTGCAAATTTTGAGTTTAATATTTGTTTATCTGTTTTGCCCTGACAGAACTCTATAACAGTATTTCGTATTATCTCTTTTATAATGTGTGTAGGGGTTGTCACGACATCTCTATCAAGGTGTTCCGCCTTGGGCTTAATTTCGATTTTCCCATATTGATTGAGACGAATCTTTTCACTTAAAAATACTTCATAAATATTTCCTAAAATATCTGACGAAAATACCGAAAATGAATAAGTACTTTGAGGGAAATATAGTTGCTCAATAATAGTCCAAATATATGATTCTTGGTTATTTATCAGTTGATTGATATATGATAAAGAAAATAATCCTGAGTTATACTTTTTATCGGAAAATTTTAATTTATCAATTAGTGACTTAAAATCTTTGTTTTTGGCAAAGTGATAAAGTGTCTCATAGTCTTCTAACTCTCTATCTTCACAAACTCGAAGAAAAACAATACTGTTTATATAATCCTGAGTTAGATCATTAAGCTGTTCTTCATTTAATTCTGGTTTTATAGAAATAAAATCATTCGCTAACATTACCCGCCAATTATTGATTTGCTGTAGAAATAAATCGTCTACACTAAAACGAGATATCTTACTTTCAATATCAGACCATTCTGTTTCAAATTGGCCTGAGTAAACGCTTTCTCTCCCAATTAATTTCTTAATTTCATCAAAGTTATCGACAAGTTCTGTGTAATGGTAAAGCTTGATTCGAGAAGTTGATGCTAAATCACTTTCGGAAACTGGGTTCGAACAGTCATATATCGCTATATATTCAAAATTAGTAAGGACTGAAATCTTCAACTTTGCGGTAAATCCGTAGCGACGGACTTGTTTTGCTGATTCAGGATCGATATCAATATGAACACTTGGTTTTTTAGCTTCTACAAAAAATTTACGCTCTGAAAAGAGACGAAAGGTATAGTCTGGCTTTTTTGTATTTTCATTAGACTTAAATCGAATTCCTTCTTCAACCAAAACCTCACGTTCATGAGTACTTTTTCTAGTAACATTGGTTATATCCCAGCCTAAAATGGCAAAAAATTGATCAATAAAATCAGTACGTAGTTGAGTTTCATTATATCGAGTAGAACGGTAAAATTCGATATCCTGATTATATCTCTCAATTAGACCTTTTAAATTTCCTAAGCTATTCATTATGTTATCTAAGTTTTTAAATCAAAGACTATAATATTACAATCGCTCGCTTAACACGACGTATATATGTCTAAATATTAATTAATAACGCTTCTTATAAATTGAAATGGGAATTATTTCGAATTTGTAAGAGTTACATTTAAAAGAAATCCAAAAATTTCTTGACCTTTATTTTTAATTAGAATTTTTACATACAATCAAATTTCCTTATTTTTGTTGGACTGTAGAAAGTCCTTAAAATGGTTTCTTTTTACTTCATTGATAGCCAATTCTGGATCAATGCCATTACTTTTTAAGCTAGATATCAATGAGACTGTAATTGCTAAATTTAAAGGAATAATTTCTTTGCTCTTATAGTTAGTTATAGAATTCGGATTCATACCTATCAAGGTAGCTAATTCTTTAATTGTTAAACCAATTTTAATAAGTTCAATCTGAAATTCTTGATATGTCATATATAGCACCTCTCTGTAAAATCTATCACATTAAAAATGTGTTAACAAACTTTATATGTGCATACATAAATTAATAGAGTTCAATCACCATCTTTAATAGGCACTGTTGCAAATAGAGATTTGAGTCGATGAAGTTCCCTTTAAAAAGTGCTTAGAGACCGAAAACCCTGTTGATTAGACACACTTCACCCTGAGGCTGACCATAATAAAATGACGATGCTTGTCCTTTACGTAGTGCACGCATGACTTCAATACCTTTAATTGTGGCATAAGCCGTCTTCATAGATTTGAATCCTAATGTGGCCCTGATGATTCGCTTTAACTTACCATGATCACATTCAATGACATTATTTTTATACTTAATCTGCCTGTGCTCAATATCTACTGGACATTTTCCTTCTCGCTTTAATCGTGATAAAGCATGGCCATAGGTCGCTGCTTTATCTGTATTGATGACCCGTGGAATTTGCCATTTTTTCACCGTATTGAAGATCTTTCCTAGAAAACTATAGGCTGATTTACTGTTCCGTCTAGCGGAAAGGTAAAAGTCAATCGTATGACCCCGTTGATCAACTGCACGATACAGGTAAGTCCATCGCCCCTTCACTTTGATATAAGTCTCATCCATATGCCATGAATGTAAATCTATAGGATTACGCCAATACCAGCGTAACCATTTTTCCATTTCTGGAGCATAACGCTGAACCCAACGATAAATTGTACTGTGATCCACATTTATGCCTCGTTCAGCGAGCATTTCTTGAAGTTCACGATAGCTGATGCCATATTTACAATACCAGCGCACAGCCCAAAGAATGATTTCACCCTGAAAGTGCCGACCGTGGAAGGGATTCATCTGCTGTATCTCTAAATAAATAAGATATTTAGCTTATCATGTCAGCCTATTTGCAACAGTGCCCTGGCTTTTGCCCTACTTAATAATGTGGGATTTGTTCAATTTATAGCCATTACTAGACTATTAAAGAAAGAGGCTTATTTATCTTGGATAAGCCCCTTCTAGAATTACTTAATATAATATTACATTGTTCTATCAGAACAAATACGTTAAAGAAGCCATAAATGATCCATCTACAATTTCACTTCCCTTTTTAGCATTTGGAACATAGTAATAGGTGTCAGCTTTGGATTTATTAATATTAGTACCTATATAAGATGTATTCAAAACAAAATTTTTCCACATGTAATCTAGCCCAATACTATAATCTAGAAAGTCTCCAGTAGGTCCAGCATATGCATTACCTTCGCCATTCGTATAACCCAAGTGTGCTTTTGCAACTATAGGCAAATCATTAATAGGTTTTTTTAAATCTATATAAACATATAATTTATCATTATCTCCTACTGACTTCCGTTCTGGTACATACATTAATCCAAGCCTTGTATTAAGACCTTGAATGTCTTTGCTGCCTGACATATAAAATTCATTAAATGTGTAACCGCTTGTACCTGGAAAAGTATATAAAGCCATACCTGTATCAAAAGATATAGAAAAAAATTCTTGTCCATATCCTAGTAGATAATCAATTTCTAAATCTTCCCCTCCGTATGAACCGACTCCGTCTACTGAAAAACCATATACACTTCCATAGATACCACTTTTATCAATTAAATTGAGATTTAACATATAGCTAGGTTTCTCATCTGTAAGAGAAATACCTCGACTACGGATCTGGCTATTTACGGAAAGAAACCCGTTCAGCTTTAATTTTTGGCTGTCATCTTCATGAGCATATGTGGTACTTAATGCATTGGTTGCCAATAGCAAAAAGAAGATGGAAGATTTATTTTTAAATCGTGATGTCATACGGTGACAAATTTTAGACATGAGTTTCCCCTTATTCTTAATAAGCGCTAATGCTTATAAGAAAACAGTTAAATTTCTTACTTAAAGTTGAATTAAATGTAAAAAGGATTATTTAGGAAGAAAGATATGAACCGTACCGGGTTTGTCGGAGACTTTTTTATTTAAGTTAGGCCACCTGACCTAACGGGTTAATCTTATCATAGTACATTGCTTCAAACTCAAAAGGCGATACATAACCCAGTGCACTGTGTACACGCTTTTTATTGAACCAATCTACCCAGTTTAGTGTCGCAAGTTGTACATCTGCTAAACCTTGCCAATCTGCTTTTAGATATTCAATCACCTCTGTTTTGTATAAGCCATTCACCGTTTCAGCCAAAGCATTATCGTATGAATCACCGGTCGTACCGACTGATGCTCGTAAATTTGCTGCTTCTAAACGATTGGTATAACGAATGGAAAGATATTGCACGCCTCTGTCACTATGATGAATCACGTTCTTTGGCATGCCTCGATCGTGCAATGCTTGCTCCAATGCATCGAGCACCATATCTGTATTCATCCGTGTAGATACTTTCCATCCAACAATTGCTCGTGAGAACACATCAATAACAAATGCGGTATATACCCAGCCTGAATGAGTTTGAATATACGTAAAGTCACCCACCCATAGTTGGTTTGGATGATCAGCATTAAAATTACGTTTCACTAAATCATCTGCCCGTTTTTGGTCATCTCGGTTACGAGTAGTTTGTTTATTCTTACCACGCCAAACACCTTGTATACCTAGCTTTTGCATCAATCGAGCAACTGTACAACGTGCAATAACATAACCCTCACGTTTCAATTTTTGCCAAACTTTACGTACACCATATCGACCTGAACTTTCTTTCCAAATACGTTTGATTTGCTCTGCATGATGTAAATCATGCAGAGCACGTTTCGCTCGATGTTCTGGGTTATCAACGAGATCTAAAGCCCGATAATAGGTCGAAGCTGCAATCGGTAAAATTCTACAAATCGCTTCAACACCATATCGATCTTTATTGTTATGGATAAAATCCACCATTATTTGTGTGGGCGGTCGAGCTCCGCCTGGGCGAAAAAAGCGGCTGCTTTGCGTAGAATTTCATTGGCACGTTTTAATTCTTTAATTTCACGTTCCATTTGCTTCATTTTTTCTTGGTCAGATATCTGTTGTACTTTGGCAGGATTTAGTTGATCCAGATGCTTTAAATACCAAACACGCAATGTTTCAGGAGTACAACCGATTTTAGGAGCAATAGCTGTGATTGCTGCCCAAGTAGAAGGATAATCTTTTTCAGATTCAATTAGTAATTGAACCGCTCTTTCTCTGATTTCAGGGGTATATTTTAATTTTGTCATCGGGATAGTCTCTCAGAATATTGACTCTCCGACAAACCCGGTACGGTTCAATATTCCTTTTTGATTATCTGATCAGAGTTTAGATATAGGTAATGAAAATTCACCTCCAATTTAGGCTATAACTTTTACATTAGACCTCTTGCGAAAGTATCGTTTTACCTAATTTTTGAATTGGCTAAAACCTTATAAAATGTAGCTTTGGGCTGTTTAAATTTTGACTAACGCAAGAAGTCTATTGAGGATTAAGTAAAATCACTAACCTTGTTATGCAAAGTCAATTTCTGCAAAGACTGATCTAAAGCCCCTACTAACCAATCAATATCATGAGCTTGGAAAGCCAAAGGGGGACGGAGCTTTAAAACATTACCATAAGGGCCAGCGACAGACGTTAACACCTGATGCTCAACGCGTAGCATTTCAATTAAATTCAAAGCCAATTCTTTATTCGGTGCTTTCGAGTATTTATCTTTCACTAGTTCGAAACCGATAAATAAACCGGCCCCACGAACGTCACCAACACATTCATATTTATTGACTAGCATTTTTAATTCAGCTTGTAACAATACACCCACCTGTTTGGCATGATTCTGTAATTGTTCTTCCTCTATTACCTTTAGAACTGCCTGGGCTGCTGCCATGGAAACAGGGTTTCCACCAAATGTATTGAAGTACGGAATATTGTCACTAAATGCAGCCATGACATCACTTTTTGCCAGTAAACCAGAGACTGGAATACCATTCCCCATCGGTTTTCCTGTGGTGATAATGTCTGGAGTTACCCCATGTCGTCCAAAGCCCCAGAATGAATCGCCAGTACGAGCAAACCCAGGTTGAACTTCGTCTGCAATAAAGACACCGCCATTGGCATGCACCGTATCAATTGCCTTCTGTAAAAAACCTGGAGGATTTGGCATGACGCCATCAGATGAAAAAATAGAATCTGCTAAAAATCCGGCAAATTTAATTCCATTACGCTTCATATCATCAATTTGTAATTGAATCTGATCCGCAAACCAATCGCTGAGATTCTCTCCATCAAAACGATATAAATCAGGTGCTGGAACTAATCGGGTAGTGGCCGCTAAAGGTTGACCACTACCCAGTGCTGGAGAACATCCTGAAGTTAAATCACTGGTGCCATGATAGGACTCTTGGGTAACGATGATCCCTGTACCACCACTATATTCACGTGCGATACGGATCGCCAGATCATTGGCTTCTGATCCTGTACACATATACATGGCTTTATTAATTTCTGCTGGTGCCGTTGCCAATAAATTTTCGGTGTAGTCTAAAATGGTTTCATGCAAATAACGGGTATGTGTATTAAGCTTTTGCATTTGTGCATTTACAGCTTCGATCACAGCTGGATGACAATGACCAATACTTGCCACATTGTTATATACATCTAAGTATTTTTTTCCATCATCATCCCATAAATATTGCCCTTTCCCCGCAACCAAATGTACAGGCTTCCGATAAAATAAACGATATGAATCACTCAGAAGCTTTTCTCGTTTTGTAGTCAGTGTATAAGTTTTTGGATCAAGTGCTTGAGCGTTCTCATCTGCTCTAAAGCTATTGGTATCCATAATCGTTGATCGTATCGCCATATTCTATTTTCCTGAGAGACCTTATCTGTAAATAACGTTTATTTTTCAATCATAATTTGATCTTAATATGAATACTTTTTAAATGCAATAAAATACACAAATACTTTTTTTTGCATTTTTTATCGATTTTTCCCCTTATTTCTTATATGGTATTCTTTTCAAAAATGAATATATAAAATGCTGCAACAAGAACGTCTTCATCGGATTAAGTCGCTCCTTAATCGCCTGCATCGAGTCTCAACAGAACGCATTATCAATGACCTTAAAATTTCCCGTGAAACAGCACGTCGTGACATTATCGAACTGGAAAGTTTAGGTCTCTGTAAACGTGTTCATGGCGGTATTGTGGGTAATGATCATGTGACGATTGAAGCACCTTTAAATATTCGAACTACCCAATACGCTAAAGAAAAACGTGCCATTGCAAAATGTGCAGTACAACAAATTCATTCCGGACATACGATTTTTCTAGATGCAGGTAGCACGACCTCTATTTTTGCTGAAGAACTAAAAACACTTAGTGGCCTTACCATTATTACTAATAGTTTTCAGGCTGTTGCAAACCTGACAAGTAACGAAAAATCAGTAGATAATCAGATTATTTTGTTAGGCGGTGCCGTTCAATCTCGCCCACAAACCCAAGGTGACTTGGTGATCCATGAAATACAGCGTTATCATGTGGATTTCTGTGTACTTTCACCTGTCGGAATCTCCCCTTTTCATGGTGCAACCAGTTTTTATATTGAAGAAGCCAATATTGCCCGAGAGATGATCAAACATAGTCATCAATCAATCATTTTGGCAGATCAGTCCAAATTGAATGTGGTCAGTCGTGTCCAATATGCCAAACCCACGGATATTTCCATGCTGATCACCACTGCTGATCCGAACTCAGCTGCCCATGAAGAAGATTTTAGATCGAATTTTGAAACGATCTTATTTGCCTAATAACCCAATTAAAAAGAGCTTTAACAGGAGTTAAAGCTCTTTTTTTATCTTATGAATTGACCTTTGCATAAGCAGGAACTGCATCTTGCACATGACTTGAGGCTTTTTTCTCAAATAATGCATCTACACGCGCTTGCTCAGAAGCATCTTTCTTAAAGAGTAAACCACAAACAATAAATACAGTGACATTCACTATGAGACCGATAATACCGCTCGTCAATGAACCTAATGCACGGATATCATCTGGATAGAATGCAGTCAGAATGATTGAAACCAAGATACCTAAAATCATTCCTGACAATGCACCCTGTTTATTACCGAATTTGCTGAAAATCCCGAAGAAAAGTGGCACAGCCAGTTGAATAATGCCTTGATAAGAAATCTGTGCAAGAAGCTGTAATCTTGAGAAATTGAATGTGTAATATGCCAACACCGATGCCAACAAGATGAATACCACCATTCCAGATTTTGCCAAAATCGTTAATTGACGGTCAGTTTTCGGTTTTTTCCATGTGGCCAGATCATTGGCAAATTGAGTTCCGCAGACTTGTACACAACCATCGACATGACCAATACTTGCGGCAAGTTTAATGACCAATGCTGCACCAAGGAGCCATACCCCACCACTGCTTAGGAAGGTATAGAAGAAACCTTTTTGTGGATTGGCCTGAACAATTTCAGACTGGCTGACTGCAAGTGCGTACAAACTCAAGATTGCATAGAAACCACCGACAAATAATAGCGTTAATAGCGCTCCTTGTTTCACCGCACGAACACCGCTTGCCGTATAGATGCGCTGGAAGCTCATTGGCCAGCACATCGCGCCAATCACCCCAGTAAAAATAATACTGAACATATATAGTGGGCCATAACTTGAACCCTCATCGCCCGGTACGATCAACATACTCAGTGGAAGCTCTGCAATGTTTTTAAATGAAGCATCGGAGCCAAACATCAGCATCACAAAAATCGCCGCAGAACCACCGTATGCAATAATCCCTTGATAGACATCAGTCATAATCAGACCACGCATCCCCATGCTTACAGTCCAATATTGGCGAATAAAGATCAGAACCACACCCAGTACTAGACAGGTTTTTACGCCCCACTGACCGAAACTTGCAAATTCAATCAGCATTGCCAGTGCCTGAATACCCAGCACTACCCATGGGAACACACAAACAATCCCGATCAATGAAGCCACACGTTTCACCACCACGCTGTTAAAGCGCATGCCGAGTAAGTCTGGCTGAGTATTTAAATTAAAGCGTTTACCCCAGATCCATGCACGATTAGCCATGAAGTACATGGCGGTCACACCGAGTGTGGCATAGACCACCCCATATAACCCAATAACACCACTGACATTCATGGCAAAGAATGCGGTAAACACTGCCCCTGGCCACCATGAATTGGTATAGCACATGGCAATATAGAATGGCCCATAAGAACGGCCGCCCACAGCATAATCACTAAATGAACCACTTTGACGATGGGTCGAATACAGCACGATCAGCATGCCGATAATAAATGCGCCAATAAGCCCAAAAGTGACAAAATAATTGGGTGCAACTTGTGTAATATCCATGATTACACCTCTTCATCTGCTGGGATTTCCCCCAGTTTTTCTTCAATAAAATACAGGGCTGTGAGTCCAATCATGAGAAGGACAGCAATCATAATCCAATAGAAAAAGGGCAAGGGAATCCCCAAAATCACCCAAGTGCTCTGGCTAATGCTTAAATAGAAGGGTGGGAAAATTGCTAAGAGTGTTAAAAATGCAAAATATATCCCAAAGACTAATCGTTTGACCTTAATGGTCTGTTGTACGTTCGTTTGCATAATGATGTACCCACATAATTGAAATTCATTTTTTGTGCCACTACTGCATCTCATCTATTAAAAACACGTCTGGATTTTCCCCCTCTACATGCGTTTCTAAGCCAATTTTTCTGGCCAGATAATGTGTTAATAGCTGCATACCACTGCTTAAATCATCCAGTGTTGAATATTCTGCTTCGTTATGCGATAAACCCGATTGACTCGGAATAAAGATCAAATTCGATGGCACCTTTTCGGCCAGACTGATTGCGTCATGTCCTGCAATGGTCTTTAGCTCTAAGGTTGACAGGCCTAATTCTGCAGCAATCTCCAATAGCTCCTGCTGCACATCTGCATCTAAATTCACGCCCGGTCGAAAATGTCTGGACACGATTTCATGGTTGGTTTTAGTGATGGTCGAAATCTCAGACAAATCGGCCAAGATGTTTTTTTCAATCTCTAAAATTAAGGCTTCATCGGCCGAGCGGATTTCTAAATAAATCGTGGTCGTTTCCGGCACGATATTCGGTGAATTTGGATAATTTTCGATTTTTCCTACCGAGCTATGGACCATGCCCGGATAAAGATCGGCATAGTGGCGGACTTTTAAAATGGCATGTGAAGCCGCCAGTAACGCATCTTTACGAATTGGCATCGGTGCAGGACCCGTATGATTTTGCTCACCAATAAATTTGACTTTAAGTTTTAAGGTCACCCAGATGCCTTGCACAATCCCAATGGTTTTTTGATGCTGTTCTAGCAAACCACCCTGCTCGACATGCAGTTCCAGATAACCCCGTACCGGTTGATCAAAATCAGACTCTCCCAAATACCCCATGCTCTGAAGCGCGTCTTTAAAGCTGATATTGTCAGTGTCTTTAATATTCCAGGTATTTTCTAAAGTTGCTTTTCCTGCGAAATATGAACTGCCGGTTAAACTTGGCTGAAAACGTGCGCCTTCTTCATTGGTCCAGCACACCACAGCCAAATTGAATTTGGGTTTTATGCCTGATTGACGGACTGCCTGTTTGATCTGTTTTAAGGTTGCTGCGCCAGCCAACACCCCATAGACGCCATCAAACTGACCGCCATAGGGCTGTGAATCCAGATGTGATCCGCACAGGATATATGCCAGATCTGGATCAAATACCACCGCACCGAAAATATTGCCCACCCGGTCGATATGCACCTCAAAACCTTGTGCTTTCAGCCAGTCACAGAAATGATCACGCATTAGCTGATCTTCTGGTGTGCCCGTAATTCGGTTTAAGCCACCTTTTTCGGTTCCGCCATAGCGTGCACTGATGGCCATTAACTGTTCAAAATCATCCACCTGATCCATAAAAGCAGGGCTGTTTTTGTCGAGATACCAATCCATCATCTTTATTGTCCTCTCTCACTGATCGCAGGTAATTGTGTTTTTAAATCAGTTTGTTGATTGAATTTTCTATATTTAATTAGCAAAGCATATGCCAATAAAACAATTGATTTTTAAATATAAATTTATGTTTAACGCTATAATTTTGTGCATATTTATGTTTTATTGCATATTTATGCACTATTCTGCACAGGCAAAAAATTACAGCACCAATGCCTTTAATTCATTTAAATGGGAAATATTTAGTCCTGCTTCTGCATTGTCCTGTTTATATTTCGCCACAGTAATATTGGCCGCATTGGCAGAGATTGCACCGGTGCGACTGTCTTCGACTGCAAGGGCCTTTTTTCCCTGAAATTGAGTTAGTGCACGTAAATAGGGTTCAGGGTCAGGTTTTCCTTTTTCGACGTCATCTACAGAGATGATGAATTTAATTTCATTCTGAATACCAATGCGTGCCAGATTAATATCAATAATTTTGCGTGAAGAATTGGATACACAGACCTGCTCAATACCATTGGCATGGAATAAACGGATAATTTCGGTACTGTTTTCAATGGGTTCCAGCTTGCTTTGATTGTCGATATAAAAATCTTCCAACAAATTTAACCAGTGTGAATACCCATGTGTCAGCTGAGTGGTCTGCTGAATCAAGGTCCAGACATCCTGCATATGCAAGCCACACAATTCCTCATCAGAGATATGGTCAATCGGTGCACCGCAGTGCTTGGAGGCATAACGAATCGCCTCGTTATATAAGGCTTCACTATCGATAATGGTGCCATCGACATCCCACATTACTACATCGTATTTCATAAGCCGTCCTTATACTAAACTGAGCCAAGTGGACCAGCGTGGATCTTTAAAAAGTTTACGGGCACGCCCATATTTCCAGATGCCATATTTCTGATAATCAAAATCCCAGTCAGACAACTGACGTTGTTGTACCGCCCAAGAGCCCCATTTCATATCGGCAATGGCACGGCCAATAAATACACGAGCAACCAGATCTTCTCGCAGGGTACCAAAGTATTCTTCTATCAATTCATAAGAGCGTTCATCATCAATAAACATTTCACCCAAAAATACACCTAATTCATAGGCACGCTCATTATTGGACGCAAATTCAAAATCAATGACTTTCATATCCAGCAAATGATTATGTTCATCGGTCTTAACCATAAAATTGCCCGGCATCGGATCATTATGGCAAGGGACGATATCCAGCCCTGAAGCCATAAAGGCCGCTTTGGCTTGCTGATAACAATGCATGAGAAAAGGAAAATCGCTTGGTCGGATCGCGCCTAAGGCCTCCCCTTGCTCAATATGCTCATCGGTCATTTCAAAGACCGTTTTCGTTTTGCCCAGAAGCGGACTGGAGTGCATTTTTTTATAGATCTGGATCACGGAATTCTGGAATTCTTCACGCTGAAAATCCGAAGAGACAGTGGCATGATAACCCTCTAAATACTCATGCACTTCCAGACGTTTTTGTTCATCCAGCAGCATCATACCCGGTGAAATCCCCATTTGGTGTGCTTTGTTCAGCGCTTCATAAGACAATTGACGATCGATAAAACTTTCTGTTCCTTCACCAAAGATTTTGACAAAAAAAGACTGCTGTTCAATGCTCATAATCCAGTTTGAATTGCACAGTCCCCCTGAAACCGGTTTGATCTCGATCTGTGCCTCTGGCGAATAGTTGGGTAATTGTTTTGCTAATTCGAAAAAAATGGCCTGATTCATGATATTCGCCTCTTGTTATACGGTGTCCATGTCTTTTAGGTTTTCCACAAATCTTAAAAACCGCCAAGATGCGTATTTGCCAAATTCCAGATGTTTACGTGGCGAAAGCGAAGATAAATTGATCGCAATCAGTCCCCACTTTAAGTCGTCCAACATGCCATACAGCCACGCCAGCTCAAAATTTTCAGCATTAAACTCGCCAAACCATTCGATATACCCTTGTTTTGCGTCTTGTTTTAATTCATAGGCTTCCATTAAATAGCAACCAACATCCTGCAAGGGGTCAGACAAAGCCGTCGAAGCAAAATGACTGAATTTCACTTCGTTTTGATCATTCACTAGAATATTGGAAATATTGCCGTCTAGATGACATGGCAACAGCTGAAAATCACGATCCTGCAATTTATTTTTGGCCTGTTGTGCAAAGTGTTGCCATTCCACAATCTGCTTAGGGCATAAAATCACATCGTTTTTAATCTGTTCAGATAACGTTTCGATCAGTTCAAATGTAGAATGCACATGACTAATCTTTAGTTCACTCTGCAGCTGCTTTTTCTTGAGCAGAATATTTTTGCGAATTTCATCATTATGAAAATCATGTAGTCCCGCCACCCGCCAGTGTTGTACAGCATATTCATTGGCCAAGTGTTTGCTACTGGTATCCGCATCCACAACTTTTAGCCCTATCCCTAGATCGCCACATTGTGTTGCAACGCCTACCAGCGTTTCAAAATCAAAAAATGGCAACATATCGTCATTGAGCTGTTCCAGTAAAATCTGCTGACCCTCGTGCTCGATAAGTTTTTGCTGAGTGGTGACCCCTTGCCAACTTGGAGAGGCCGCAATGGTAAAGTCTTTTTCAAGGTGATTAGGCGAAGCAAAGTTTATTTTCATTGTTTTTCTCCTTCTGCAGTTGGGTTGGCCATTGAATCTTGCCCTGTTTCGCTCGTATGATTTTTTCAATCTCACAAGCCAGGCGAATCAAATGGATATCGGAAAAACGTTTGCCGACGAGCTGCACACCCACAGGTAAGCCACGTTCATCAAAGCCGCCACAAATCACCACAGCGGGATGGCCTGATTGGTTAAATGGTGCTGTAAAGGTGGTATGTCGTAATGGCATAGATTCATCAGGACCCAGCTGTTCTGCAGGGAAATTGACGACTGGCATCACCGGCGTAATCAGATAATCTGCATCACCAAATAGCTTTTGGGTTTCCTCAATGCCTTTGGCAATGCCTGCCTGAATCTCTAAGTATTTAGAAATGGTCCAATCCTGTGCTTCTTTGCACCAAGCAATAATGTGCGAATTAGTTAAATCCCGATATTGTTCATGAGCACGCTGATATTCATTGAATGCGCGAATCTTGAATAAATCATCAATCGGTGCATACATATCAAAGCTATAACGCAGATCTCCTGGGATCATGTCATAGCCCTGCCCTCCAATTGCCTCGACTACTTCATGTAAAACATGCAACACACTCTGTTCAACTTCCGGTCCAAAACCGAAATTGTCATAGACTTTTAAAGTGATTTGTTTCTGTTCTGGCATGTCTATGACAGGCACAGAAAAGCGATCTTGTGCATGCACGCCACCTAAGGCACGCAGGACAATTTCTAAATCCTGTGCATTGCGCGTCATAATGCCTGCAGAGCGAATATCGGATGCCGGGGTATGCGCGATCATGCCTTGTGTCGGTTTAAGTGCTGCCAAACCACAATGTGATGCAGGCAGACGTACAGAACCGGCAATATCGGATCCGATTGAACAAATTCCGATACCCGCTGCAAGCGAAGCACCTGCTCCTGCACTTGATCCGCCTGGACTATAGGTTAAATTCCATGGATTTCTGATAATGCCGTGATAAGAACTGACCCCAGATGCACTCATGCCATAATCTGGCATGGTGCATTTGGCAAGAATGGTTGCCTTCGCTTGTTTTAATTTCATGGTAGGCGGTGCATCTTCGGTGCCAACTACACCTTTGCCATGTGCTGCTGAGCCGTGGTGCCAAGTTTTTCCCACGGCATGAATGGAGTCTTTAATCGAGATCGGAATACCGTCTAATGCACCAATACGAGTATTATTTTTCCATCGTGTAGCAGATGCTTGCCCCGCAGCTTTCACCTCATCGACATCTACATCATATAAGGCATTAATAGCTGGATTCACTTGCTCGATCTGCGCTAATGTCATTTCATGTACTTGCACTGGGCTTAATGACTGGTCTTGATATGCGGTCAGGATTTCTTTAATTGTTAACTGTGCTAATTGTTCAATATTCTCAAGCAGCATAAAAAAAACCATGAATAATTTATTTAAAAAAATAAATGCAACTCTTATGCCAATATATGTATTTATGTGTTTTTATGCATATTTATGCATATTTAATTCTTATACATCATCTCTGATAGGTGCAAGCAGATATAATCTATGTACTATTTTTGAGCACCTTTAATTCATGAGGTGGATTATTGCACCATTTTGAAAAAGAAAATTAGTTCAAATTATTATCTAAAGGATTTTATGAAACGACTATTATCTGTAAATTTATTCTTTAATTTCATTGATATACTTATAAACAGATTGGCGACTTAAGCCATAGGCTTTGCCAAGTGCGGCTTTTGAAGAATATTTTTTACTTATGAAATCTTGCTTAAGTTGTAAAGTCTGTTCTCTAGAAAGTTTTTTTACACGACCTTTATATTTGGCACTGTTGCAAATAGGGATCTGAGTCGATGATGTTCCCTTTAAAAAGTGCTTAGAGACCAAAAACCCTGTTGATTAGACACACTTCACCCTGAGGCTGACCATAATAAAATGACGATGCTTGTCCTTTACGTAGTGCACGCATGACTTCAATACCTTTAATTGTGGCATAAGCCGTCTTCATAGATTTGAATCCTAATGTGGCCCTGATGATCCGCT
>Ga0181468_100022_pt1 | contig 20802 bp, 17 predicted proteins | sample InSIn1SAF170_2_FD_119080 | JGI IMG/M metagenome (GOLD analysis project Ga0181468, IMG submission 119080) | Clean room microbial communities from NASA Spacecraft Assembly Facility at Jet Propulsion Laboratory, Pasadena, California, USA -... ... | reverse complement strand
CAATTAAACGCATATTTTGAATTTTATAATTTGAAACGACCTCATTCGAGTCTGGACAAAATGACTCCAGATGAGTTTTACTATGACCAGCTACCACAACAAAATAAGGTAGCTTAACTAGAGCAGAATATCACTTATAAATAAGCTTTTAGTTGTTCAAACAAGTGGGACCACCTCTTTACCATCTTGAATAGCTTTAACATATTCATTTATAAATTTTTCTTGTGGTTTGGTAAAACTCATTATTAATTAACCTATTAACCATGTTTTTAAATTTTGACACTCACCATTTGGATACCAGATATAATACTCACCAGAAGAATATAAACTTTCTCTGATATAAGGATAGATTTGAAGATATTCATTCCCGTTCCAAGAAGATGGACTCTCAGTTAATGGTAATAGGGCAATTTTATCTTTTGGTAATTTGAACGGGTCGGCTATACCTATTTCCCAATTACACCATCTTGATGCCAATGCTTCGTTTGTTGCTAACAAAATAAATTTATCATTTAAAGAAATAATCTGATGCTTGATCCTTGTCGCTGTGATTCCATTTGTCTGCTCAGGCATTGTTTCATCTGCCCAATCCACATATATGCTCATTCCTAAATTTTCAAAGAATACTTTTGCTATTTGTACAAACTCTTTGTCCTTATGGGAATGTGATAGAAAAATACTTGTAGTAGAGCTAGCTTTACTAAACTTTCTGCTTTCATTTAAGAATACTGAATCCAGCATACCTGATTGATTACGAGCTACTGTTTTAAATCTATTTTTTGTGAACATTATGATTGATTTCTAAGAGTTTATTTTTATCTATTTTATACAAATTTTATTTACAATTAAATGAAGAAAAAATATTTTTCACCCAAATATCTAATAAGAGATCTTTGAGTTGGTTATCATTTGACTATTGTTTACATGTCTAGGACTTCATCCAAGATAAACAATATTATCCATACATGCTTTGTCGCAAGTATTTCCGACATAAAAAATAACCCAATGGAAGTGGTCACTAATGGTCTTATCGAAACAATATCATTCTTAAAATTACATCAGGTGAATAATTTTCTTGTTAAAATCAAAACAGGAATTTTAAAGGATGAATGGAATATGGCAAAGAATTTACAAGAAATTTTAGGAAAGCGTAGCCTTGAAAGTCAAAAACGAATTTTAGAAAAGGCAAATGAAATTTTAAATAATCTTGTTCAAGAAGATCGTCAATTATTAAAAATTGCAGAAGAAGTTGAAACTGAAAAAACTGTAAAGATAAGTATTAATGACCTACGAGCTCGAGTTCACAAAAACCGCGCTTAAAGAGTTTAATATGTTCAGCCACACTTTGATGCACCCTCGAACCCCAATGGTGCAAAATGGGCTATTTTTTAGCCGCACTTAATAAAATTAAATCATCCTTATTCTGGCTTATATATGTATGTGACCGATTTTAAAAGCATTGTGCTTAAATCTATTCAATTTTATATTGTGGCACGCTTAATGCATTTATTTATATACAACATAAATAGAGGAGAGCAATACACTTGATCACTCATAATCACAAACATCGGTTAACCATTCATGTATAAAAAGAATAGCAAGGACATGAGCATCAAAATGAAATAAACCGGTGAAATACAAAACTTACTTTTGCTTTAGAACAAGCCCCATTTCAATGTTATGGGGCTTTTTTTCGCCCTTTTATATAAGTTTATTCACTTCATCCAAATAACTAAAAATTGGCACGCTTTCTGCATTTTCCTAAGTAATACGAAATTTTGGTTTTGTAATATCCACAGGAGATGCACATGAACAATCCGACATCAAATAAAAAAATGCATCCATGGCTTCACTTTTTGGTTGAGCTGCTCAGCGTACGCGCAGGCTTTCACATTAAACAGTCTTCCCAATACCAACCCAAGGATCAACATCGTGCCTAAACAAAAATTGGCACGGATCAGTATTACCGTGCCAGAAACCACGCTACATGCGATGGATAAAAAAATTGTCGAGCAGCACTATGAAAGCCGTTCGCAGGCCATTGTCGACATGATTAACCGTCACCTGATTGATGATCTGGTGATTCGCGATGAAGTCATGGTTGGCACACTTACTTTGCTCTATGACGTCAGCCTTAAACCGCTGCGCAGTCAGCTGGTCGATCTGCAACAGCAGTATCTGGCACAAGTGATCAATTCACTGCATATCCAGCTGGATGATGAAAAAATTCTGCAAGTCATGCTGATGCAGGGCGCGAGCAGTGACCTGAAAGAAATTAGCGAACAATTTATTGCACTGAAAGGCGTGATTAAAGGGCATCTCGAACTGATGGATGCCGTCATGCCGCCTATTCCACAAAATACCGAACACACTTAAGGAGAACAGCTGTGCACAACTTATGGACTGTACAGGACTGGCAACACGCCTACCAGAATAACAATATCCAGCTCAGTGACCTGATTGAGTATGTTGCCGGGTTGAATAATGACGATCATGCCTGGATTTCAATTGCGACGGCAGCCCAATTACAGGCACAAATTGATGCATTAACTGGTGCAGATACTGAAAGCTTGCCACTTTATGGGGTGCCATTTGCGGTCAAGGACAATATTGATGTTGCAGGGTTCTATACCACAGCAGCATGTAAAGAGGCAGCTTATCTGGCGACTTCCGATGCAACAGCAGTCGCCAAATTAAAAGCTTCTGGCGCGATTGTCGTGGGTAAAACCAATCTGGATCAGTTTGCGACGGGTCTGGTCGGTGTGCGCTCTCCATACGGCGCGGTGAAGAACAGCTTTAATCCTGAATATATCAGTGGCGGTTCGAGTTCGGGTTCCAGCGTGGTGGTAGCCAACGGATTAGTACCATTTTCACTGGGTACAGATACTGCAGGTTCAGGACGTGTACCGGCCGGGCATAATAACATTGTCGGACTCAAACCGACCAAAGGCTGGTTCTCGACTACCGGCCTGATTCCGGCTTGTCGCACTATTGATGTGATTTCGATTTTTGCCTTAACGGTGGATGATGCCTGGCAGGTGGCGCAAGTCATGCAGGGCTATGATGCCAGCGATGATTATTCCCGAGTACATCCTCAGAATTTACCGAGCCAATTTTCAAAAGGGAAAATTGGCATTCCGGATACACTGGAATTTTATGGTGATGCTGAAACTGAAAAAGCATTCCAGCTGGCGATCGCACGTGTACAAAGCTTGGGTTATACGGTTGAGCCGATTGATTTTACTCCATTTCAGCAACTGGCGACTGCACTTTACAATCGCTCTTGGGTGGCTGAACGTACCAGTGCCGTGGAAAAAATGGTGCAACGCGAGCAGACCCATCCGGTCATTGGCCAGATTATTGCGCAGGCCGACAGGTTCAGTGCGGTCGATGCCATGCAGGATGAATATGAACGCGCCCGCCTGAGCCGTGTCATTCAAAATACACTGGCAGATTATGATGCCTTGATGGTGCCTACTGCACCCACCATTTATCGCATTGCAGACATAGAAGCTGATCCTCTGGTGAAAAACAGCCACATGGGTGCTTATACCAATTTTGTCAACTTTGCCGATCTGTCGGCTTTGGCACTACCAAATAGTATCCGTGCCGATGGCTTGCCAACTGGTGTGACCTTTATTGCGCCAGCCTGGATGGATGAAGCACTGGCCAAATTCGGGCAAAAATGGCAGCAGGCAAGCCAGTTGAAGCTAGGCACCTCTGAACGCCCATATGAAAAAACAACTGAAATCTCATCGGGTCACAGCGTAAAACTGGCTGTCGTCGGTGCACATCTGACCGGAATGCCGCTGAATTTTCAGCTGACCACACGTGGTGGCACCCTGATCAAACAGACCCGGACTGCTTCGCATTACAAACTCTATGCTTTAAAAGATACCACACCGCCAAAACCTGGCCTGCAATACAACGCGAAAGGTTGTTCAATTGAAGTCGAAGTCTGGGACATTCCGCGTGCACTGTTCGGGGACATTGTTGCAGAAGTGCCGGCACCATTGGGCATTGGCAATGCCCAGCTCATTGATGGCACATGGGTCAAAGGCTTTATCTGTGAAGGCTATGCACTTGAAGATGCAATAGATATCAGTCATTTCGGTGGCTGGCGCGAATTTATGAAATCTAAACAACTTTCAAATACCAAATTTAAATGTGAATGCATAGGGGAAGTCGCAAAATGATCAAAAAAGCACTGATGTCCGTTTCCGTACTGCCTGCAATCCTTTTTAGTGGCTGTGACAATACTGCTAAAGTACCTGAACCAAATGCCAAGGCAGAAAAAAGTGTGGCTACTCAGCCCATCCGGATTGGTTATAGTGACTGGCCGGGATTTGTGGCCTGGCAGGTGGCGATTGAAAAAGGCTGGCTGGAAGATGCCGGAGTTAATGCCGATTTTAAATGGTTTGACTATTCTGCTTCACTCGCTGCATTCGCAGCGAATCAGTTGGACGCTGTACTGGTCACCAATGGTGATAATCTGGTCACTGGTTCTGGCGGCACCAAGGGTGTGATGATCATGGCGACTGATTATTCAGCTGGAAATGACGTGATTATTGCCAAGAATGGCATTAACTCAATTGAGGATCTGCGCGGTAAAACGGTTGCGACTGAAAAAGGCCTCGTCGATCACTTGTTACTGTCCACTGCACTGGATGATGCCAAGGTTAAACTGACTGAAGTTAAACTGGTCAATACCATGACCAATGAATTGCCACAGGTTTTTGCTACTCCCGATATTGATGCGATTGCAGTATGGCAGCCGGTGGCGAATCAAGCGCTATCTGCAGTGGCCGGTTCAAAAATCATTTTCACCTCTAAAGACAAGCCGGGATTAATCTACGATACCTTGACCGTGAATCCGACTCATCTGGAAGCCAATAAAGAGCAATGGAAAAAGGTGATTCAGGTTTGGGATAAAACTGTCAAATACATCAATGACCCGGCGACTCGTGAAGATGCTGCACAGATCATGTCCAAACGGGTTGGTGTCGATGCGAAAACCTATATGCAGTTCATTGATGGCACCCATTTACTGGATCTGGCCGCCAACAAGAAAGTCTTTACCAAAGGTAATGGTTTCGACTCGATCTATGGTTCTAGCTATCATGTGAACAAGTTCAATGTGGCTAACGGCATTTATACGACTGAAATGAACGTGGATGGCGTGATTGTTCCAACGCTGGTACAAGAGCTGCAATAAAGCCTGATCTCTTGCATAAAAAATCCCCGGTCTGGGGATTTTTTACTATCAGATGAATATTAAAAAATTAAAGCTGCGTACTTTTGGAAAAGACATTGATAAAAATAATGCCAATAATCATGAATGCCAGCCCGATCAGTGCAGGAAGATCCAGTTGCTGTTTAAATACCAAGAGACCAACCGTTGAAATTAAAATAATGCCGGCTCCTGACCAGATCGCATAAGCAATGCCCATCGGGATGGTTTTCATGGTTAGTGACAGAAAAAACAGGGCAATGGCATAACCCAAAATGGTAGCAAGCGAAGGCCAGAGCACACTAAAACCATTAGAGGCTTTAAGTGCAGAAGTCGCAATAACCTCTGCAATAATGGCAATCGACAGATATAAAAAAGACATATTTCTCCCTATAGCACCCGTTCTGCATGCTGCATCAGATGTTCCCGTTCTGAATTGAGCCAGCTTTCAGCTTCTGTAGTCGTTGGCGTCCTGTATTGAAATTCATAGTCCGGCTGATATATATCCAGCGCAAAAATCAGGTCAATGTCGCGACCATCTAAAATGACGTGCTGAACCAGACGGGTTTCATCGAGAACTTCAAAATTTTCCAGATGAAAGGCTTTGCCTGTTTCACTGGTGCGAGTGCTATAAGTTTTGCTTTGACTATCAGTCCCAATAGATACCTCAAAACTTTCTAACAAGGTAAACACGGTCGGTTCGACAGCTTTAAAGTCCATTTGAGCGACTGTACTTTGCACTTCTGGTAAACGCGTCAGGGCATAGGCAATATGATTGCCACAAATCATCAGGCCACCATCCATTTCCAGCTCCTGACCAGATTGAACATCAAACGCAGACTTAAGACGCAGGCCTAAAAATAAACCGTGCTGTACCTGCTGTCGCCAGTCTTCGACATAAACATTACTGGGAGAAAATTCCAGAATGCAGTTACCAATCGCATGTAGCTTAGCTGGTTCCGGCCACTGCACATGATTCTGGTAATTGGCGTAGTCTTGCACTTCCCAGGACAGTAACTTGCTGGCTTCATCCCAAAGCGTATTGCCAATCCAGCCCTGACGATCCTGAACAGCAGTTCCCGTCTGGCTTTTTAGACGAAGATCAATGGTAAAACTGTGCGACTGAAACCAGTACACAATGGTATTTTCATCAGTTAGGCCATTATAAAAACTGATGCTTTTACGCCGAAATGCCCCATATAAAAAGCCCGGAATAATCTCTGGCTGAGGGGTAGTGGGCTTTAAAGTTTTAATTACTTCAAACAGATTCATGATGCTGTCTCCGCCTGTTCTTCAAGTCCAAAAGAGGAAAGTGGTACAGCATTTTTTAAGACCAGTTCACCGCTAGCAACGCGATGTTTTAAATATTGAAAGGTCTGGGCGGTCTGATTAAATAGATGCTCGCCCCCGATCAGGGCAGAATATTTGGAATTTTCAGTGTGAATAACCGGTTCAATCACGGTGTCATAATTGCAGGCGCAAAACAGCGGGAATGAATAACGTTCTTCCGAGACCTTTTTCACGCGGTGCTTGGTGGCGAGATATTTACCATTTGACAGAATTTCCATCATGTTCCCGATATTCATCACCAGTGTATTTTCAATCAGGGGAATGTCGATCCATTCACCGGCTTTATTCAAAACCTGTAAGCCGGGTGCGGTTGGTAACAGCAGGGTAAAGCATTCGTAATCGGTATGTGTGCCAATGCCTTCGGCGTCTTTCACTTCCGGATTATAAGGATAATGAATCAAGCGTAGCTGACTTGGTGCATCAGTAATTTTGCTTTCAAAAAAGTCCTCACGAACGCCCAACGCCAGTGCAAAGGCAGAAAAAATCTGCCGGCTGATCCCACGCAGATGACTATAGTATTGGCTGACAATAGACTTGAAATCCGGATGGTCTGGCCATAAGGTGGGCCCAAGTAAAGGACAGTCTTTTCTTACCCCCTGATAATCATAATTGACATCATAGGCTTCTTTTAAATCATAACTGTTGCCGGCAAACTGTTCTTCGCCAATCGGCACATAGCCACTATGGTTTTTTGATTTTCCAATATAGTGCTGCATTTTGGTGTCCAGATCCTGAGAAAAATAGGACTGGGCCATTTCAATCAGGGCTTTGGCGTAATCAGAATTAAACTGGCTACCTTGCAGATAAAGAAATCCGACTTCTTTACAGGCATGATCCAGAGCATGAGCAACTTCAATACGATCGGCTAAATCCGGACTTTGTAATTTTGAAATATCAACCAGTGGGAGTACATATTGCGCTTGCATGATAATCACCTCTAATGTTGGTCGTCCAACACAGCGATTAAAACCTTCGGGTCGTCCCAAAGGCATTTTGGATAAGATTATTTATTGCTGCTGACCTTGGTCATACGCGGAATGACCGGCAGTTCTGCCAGTGCCGGATCCAGTTCATCTTCTTCAGCATGCACCAGATAATCGACACGTTGTCTTAACTGTTTAAATTCAGGACTAAGCATGACGTCTGGATGGCGTGGACGAGGTAGATTAACTTCGATAATTTCCTTGATTTCACCCGGATTGGCTTTCAGCGCCACAATACGGTCGGCCAGTAAAATGGCTTCATCCATATCGTGAGTCACAAAAATGATGGTGATGTCAATGTTTTGCCAAAGATCCATCAGATGACGCTGCATTTTTTGCCGGGTATGCGGATCGAGTGCTCCAAAGGGTTCATCCATCAACAGGATCTTCGGTTCATTGACCAAAGCCCGGGCAATCGCGACACGCTGTTTCATCCCGCCAGACAGCTCATGCGGATACTGGTTTTCATACTTTTCCAGACCAATAATATTGATCCATTCACGTGCCTGCGCTTCTGCCGCTGCACTACTTTGACCTTTCATACGCGGACCAAACATGACATTTTCCTTGACAGTTTTCCAGGGAAACAAGGTATAGCCCTGAAACACCATGCCACGTTCCGGACTTGGGCCTGTAATCGGCTGGCCATCCACCAGAATCTCACCGCTGCTATAAGGATCCAGACCGGCGACTACACGGCTGAAGGTTGACTTGCCGCAACCGGAAGGCCCAATCACACAGATAAATTCACGCTTATGAATTTTCAAATTGAGTGCATTTAAAACCGTACGTTCAGTTTTGCCATGACTGAATTTTTGTGTCAGTTGCTTCGCTTCCAGAATCACCGGACGGCTATAAATCTTGTTAAAGTATTCGCGGGTATTAAATTCAGTGTTTTGCATCAGTTAGCTCCCGGTTTCCATTTAAATAAGCGTTGTCCCAGTTTCATTAAGATCACATCAAACAGCAGACCAATCACCCCGATAATCAGGATGGCGGCAAAGACATTATCAAAGTTCTGATAGCGGGCTTGCTGGGTAATAAACCATGTGATTCCTGAGGTACTGCCGATTAGTTCTGCTACGATCAGGTAAGTCCATGCCCAGCCCAGCAACACACGCAGATTACGGTAAATTTCAGGCAGGGCGGCAGGAATCACCACATGTAACAGACTTTTGAGTTTATTGGTGCCCAGAGTAAAACCGGCTTCGATCAGGCTGCGATCCACCAGACGTGTGGTATTGGCAATAATCAGGATTTGCTGGAACAGGGTTCCAATCACAATAATGGCAATTTTGGGTGCATCATTGATTCCGAGAATTGCGACTGCCAGTGCACCAAAGGCCGGAGCAGGCAAATAACGAAAAAATTCGACAAAGGGCTCGGTCAGCTGGGAAATTTTATTGGAAAACCCGCATAAAATACCGAGTGGAATACCAACCAAGGAAGAAATAAAGAACGCAGTAAATACCAGTTTGATACTGTGCCACAGGCTTTCATGAAACCAGGGCGCATTGGCCTGAGCCGGCTCCGTGGTAAAAGCTGTGATCAGTGCAATTGCCACTTGATGCGGTGCAGGCAGATAAATCGGGTTGACCAGAATACCCTGCGGCGGAGCCAGACCTTGATCTACTGCAGATTGCGCAGCAGAAAAAAACTGGTCTTTATCAATACGACTCTCGACCTGTAAATAGGCAACACTACCGGAATCAGTAATCTGGACTTGTGGATGCCAGATAAATGGCAAATAGCTGACTGCACACCAAATCAGAATTGGTATTAAAAAAGACCCCAAGCCAAACAGCAATTTATTTCTTTGACTGAGTTCACGTGCAACGTAACTCATAGTGTTGCCCCTCAATATTACAAATTTTATAAAACGTAATACTGACTAAGCAAAATGGATGCCATTTCATCCAAAATCATGAAATGACTCTTAAAAGGATTTATTTTTATAGAAAAAATTAGCAGACAACTTTTAATCATATTCAAGAAGTTAGATCAGAATGCAGAGATTTTTAATCATTTTCTGGAAAATAGACTCAATAAAAAAGACCTGAAAAATCAGGCCTCTTTTTTCAGTAACATCATTTAGCCAATAATATCTGCATGCTGGTTTTGCAAGCTATAGATGCACTGCTGCGCAATCTGTTTTTTCTCGGCTGCGGTCATTTCAATATTTTCCCATTTCTGCATCTGCTGCAAGAGCCAGATAAAATCATCAACTTTCGGTTGGGCACTTTCCCCAACAAAATTCCGGATAATATTCTTGATCTTGTAAAAGTCATAGACATGCCGCTGCGCGGAACATTCAAACTGAATAATCTGATAATCGACTAACATATCCCAGACTTCGGAAAGATCAGGGCGCTGCTTTAAATCATCCTGCGCTTTTTGTACTGCCTTGACCACTGCCTCTACAGTAAATGGATGCTGTTCTGCCCATTCCTGGGTCATGGCCAGAACTTTATCTGCAACTTTGGGAATCACATTCTGGCTGGCGGCGACGATAAAGCTATAGCCTTCAAGTTTGGCCTGGATATTCCAGGGTTCTCCCACACAAAAGCCATCGAATACCTGTTTTGAAATTCCTTTTACCATGGAAGGCGGTGGAGACGTCATCAGCTGGATATTCTTGGCCAGTTGTGGATCAGTCAGTGCCAGCCATTCTTTTAAGCAGTAATGGTGAATCGAATATTTATACACATAGGCCAGATTGATGGGATGATTCTGTTGTAAAGCCTGTACCAGTTTCTTTGAGGTGCTTTGTTCATCATCCTCAGGCTGGATACCGAGTTCATAGCACAGATCTTGGCGCAGACTAATAAAAGCCTGATTCACACTCAGTACTAGAGGGGTTTGTAAAGCCACCTGTAACTGGTCTGTGCCCAGGGCAGCAGCGGGCAACATGGCAGACAGGGAATGTGCAGCATCCAGAAAGCCATAGGCCAGACGGTCACGCAAACTTGACCAGGAGGCTTCGCGGATTAAATTGATGGTTAATCCTTGCTCAGCAAAATACCCCTGTTTTTCGGCCCAGAGAATGGCAACACAATCAAGTAAAGGAATATAGCCAATATTGAGTTCAGTTTTTTCTAATGTGGACATATGCTTTTCCTTATTGGCCCAGTAACAGCTTTTGTGCATCCAGTAAGCGTCTGGCCATTTCACCAATGGTAATCCGGTGACTCATGGCATTTTTACGCAATAAAGCAAAGGCTTGTTCTTCCGTTAAGGCATGCAGCTGGATGAGCAGCGCTTTGGCTTTATCGATATCTTTACGGTCAATCAGCTTGTCCTGAGTTTCTTTTAAATCATTCAGCAGCTTTTTATGCTTGCGAAACTGTTCAATTGAAATTTCCAGAATGCTTTCTAGTTTGGTGGGATCAATACCATCGACAATATAGGCCGTGATTCCGGCATCAATCGCACTTTTGATGGTGTCTTTATTGGAGTTCTGGGTAAACAGCACGGTCGGAAGTTCATATTGGCTGACACAGCTTTCAATAATATCCCGATGCGGATGATCCATATTCAGCAGGATCACATCTGCATGAATACCCTTAACATGTACCATATTCAGGTCATTCAGGATTAAACAGGCCACCACCTGAAAATCATGTGAAAGTAAGGATTCCTGGATGAATTGGGCGCGCTCCAGATCATCATCAATAAGAGCAATTCGTAATTTGGACATGGAATATTTTCAAGTAAGGCCTAAGGAATATTCAAGCAGGAGTAAAGCAAAAAACATGCCATTAAATTGGTGCATAAAATTCTATTTTTCTGTTCAATTTAGTGCATAGCTTTAGGGATTTCAGCTGATGGCTGATCAAAATGAAGCGTTTAGGTAGATCATCTGCCTGAAATAAGGCGTTTTCTTATTGGAAAAGTTGGCACGATTTCTGCATTTATTAAATCGTCAAAGATGACTTTCAATACTAACAACGGCCAACGATGTCCGTTCTGATCGTAATTGCACTTTCAAGGAGTGTGATTGGTATTTCGTTCAGCACAGGATAAATGACATGGTCAGTTGTTCAGCAATACAAAACGCACAAGCGTTTCAACCCTTCCTCCAGCATTACAAAGCGCTGGGTTGCGGTATTTACAACATATTCAATCAGCAGACATATCAATGCCTAGACGTGATATGCGGCTTTTTATCATCTTTAAAAAAACAATAGTTGGAGTGCAGATATGAAAATTCTCATGATTGGGCATGGCATGGTGGGGCATAAATTCATCGAATCTGTACTGGAACAGGCCGGTGATGACATTGAGCTGACCATTTTGGCAGAAGAGCCACATTTAGCTTATGACCGGGTACATTTGACCGAATATTTCAGCGGCAAGTCGGTCAAGGATCTGAGTCTGTGTCGTAGTGATTTTGCCGATGCTTATGGCATTGATTTGCGACTTAATACTAAAGCGGTTGAAATTGATCAGCTCCATAAAACCGTCACCACCAGCCAGGGTGATGTGCTGAGTTTTGACAAGTTGATTCTCGCTACCGGTTCTTATGCCTTTGTGCCACCAATCCCGGGCAATGACCGTCAGAATTGCTTTGTTTATCGTACCATTGAAGATCTGGATGCCATTCGTGCAGCCAGTCTGAATGCCAAAACTGGCGTAGTGATTGGCGGCGGCTTGCTAGGGCTGGAAGCAGCGAAAGCCCTGCGAGATCTGAATCTGGAAACCCATGTCGTAGAATTTGCTCCGCGTCTGATGGCGGTGCAGATTGATGATCTGGGCGGCCGGGTACTGCGCTCTAAAATTGAAGACCTTGGTGTCAAGGTACATACTCAAAAGGCCACGTCAAGTATTGAAGATGGTGACAGCACTCAGCATGTAATGAAGTTCGGAGATGGTTCGGTGCTTGAAACCGATATCATCCTGTTCTCGGCCGGCATTCGTCCGCGTGATGAACTGGCGCGCCAAAGTGGTTTACTGATTGGTGAGCGTGGCGGCATCATCATTAATGATTATTGCCAGACCTCACATCCGGACATTTATGCCATTGGTGAATGTGCACTTTGGGACAATAAAATTTATGGTCTGGTTGCACCAGGCTATGACATGGCGCGGATCGCGGCAAAACATGTCCTAGGCCAAGAAAGTCATGCATTCGCTGGTGCGGACATGAGTACCAAGCTCAAACTGATGGGCGTGGATGTTGCTTCTATTGGTGATGCACATGCCATGTCCCCAGGTGCTTTGAGCTATTTTTATGCTGATGAAGCCGCGCAGGTTTATAAAAAAATCGTGGTGTCAGCAGATAAGACCAGGCTGCTGGGCGCGGTGCTGGTGGGCTGTGCCAAAGAATATAGTGATCTCCTGCAAATGATGCTAAATGGTCTGGCTGTACCGGAGCAACCGGAAAGCCTGATCATGCCGGGCTTTGATCAGTCAACCTCCAAATCAGGTGGCAGTGGCATCGATTTATTGCCTGACAGTGCGACCATCTGTTCATGTAATAACGTTTCCAAAGCTGATATCTGTTCAGCCATTGATGGCGGTGCAACTTCATTGGGTGCATTGAAAAAATGCACGCAGGCTGCAACAGCGTGCGGTGGCTGTGCGCCACTGGTAACGCAGGTTCTCAAATCTGAATTACAGCGTCAGGGTGTCACGGTGAACAATCACCTGTGTGAACACTTTGCCTATTCACGTCAGGAACTGTATCACCTGGTTCGTGTGCATGAGATCAAGACATTCTCTGACCTGATTCAGCAACATGGGCACGGCATGGGCTGTGATATTTGCAAACCGACTGTAGCCAATATTCTGGCATCCTGCTGGAATGATTTTGTTCTGAAACCAAGTCATGCCGGTTTGCAGGATAGCAACGACTACTACCTCGGCAATATCCAGAAAGATGGTTCCTATTCGATTGTGCCACGTGTGGCAGGCGGCGAGATTACCCCGGATGGTCTGATTACCATCGGTCAGATCGCCAAAGATTATGGTCTATATACCAAAATCACGGGCGGACAACGAATTGACATGTTTGGTGCGCAGGTACATCAACTGCCTGAAATCTGGGAAAAACTGATCAATGCCGGTTTCGAGTCCGGACATGCTTACGGCAAATCCTTACGTACGGTGAAATCTTGTGTGGGTAGTACCTGGTGCCGTTTTGGAGTCGATGATTCTGTCGGCTTGGCGATTTTCCTGGAAAATCGTTATAAAGGCCTGCGTTCACCCCATAAAACCAAAATGGCAGTATCCGGCTGTACCCGTGAATGTGCAGAAGCACAGAGCAAGGATGTCGGTGTCATTGCCACGGAAAAAGGCTGGAATCTATATGTATGCGGCAATGGCGGCATGAAACCGCGCCATGCTGAACTGCTCGCCTCGGATCTGGATACTCCCACACTCATCAAATATATCGACCGCTTCTTTATGTTCTATATCCAGACAGCAGACCGTCTGCAGCGCACCAGTGTGTGGCGTGACAATATGGAAGGTGGACTGGACTATCTGAAAGATGTCATTGTGCATGATTCGCTCGGCATTGCCGCTGAACTGGAAAGCCGTATGCAGCATGTGATTGGCACTTATCAGGATGAATGGCGCACTGCGATTGAAGATCCTGAAGTGCGCAAACGCTTTAAGACTTTTATCAATGCCAAAGCAGCCGAGCAGAATGACCCGCATATTCAGTTTGCGCCTGTACGTGGCCAGATTCGTCCAAAGACAGAAGCTGAACGTGATTTAAACCGTATTCCAGTGGTTGAAGCCTAAATACCACAGTCAGGGAGAATGAAAATGACAATTTTAAAAGACATCAACGAACTGAACTGGTACGAAGTCTGCAATCTGGATGAGATCACTCCGAATACCGGTGTGGCAGCCCTGATTGAAGATCAGCAGATTGCAATTTTTCGCGTGGGTCAGGAACAGCGGGTTTATGCACTCAGCAATCAGGATCCGTTTAGTCTGGCCAATGTCATGGCACGTGGCATTCTGGGTGATCTGCAAGGTGAGCGTGTAGTCGCATCCCCAATTTACAAGCAGCATTTCAGTCTGGTGACCGGTCGTTGTCTGGAAGAACAAGAGCAGAAATTACTGGTATTTCCAACCCGAATTGAAAATGGCAAAGTTCTGGTGAGTCCGACTCCACAAAAAACTTATATTTCCAGTAATGGTCAAAACACAGAGCGCTTAAAACTGGTACTGATCGGGAATGGACTGGCGGGTATGCGTTGTCTGGAAGACTTGCTGGATATGGCGCCAGATCGTTATGACATGACCGTGATTGGGGAAGAGCCATGGGGCAATTACAACCGGATCATGTTGTCACCGGTATTGTCTGGTGAGAAAAGCTTTGCCGAAATTATGCTGCATTCAGCCGACTGGTATGCTGAAAAAGGCATTCGATTCATTGCTGGGGATGCTGCTATCGCTATCGACCGTTCGCGTAAACAGGTCCACACCCAAAAAGGCGAAGTCGTTGCTTATGATCGTCTGATTCTCGCCACTGGTTCCAAACCCTTCATGCCACCTATTCCGGGTGCTGAACTTGAAGGCGTGATTAGCTTCCGGGATATTCAGGATGTTAACCGCATGCTGGATTACTGCAAAACCAAGCAAAATGCCGTCGTGATTGGAGGTGGGTTGCTGGGTCTAGAAGCAGCTTATGGACTGAAGCAGCAGGGGATGAATGTAACTGTGCTGCATCTGATGGACCGTATTATGGATCGTCAACTGGATATGAAAGCCAGTCAAATGCTGAAAAAATCAATTGAAGATAAAGGCATCCGAATCATCACTGAAGCCAACACCGAAGAGCTGCTCGGTATTGATGGTCACGTGACTCAACTGCGACTAAAAGACGGGACAATGCTGGATGCCGATTTGGTGGTCTTCGCCGTCGGGATTCGACCAAATAAAACCCTGGCTGAACAGGCTGGTCTGCGCTGCAATCGTGGGGTGCTGGTGAATGACACCATGCAAACCTATGACCCGAGTATTTATGCAGTGGGTGAATGTATTGAGCATCGTGGCCAGACCTTTGGACTGGTTGAGCCATTATGGGGACAGGCCTTTATCTGCGCGACGCATCTGGCTGAACATGGCCGACTGACCTTTAAGGCACCGACTGTTCCGACCCAACTCAAGGTTAGCGGATGTGATGTCTTCTCAGCCGGAAATTTTGAACCTCAGGATGATTTTGAAGATATCGTGCTGAATGATGAAAAACGTCAAATCTATAAACGGATCATTATCCAGCAGGACAAGGTCATTGGTGCGGTGCTATTTGGCGATACCGAAGATGGAGCTTGGTATGCAGAACTGATTGCAGATCAGATACCGATTAGTAATATCCGCAGCAAACTGCTTTTTGGTCGGGATTTTGCATTAAAAAAGGCAGGGTAATCGGATCAATCTCCCAACCCCTCTTTAAACAAGAGGGGAACCTCTCTCCTTTATTAAAGGAGGGTTGGTGAGGATTAAAGCTTTTGAGACATAGAAAAAATTTAAATCAAACCTGTAAAAGCTAGATATCAGAGATTTGGTGAAACAAGTGAATTTGGATGATTAAGGAGCGCAGCAGCAATGAATAGTATTCCGGTTATGGAACTACATAGCTCTACTGAATCCCAAATAAAAACCACTCAGACGACCTGTCCTTATTGTGGAGTAGGCTGTGGTGTCATCGCGCACGTAAGCCAAACCTCGATGGGTGAAAAGGTTCAGATTGAAGGCGATGTTCAGCATCCTGCGAACTTGGGCAAGTTGTGTATTAAAGGCAGTCATCTTGCCGATACACTTGGCTTAAAAACCCGGCTTCTGCATCCGATGACAGGGCGAAAAGAGCAGCGGCAAATAAGCACTTGGGATCATGCTATTTCAAGTATTGCCAATAAATTTCAGCAATATATTGATCAGTATGGACGTGACAGCATCGCCTTTTACGTCTCCGGCCAGCTTTTGACTGAAGACTATTATGTGGTGAACAAGTTTGTAAAGGGCTATCTCGGTACTGCCAATATTGATACCAATTCAAGACTGTGCATGTCTTCTGCTGTGGCGGCACATAAACGGGCTTTTGGCGAAGACCTGGTACCGGCCAGCTACACAGATTTTGAGCAGACAGAAATGGTGGTTTTGGTCGGTTCCAATACCGCCTGGTGCCATCCGGTGCTTTATCAGCGCATCATGAAAGCCAAGGAAGAGCGGGATTTATTCGTGGTGGTGATTGATCCCCGCTTTACCGCAACCTGTGAAGCGGCAGACTTACACTTACCCATTTTACCAGGTCAGGATGTCGCGCTGTTTAATGGCTTGTTGCAGTATCTTCAGCAAAATGGTCATGCCGATCTGGATTTTGTTACCCAACATACTCAAGGTCTGGAGCAGGCGCTTGCCAGCAGCTCGACAGAGTCATCGATTGAAAGCGTGGCAAGACGTACCGGTATTGCTATTGAAAAATTAATCTTATTTTTTCAAAAATTTGCCCAGACCGAAAAAATTATGAGCCTGTTTTCCATGGGCGTAAACCAATCCTCCCAAGGCGTAGACAAGGCCAATAGCATTATCAACTGTCATTTATTGACAGGAAAAATAGGCAAACCCGGTTCGGCACCTTTTTCCATGACCGGACAACCGAATGCGATGGGCGGACGGGAAGTCGGTGGGCTGGCCAATATGCTGGCCAGTCATCTGGATTTGGATAATTCGCAGCATCAGCAACTGGTGCAGGATTTCTGGCAAAGCCCGGTCATCGCCCGGCAGCCCGGATTAAAAGCGGTAGATTTATTTCAAGCGGTGGAAAGCGGGAAAATCAAGGCCATCTGGATTATGGCCACCAATCCGATCGTGAGTTTGCCCGATGCAGATCAGGTTAAACGCGCTCTGGAGAAGTGTGAATTTGTGGTGGTTTCCGATATTTGTCTTGGCACCGATACCATGCAATATGCCGATGTACTGTTACCGGCACTGGGTTGGGGCGAAAAAGATGGCACAGTCACCAATTCGGAGCGCCGTATTTCCCGGCAAAAGGCTTTTTTGCCGGCTCCGGGTGAAGCTAAAGCAGACTGGTGGGCCATTTCTCGGGTGGCTAAAGCTTTAGGTTTTCGCGGTTTTGACTTTAACAATAGCCATGACATTTTTCTGGAACATGCCCGTTTATCTGCCTATCAGAATAGTTCGCTTTCGCAACGTGAAAATACACCCAATTTTCGCTATTTCAACCTGCAAGGTTTAACTCATCTCGGTTTTGCGGAATATCAGAATCTGGCACCGATCCAGTGGCCGGTCTGGGATAAGCAAGAAGTTCATCAGGTTGGTCAACTATTTAGCCAAGGCCAGTTTAGCCATGCAGATGGCAAGGCCAGACTGGTGCCAATAGTTGCAGCCGATCCGGTACATGCTATTTCTGCTGAATATCCTCTGATCCTGAATACCGGACGCATTCGCGATCAATGGCACACCATGAGCCGTACCGGATTATCTGCCAGTTTGTCCCAGCATCGTGCCGAGCCTTATTGTGAGCTGCATCCGCAAGATGCGCTGAAGTATGGCCTGAAAGATGCCGAGCTGGTCGAGGTGAAATCTGCTTGGGGAAGTTGTGTACTCCGTGTGCAATTTTCACAAAATATGCGACGTGGCCAGATTTTTGCACCGATTCACTGGAACGACCAGTTTGCGTCCGATGCGCGGATTGGAAAAGTGGTGAATCCGGTGGTTGACCCGATTTCTGGCGAGCCAGAATTTAAGCATACTCCGGTCATGATCCAGCCGTTTTATACCCAGTGGCAGGGCGTGTTGTATGTACGGGAAGGCTTTGAACAGCAGATTCAGACCATGATTGAAAATACGGTGTGGTGGAGCAAAATTCAAACCACTCAGGCCATCCGTTATGAATTGGCAGACCGTCGCCGTTTTTCTGACATCACCGGGCAGATCAAGAGCCTGTTAGCCTTTGATGATGAAAGCTTTGAATGGCTGAATCTCGAAGATCAAACGGCGCATATCAGTCATAGTGTGGTGCTTCAGGATGGCCAGTTAATTGCCAGTTTTTATATTGCACCGGCGGCACTATTGCCAGATCGTGACTGGGTGGCAGGCCTGTTTAGACGTGAACGTCTGAGTGCATTGCATCGTAAAGCATTGCTGGCAGGTCAGGCCATGTCGATGGGAAATAGTGAAGGGCCATTGGTCTGTAGCTGTTTTAAAGTCGGCAAGAACCGAATTATTCAAACCATTAAAGATAAAAATATCACGCATGAAAAACAGGTGACTGCATGTCTAAAAGCTGGAGGAAATTGCGGTTCATGTTTGCCAGAAATTAGAGGCCTGATTAAGACCTGCCAGACGGAGTATATAGAATGAAAAGAAGAGTGATGAAAACGACGGTGTCCTATCCGGAAACTGATGTGGTGATCCTGGCCGGCGGTTTAGCGCGGCGCATGAATGGTATCAATAAATTACTGCACAAATTTGATGATGAAATCCAGCTCATTAAAATCCATCAGCAGCTGAAGTCCCGGGCAAGCAAAGTTTGGGTCAATAGCCATCGGGATCATTCCATTTATAAACGGATGATTCCTTCGATCGACTTTTATCAGGACGATGAACCCGGCTTTCAGGGACCTCTGATGGGCATGAAGAGTGCATGGTCACATGTACAATCTGATTATGTGCTGTTCGTACCCTGTGATGTGACTTATATTCCCAAAAAGGTCATTTCACGTTTACATCAGGCCCTGCAACGACATCCTTTATCTGAAGTGGCGGTGGTTGAAATCAATGAAAAGGCATTGTTTCCATTCTGTCTGATGAAACGCAGCAGCTTACCCACGCTTATACAACATCTTGAACAGGATCAGCGCAGTTTAAAACGCTGTTTTGCTGACATGCACATGCAGCGGGCAAGTTTTAAAAATCGTGCCCTGTTTTTCCACAGCATTAATTCATTTGATGAGCTACAGCAGCATCAACAGCTTAACTTTCTCTAGCGTTTAAAATGCTAAAAGCCGAATTATCATATTCTGGCTCACCAAAATATTGCTTTTTTTATTTTTCGAGCAAACTTTCGGACTAAAAAAGAACAAATATTATCCATTAACATTCATTAAAAATAAATTTGTGCAAAGTTGGAACACTTATTGCTCATTCATTGTGAAGAAATAGCGCAGTAAATCAAGACTGTTAAATAACCGTGCAGATCTCATCATGGACCGCAGCAATGAATAGCATGACAGCTTTAGCACCTCGCAGTATCTTTCAGGATCAGTTTGGACGCCAGAAACGTAAGTTGCGGATCTCGGTGACTGACCGCTGTAATTTCAAATGCAGCTATTGCATGCCTGAACATCCGCAATGGATGAATAAAAAAGATTTGCTCAGTTTTGAAGCCCTGTATGCTTTTTGCGAGTTTATGGTGCGACACGGGATTGAGCAGATCCGGGTGACGGGGGGCGAACCGTTGATGCGTCAAGGTATTGTTCATTTTATTGCCCGCTTACAGACGCTGAAAGCTATTGGCCTGAAACGTATTTCCATGACCAGTAATGGCCATTATTTAGCAGATTATGCTCAACCGCTTAAACGCGCAGGACTCGATGATCTGAATATCAGTCTGGACAGTCTTGATCCAAAGCAGTTTCAGCAACTGACCCAAAAACAGTTACAGCCTGTACTTCAAGGTATTTCTGCCGCACAGCAGGCAGGTTTGACCGTCAAGATCAATAGTGTGCTCATCAAAGGCATCAATGACAATCAGATTATTCCTTTGGTGAAATGGGCACAGCATCAGGCTATAGAACTGCGTTTTATTGAGTTTATGCCCCTCGATGGCGATCAGAAATGGAATCCGTCTGATGTCATCAGTGAGCAGGATATCCTGGATCAACTGAAAACTGAATTTGATGTCCAGGTATCTCAAGGACAAGGCGCCAATCCAGCCCGTGGCTATTTGGTCAATGGGCAGCCTTTGGGGATTATTTCCACCATTACCCATTCATTTTGCAGTGATTGTGACCGTCTGCGCCTCAATGCCCAAGGTGAATTTTATAACTGTTTATTTGCCAGACAAGGCCTGAACCTTAAGGCAGATATCGAACAACTGGCGCTGGATCATTTCGCCACACAGACATTTCAGCACAAGCTCCACGCTTATATCTGGCATAAAGAGGCCGGCTTCCATGCGATCCAGCAATCACCAATACAAAAGCCGATCCGAAAAATCAGCATGCACAGCATTGGAGGGTAAATATGTCACTCACTCAG
>Ga0181468_100021_pt1 | contig 20962 bp, 21 predicted proteins | sample InSIn1SAF170_2_FD_119080 | JGI IMG/M metagenome (GOLD analysis project Ga0181468, IMG submission 119080) | Clean room microbial communities from NASA Spacecraft Assembly Facility at Jet Propulsion Laboratory, Pasadena, California, USA -... ... | reverse complement strand
CCTGCATCGCGATAGCTTAAAAATAAATTCGGAGTTTGAGCTGGCATCTATCAGCAAAACTTTTACCGGAACTGCAATTATGCAATTGGTAGAAGCTGGCAAGTTAAGCCTAGATGACAATGTGAAAAAGTATTTCCCTAATTTTCCTTACGATGGAATTACGGTAAGACTTTTATTGCCCCACCGTAGCGGCATGATGAACTACGTTTATTTCATAGACGATATTTGGCGCAAGGAAAAACGCAACATGAAAAAAGGCGTTACCAACCAAGAAGTAATGCAGGTTATTGCCGAACGAAAACCAAACCCGTACACCAAACCCGACAGACTTTTCCATTACAACAACTCTAATTACATGGTGCTGGCGGCCATTGTAGAAAAAGTAACTGGCATGCGTTATTCGCAATACATGATGGAGCATATTTTTAAACCTGCCGGGATGAAAAACACCCATGTTTATTCTAAGGCAGAGTACGAAAAAATTCCGGTTGATGTAGTGGGTCACGACCGTAACAACTTTAAATATTCTGTAGTGCAAAATTTCTTGGATGGCCCCGTTGGCGATAAGGGAATTTATAGCACCATCCACGATTTAGTGTTGTTCGACAAATACCTACGTAACGAACGCTTGCTTAAAAATTCGAGCTTAGACTCTAGCTACGTAGGTCGTAACAAACCTATTAAAGGTCATTTTAACTATGGTTATGGCTGGAGATTATTCGAAGAAAAAGGCAAGGCAAAAGTGGCTTACCATACGGGCTGGTGGCATGGTTTCCGCCATATTTACGTTCGCGATTTAGATAAGGATATTGTAGTAGTTTTTCTTGGCAACCTTACCAACGGCAGTTTAATGCAGCTAGACGAGCTGTACAAATATTTGAAGATGCCGATTATACGCAAGGGGGCATATACTGGCGCAGGCGCTGCCCCGGGTACAGATGAGGATTAATTAAATCCCCTAAATGGGACTATTATTTAGAGGCGCAAATTACTTCCAGTTCCTTGCAAAAACTCTAAAATAAACCTACGAAGTTTTAGATACTCTGTAATCTTTTTAAACGAAAACTTCTAAAATCTTTGCAACAAAAACCGTTTGTTTTGCTAAATTTGTTAGCAAATGAAAAGAACAGGAGTTGCAGATTTACCTTTACATTACGGAGCCGTTCCACCGTGGTTGGCAGAGCGGATGGCTAAATTGGGTTTGGCGATTACCGAACAAATTTTAGCCAACAAAGGCAAAGATGATTTTCTGAGCAGAATGAGCAGTCCGTTTTGGTTTCAAAGTTTGGGCGCTGTAATGGGTATGGATTGGCATTCATCGGGAATTACCACCTCAGTAATGGGCGCTTTGAAAAAAGCCATCAATCCAAACGCGGCTACTTTCGGTTTATACGTTTGTGGTGGCAAGGGAAAACTCTCCAGAGATACGCCAAAGGAACTTACAAAATTCGCTCAACTCAACGGGCTTGATGGAGACAATTTAGTCCGTAGTAGTAAACTTTCCGCAAAAGTAGACAATACTGCAATTCAGGATGGTTTTCAGCTTTACCAACACAGCTTCATTGTAAGTACCGAAGGTAATTGGACAGTAGTACAACAAGGCATGAGCGATGCGAGTTCAACTGCCCGACGCTACCACTGGCACTCGGCGAATGTGCAGTCTTTTACAGATGCACCACATACTTTCATTTACGGACAAAACCAAGGTAAAATCTTAAACCTTACAGATAAAAAGGCGCAGCCGATAAAAACATCGATGCTGGAAATGATGGCACAACCACCTCAAAAAATGCTAGCAGAAATTAGCAAACTGGTGATGCCCAAACATCACGATGTGCAAGCCAAAGATGTAGATTTAAAACGATTAGGTTCTGTGCTTTGGTTGGCGCAAAACAATAACATTTCAAATTTCGACGAGCTACTGCTTTTAGAAGGTTTAGGTCCACGAACGCTACAATCTTTAGCCTTAGTTAGCGAAGTGATTTACGGAGCGCCTTCACGCTTTAAAGACCCTGCTAGATTTTCGTTTGCCAATGGGGGTAAAGATGGCCATCCTTTTCCTGTGCCTGTTGATGTTTATGACGAAACAATCAAGACCTTAAATGACGCCATCAAAAAATCGAAGATTGGCAATACGGACAAAGCTCAGGCAATACAATCGCTTTCTCAAATTGCTGCCAGGGTAGAGAAAGATTTCATTCCGAATGGAAATTTTGATGAACTGATTGCCAAAGAAAGAGCTGATTCTTGGAAGTACGGTGGCCGAACTGTTTTTGGCAAAGCGAAGAAACCGAGTAATCAGCTGAGTTTGTTTGATTAATTCTTTAAAAATGTCTTTTCCCGCCTAAATCTTAACAAAAAGTAATCAGCGATATCAGAAAATATTTCCAATTGACACATGCAATAGGTTGGCGTTTTAGGCTGCATGAGGTAACGAATATACCAAAAACCGTGAGAAATTTGATTTTGCTCCTCTGTCAACCTCCATCCAGACTTTATTTGATATGCACATATAGCGCTTTATATAAGTATTTGTTTTCTGTATCATTATTAATACCTTAACCGCCTAGCGCATAAACCATCTTATTTTAGACGCTTATTTTATTTCTATAATGAAGAAACATATACTAACCATTAGTGCTATTTTAACCATTTTTACTTTGAAGGCCCAAAATAAACCACTTACCAAACAAGATTACGCTAGGGCAGAGCAATTTCTGAGTTACAACATCGATCCGTTAGTAGATGGCGGACAGGTTAGACCAAGTTGGATTTCGGGAGAGAAGTTTAGGTATTTGGCCAAAACAGGCAGAGGGAAAGAGTTCATGTTGGTAGATCCTGCGAAGAAAACTGAGACTCCTATTTTTAATCAGGAGCAATTTGCCGCTGCTTTAAGTAAAGTTTCCGATAAGGTATATGAACCTTATAATTTGCCTTTTCAAACTTTATCGTTTGAAGAGAATGGAGCCACCTTCAAGTTTTTCCATGCAAACCAATCGTGGGTGTATCATATCAAAACCAATGAACTGGTTAAAACAAAAGAATTGCAGACTGCATGGCCTGTGGCTTCAACCGGGAGAGTGACGGGGACTTCTGAAGCTCTTTCTCCAGACGGTAAAAAGGCAGTTTTTATTAAAGATTGGAACCTTTGGTTAAGAGATGTTGCTTCGAAAAAAGAGACGCAATTAACATTTGATGGCGTAAAAGACTACGGCTATGCTACAGACAACGCCGGTTGGAAAGCCAGTGATAAAGCAATAGTGAAATGGTCGCCCGATTCTAAAAAGGTAGCAACTTACCAACAAGATCAACGTCATTTAAAGGATATGTATTTGGTGACGACTAATGTAGGTTCGCCAACCTTAAAAGCTTGGAAATATCCTTTACCAGGCGATAAAGAAATTGCCAAGCTACGTCGTGTGGTTATTGATGTTGAGCATGCCAAAGTGGTAGGTCTACAAATGCCATTGGATGAGCATAGAAGTTCGTTGAGTGACGATATTGTTGATGGAGGGCAATTGGCCGATGTAGATTGGAATGTTGACGGAAGTGAGTTCGCTTTTTTATCGACTTCGCGTGACCATAAAATCTCTAAGCTGCAAATCGCAAATGCTACAACAGGAGCGGTGAGAGAGGTTTTTACAGAAACCGTTAAAACACATTTCGAATCGGGTGTGAATTCCATTAACTGGCGTTATTTCCCTAAAACCAATGAAATTTTATGGTATTCGGAACGCGACAACTGGGGGCATTTGTATTTGTACGACGCCAAAACGGGAAAACTGAAAAATCAAATCACTAAAGGCGATTGGTTGGTTGGTTCGTTGCTTAAGGTCGATGAAAAAAATAGAACTTTATATTTCACAGGTTACGGTAAAGAAAAAGGCAATCCATATTTTGTTTACGCTTACAAAGTAGGTTTCGATGGCAAAGGATTAACCTTGCTTACGCCAGAGCTAGGCAATCATCAAGTTTCTTTTTCTCCAAATGCTAACTTTATTGTCGATACCTATTCGCAGCCTAATGTGCCAAGTGTAACCGAGCTACGCGATTTAAAAGGTAAAAAGTTGATGGAGTTAGGCAGAACAGATATTTCTAGGTTACAAGAAAAGGGATGGAAAGCTCCAGATGTAGTGAAATTGATTGCTGCTGATGGTAAAACTGATATTTATGGTTTGGTATTTACACCAACCAAAATGGAAGACAATAAGAAATATCCGGTGGTAGATTACATCTATCCAGGTCCACAAGGCGGAGGAGTAGGCAGCTGGTCTTTTGCGGCTACCCGTGGTGATCATCAGGCATTGGCCGAGTTAGGCTTTATAGTTGTTATTATAGAAGGTACTAGTAATCCAAAACGTTCTAAAAGTTACCACGATATGAATTATGGTAACATGGGCGAGAATACTTTACCAGATCAAATTACTGGGATTAAGCAATTGGCAGAGAAATACCCGATAGATTTAGATAAAGTAGGAATTTGGGGACATTCTGGAGGTGGTTTTGCTGCCGCTGCGGCCTTGTTCCGCTATCCAGATTTCTTTAAGGTTGGGGTTTCGCAAGCAGGAAATCATGATAATAGAAACTACGAGGACGATTGGGGCGAACGCTATAATGGTTTGGTGTCAAATTCTGATTATGAAGCACAAGCCAATCAAAACCACGCTAAAAACCTAAAAGGAAAGCTAATGTTAGCACACGGAATGATGGATAATAATGTGCCACCATATAATGTTTACTTGGTTATTGATGCCCTAAACAAAGCCAACAAGGATTATGATTTGGTACTTTTCCCTCATAGTTCGCATGGTTTCGGATTGTACAACCCGTATATGATGCGCCGCCGTTGGGATTACTTTGTAAAGCACTTGCAGGGCACAGAACCCCCAAAAGAGTTTAACTTGCGAGGAGCAAATCAATTGGAGAAATAATAATAAAGCCTCAGGTTAATCCTGAGGCTTTTATTTTCTTGTCGTTCTCTAACATGGTCGGCCAATTGATAGCTTTTGCCGCTTTCCTCGGTGGTAGCTTTAGATTTCTTATTATCGACTATTAGCAGCACCACCAAAGAAATAATTGGCATGAGAAAGGAGATGAAAAACCAAAACCAAAAACTTTTACCAATACTGTGCGCATAAACGCCTGCCACTAGTTGTGGTATCATTAAAAAGCCCAAAAGTAATAGTTCTGGCATGCTAAGTTTTTATGCCTGTAAAGGTACTTAAAATTAATGCCTAAGTCTATTTCTCTTTTATAGCGGCTACCATTTTATCGGTTACCAATTGGGTGTTTTTGTTGCCAAAGGAGTTCCTGATGTAGTTCATCACATCTGCTATCTCATCGTCAGCAAAGCCCGATGGAGACATGGCACTGTTATAAGGTGCTCCATTAACCTTAATTGGGCCTTTTAACCCAAACTTAATAGCGTGGATAGATTTTTCAGGGTATTTTAGTAGAAAATCAGCTTTTGCCAAAGGCGGAAAGGTGCCTTTTACACCTTCGCCATTGGCTAAGTGGCAAGTAATACAGCTTTCTGCATATAATTCTTTACCTCTAGCTATACTTTCTTGCAGATTATCTTGTGCATTAGAAAAGAAAGTAAGGCCATAGATTAATCCGCAGGTTACGATTGATATAATTTTCATTTTAAGAATATTGCCGTCATCTCGACCGTAGTGGGGAGATCTTTGGATTAATATTGCTATTTAACAGATTTCTCCCTATAGTAGAAATGACGTGATAATTACGCTTTTGGGCTGATTTTAACGATAGAACCAGCACTTTCAATCACCACATAAATATTTCCATCTGGTCCTTGTTTTACGTCTCTTACTCTACCTATCTTATCAAAAATAACTTCCTTTTTTATAACCTTGTTGTCCTTAACCACTAAATGCTCTAGGTTTTGGAATTTTAGCGAACCAACCAATAAATCGCCATCCCAATCTTTAAATTTTGGGCTGTTTACAAAGGTCATGCCGCAAGGAGCAATAGATGGTTTCCAATAAATTACAGGTTGCTCCATTCCTGGTGCTTCAGTTTTATCGGTAATTATGGTATTATCGTAATTAATGCCGTAGGTAATTACAGGCCAACCATAGTTCTTCCCTTTTTCTACAATGTTTAGCTCATCGCCACCTTGTGGACCGTGTTCGTGTGCCCAAATTACACCAGTTGTTGGGTGTATCACCAAGCCTTGCGGATTTCTGTGTCCATAGCTCCAAATTTCAGGCAAGGCATCTTTGGTGTTCACAAATGGGTTGTCCGTCGGGATTTTACCATCTTCGTGCAAACGCACCATTTTGCCTTGTGCTTTGCTCAAATTTTGAGAATTGTCTTTTTGTCCACGCTCTCCCAATGAAAGAAAAACATAGCCTTTGTTGTCAAATAAAATCTTGCCGCCAAAATGGTTCCCGCCTTTTACGTTGGGGAGCGCTTTGTATAAATGTTCTATGTTGGTTAGCTGGTGGCCTTCTAGTTTTGCTCGCATTAAAGCGGTGTTGGCTCCTCCGTCTTCACCAATTTCGCCCTCTTGCTTTGGCGATGAATAGCTAATGTAAATCCATCCGTTTTCTTTATAATTTGGATGAAGGACAACATCTAACAAACCACCTTGACCGCGATAATAAACTTTTGGAATGCCAGTAACTTCCTGAGGATCTAATTGCCCTCCTTTTACAATACGTAGTTTTCCCCCACGTTCGGTTACTAATATGCTTCCATCGGGTAAAAAAGCCATGGCCCAAGGCATATTTAGCCCAGTAACAATGGTTTCAGACTTTAAGTTCTTCTCCGTTAAATCATTCCCGTTAGGTTTAATGTTACAATGGCTCATTAGCAAACCAGAAGTGGCTAAAATGCACATTGCTAAGAATATTTTTGTGCTAGGCTTGAGAAATCTAAGTTTCATAAAAGACAATTTTCCTTAAAGATATTAAAATAAGGATGTAGTTCTTTAGATGTAAAAGGAGCTTTACAAAAAAAGCATGGAAATTATCCATGCCTTTACTTTACTGACCGCGTTTGCGTTCATTGTCTTTATTTGATGTTTGATCGGAACGCTGCCCACCAGCATTGCTAATTCCATTCATTTTTTTTTGCCTGTTTCGTATCGTGATGTGCTCTGTCGGCAATAGAGTTGTTATGCATTGAGCCGTTATTTTTTGGAAGATCTGTACTTTTCATGATTTCTAAGTTTTAAGGTTAAAAATTAGGTTTATAAAGTAACTCTAAAACTCTAAAACCCTGCATTTGGTTTTGATAAAAAGAAAAACGCTCCCGACAATCAATATCAGGAGCGTTTCGATCTATGTTGAAACCGCTAAACGGTTAGAATTTTATACCCAAACCAACTTGGAACACTTGGTTTTTAAATTCTGGAGTTACACGATCACCGTTTTCGTTAGTTTTTTGGAAATCCAGTGCGTAACGCCCAAAAATTCCTACTTTATCGCTCATGTCAAAACGGGCACCAATTACACCTGCCAATATGCTCTTCTTAAAACGGTCAGATTCGTCTTCCACAATTTGTTGTTGCGCAGTGCCGAAGTCATTCTCAAATTTGTTATTTGTTGACATTAGAAATGAAACCTGTGGACCGGCTACTACATTGAAACCTTCCGCTAATTTGATGCTTGCTAAAATAGGCACATCAATAAAGTGTGTAGTTTGCGTGAACTTACCAAAAACAGTTTCTGTTTTATAACCCTTGGTAGAGTATAAAAGCTCTGGTGTAAAAGCCAAATTCTCTAATAATTTAATATCTAGTGTTACACCAGCATTAAAGCCAGTTAGGTAATTTGTTTTAAAATCGTTATTGCCGTCGTCTTTAATAATGTTCGAAAAATTGGCGCCAGCTTTTACGCCTAATCTAATAGAACTTTCGGTTGATTGCGCCTTTGCAGTAAGCCCTGTAACGAATAAGCCTAGTGCTACGATAAGTAACTTTTTCATCTCTTTAAATTTGTGTTTTGTCAAATTGAGTTTCCTCTTTTCAGGATAGCCCCTATCAAATAAATGTGCCAAATGTAAAGCTGTTAGTATTGAGACGTGACATTTTATTGTGCTTTTTTAAAGATAAAAAGCAGATTTTGAGCAAATTAAAAATTTGATGATTTTGGTTTTTGAATAACAGGAACTAATGGCCGAAGTGTATTAAATTTGATACAATCCTGTTTGAAAAAGATTGCGAAACATACTGATTATATGGTTTTATAGAAAAACCAATCATAAATAATTGGGAGAATAGATTTGATTCCGCATCTTTAAAGGATTTTCCGCAATAAACTGCAAAAAGGAGAAGAGCAACCAAAATTTTTTAGCACAAAATGAACAAGAAAAGTATTTATGTATTAGGCTTAATTTCCTTAATGGCAATTGGTAAGGCTAATGCACAACAACCGTCTTATCTAGATTTATTAAAGAAACAACCACAATGGGTAGATTCGGTTTTTAACAAGCTGAGCACTAAGCATAAAATTGCTCAGTTGTTTTTTGTAAGAGCACATACTAATTTGAGCAAAGCTTATCAAGATTCGGTAGGTAAAGTAATTAAAAGAGAAAAGTTGGGCGGTGTGGTTTTCTTTCAAGGAGGACCAGTAAGACAGGCCGTTTTAACCAATAAATATCAAAGCAAAGCAAAGGTTCCATTAATTATTTCTATTGATGGCGAATGGGGTTTAGGGATGCGCTTGGACAGTACCATTTCTTATCCTTACCAAATGGCTTTGGGCGCAGTGCAGAACAAAGAACTATTATATAAAATGGGATTAGAGGTTGCCAAGGACTTTAAAAGACTAGGCATACACATGAATTTGGCGCCAGATGTAGATGTAAACAATAACGCCAAAAATCCGGTAATTAACTTCCGTTCGTTTGGCGAAAACAAATATAACGTAGCCGAAAAAAGTGCTGCTTATTTGAAAGGAATGCAAGAAGGAGGTTTGCTAACTAGTATTAAGCACTTTCCTGGTCATGGTGATACCGATGTAGATTCGCACTACGATTTGCCTCAGTTGAAATTCAGTAAAGAGCGCTTGGATACTTTGGAGCTGTATCCGTTTAAGGAACTGATTAAAAAAGGTGCTGCGGGTGTAATGATTGCCCACATGAACATTCCATCGTTAGATGCTACACCGAATATGCCATCAACGTTGTCTAAACCTATTGTTACCGATTTATTGAAAAATGAATTGGGCTTTAAAGGCTTAATTATTTCTGATGCGATGGACATGAAAGGCGTAACCAAGTTTTACAAAGATGGCGAAGCCGAAGTGATGGGCATTATTGCAGGTAACGATATTTTGGAGCTTGCTCACGATACCAGACAAGCCGTAAAGAAGATTAAACAAGCAATAAAGGATCAGCGCATCAGTATGGAACGTATTGATGAGAGTGTGAAAAAAGTATTAACGGCAAAATATTGGGCAGGTTTAAATGTAAAACCTGTGATCGACGAAAACAATGTGGTAGAAGATTTAAATCGTCCAGAAAGCCAAGCATTGGTACAGCAATTGGCCGATGCGAGTATGACTCTGTTGAAAAGTCGTGATGGAATAGCGAGTTTAACACCGAAGAAAAGAATGGTGATAGTTAACGTAGGTACAGCTCAAGCAACCACTTTTCAAAATGAAATTGCAGTAACGTATAAAAATTCGGTTGCTTTTAATATAGATAAGAACGCAAATGCAGCTACTATTGCTGGCATTGTTAAGCAAATTAAGGACGATGACCAAATTGTGTTAGCGATTGTAGATACTAGAACTCGCCCCGGAAATAATATCCCTTTGGGTAAAGATGTAAAAGATTTAATCACCACTTTGGCCGCTAGAAACGCAAATGTGGCATTTTTTGCAAACCCTTACAATTTGGCCAATTTGCCAGGTATCCAAATGGCCAGATCTATTGTGGTGGCCTACCAAAAAGAAGATTTTATGCAGAAAGCAGCTGCGGCTGTTTTTACTAAGAAATTACTGCCTACCGGTAAATTGCCAGTAACGGTAAACGATTTCTTTAAATATGAAGATGGCTTGTAGCATTTATTGATAAAAAGAAAATCCCCGAAGTTATTGTGCTCCGGGGATTTTTTATTTTGATGTAGTTGGGTTTACTGCTTTGTAAGTCCAGTTTTTAAGGAAATCGGTAATCAGTTTTACGCTGTGGCCTTTCCCCTCTTCTAAATAAGCAGAATTTTGGATATGAATAACATCGCCGTTGCCATCTAGAATTAGAAATACCGGATAGCCAAAACGGCCAGGGTTTTTCAGCTTTTTCAGTACAGCTTCATTTTTGTTTTCAGTGCTATAGTTCACTAAAACCGTTTCAAAATTGGTGTTTAAGTAGTTTTTCAATTCGGGAGTTTCCTCTACTAAATTGTGAAAACGGATACACCACACACACCAATTTCCTCCAACTTGTACAAACACATGCTTGTTCTCTTTTTTCGCTTTTGCTACCGCCGCATCTATTTCGGCCTGTGCATTTGCGTTTGGATTATAGATTTTAACACCTTCGCTTTGAGCGTAGCCAGCCGCTAAGCCAAAGTTCATGGCAATTAAAAGAAACAGAAATTTCTTCATCATTTTTATTTAGGATAATTAATAAGTGTCACAAAAATAATGGTTTATATTTTAGTCTACTGTTTTTGTAGAGTAAAATTTTGCTGACACGATTTGCTACCTTTGCAATACATGAGTTTGTTTCTAGATATCCATACCCATCAAACCAAACAAGAAAATGGCGTTGTTGCTATTCAAAGTTTGTCTTTAACAGAAAGCACTTTCTTGGCAATGCCTAAAACCAAGCCTATTTCTGTTGGTATTCATCCTTGGTACGGAAAATTGGAAGACTTGCCTAAAAACATGAAGTATTTGAATGTTTTGGCTCGACAACAAAATGTAAAACTGATTGGCGAATGTGGTTTGGATAAGTTGAAAGGCGAAGCAATGGAGAGCCAGCTACAAATGTTGGAAATGCAGATGGGTTTGGCCGAAGAATTACAAAAACCACTTATTCTGCATTGCGTAAAAGCATTTGATGAGTTGATTGCTTTAAAAAAACGCTTGCAGCCAAGCGTGCCAATGATTGTTCACGGGTTCAATAAAAAGCTGGAAATGGCGCAACAACTGGTTAATCAAGGTTTTTATCTGTCGTTTGGTGCTGCGGTTTTAAAATCTGAAGATGTGGCCTTGGCTTTAGAAAAAATAGATGCGCCCTTCTTTTTAGAGACCGACGAGGCTGAGGTTAATATCAAAGAAATTTATACCAAAGTAGCTGAAATAAAGAAAATAGCCGTTGATGAACTGAAAGATGTTATTTTTGCCAACTGGAAGAAAATTGGTTTATAGTTGTTTGGTTTGTTGGTTGTGCGCCATCCTATCTTTTAACTTTTTATTTTTAACTTTTTACTTAAGTAGATGTCTGATTTAGCTTGGTTATCGCGTTCTGCATTATTGGTGGGCAACGAAGGAATTGATTTGTTGCAGCAAAAGCACGTATTGGTAATTGGATTAGGTGGTGTAGGTTCGTTCGCTGCGGAGTTTATCTGTCGTAGTGGCGTTGGCGAAATGACCATTGTGGATGGTGATGTGGTTGATCCAAGTAACAGAAACAGGCAATTGCCAGCCTTAGCAACCAATCATGGTGTTAGCAAAGCTGAAATCATGAAAGAGCGTTTGTTGGCTATTAATCCGGAGTTAAAATTACATGTAGTGCAAGATTTTTTAACTCCGCAAAGATGTAGAGAGATTTTGACCAAAAAGTTTGATTACGTGATGGATTGTATAGATAGCATTACGCCAAAAGTTACTTTGCTTTCTACCGCATTGCAGTTCAATTTGCCTATTGTAAGCTCTATGGGCGCCGGCGGAAAGGTAGATCCGACCAAACTTCGTGTAACTTATTTGCCAGATACTTATCAGTGTGTTTTTGCACAATATGTACGTAAACGCTTAAAAAAACTAGGTAATGCCTGCACCATTAAGGCCGTTTTCTCTATCGAGGAAGTGATGAAAGAGTCGCTAATTATGACCGATGGTTCTAATTTTAAAAGATCGGCTTACGGAACCATTTCTTATTTGCCTGCTGCTTTTGGAGGTGTTTGTGCTTCGGTGGTAATTAGAGATTTATTGGGTTACAAAGTAGATATCGAAAAACGTCCGGAACGTATCAGTAAAAAGGCTATTGCTAAATCGAAGAAAAAGGAAGCGAAAAAGCCATAGTCAACTTTGTTTTAGATAACCTTTATATCTGATTTGGCTCATTTTTATTCAGGTTTACAATTGGTATTGCAATTCTACCTCCAAAAAATAGACTATAACAGAGAGAAGCGACCAAGTAAAGTTGCCCTTCGCTTGATCGCTTTTTGTAATCTGTAGTATTTGACTACTTTTGAGTGCCTCGCAAAAACTTGGGGCTCTCTTTTCTATTCTACCGTTACCGATTTTGCCAAATTTCGGGGCTGGTCTACATTGCAGCCTCTCATTACAGCAATATGATACGATAATAATTGCAATGGAATGGTCGCTATCAGAGGCAGAAAAGCTTCACTAGCATCAGGAATTTCGATGCAGTAGTCGGCCATTTTTTTAACGTCTGTATCACCTTCGGTTACAATAGCGATTACTTTGCCTTTTCTGGCCTTAACTTCTTGTATGTTGCTAATTACCTTTTCGTACGAAGAATTTTTGGTAGCGATAAAAACTACAGGCATTTCTTCGTCTATTAGTGCAATTGGCCCGTGTTTCATTTCTGCTGCCGGATAGCCTTCGGCATGTATGTACGAAATCTCTTTCAGCTTTAAAGCTCCCTCTAAAGCAACCGGGAAACCGCTGCCACGCCCTAAGAACAAACAATTTCTCGCATCTTTAATCTTGGCAGAAATCTCTTCAATAAGATCGTTAGCTTGTAAAGCGGTCTGTATTTTTTCTGGAATACAATCAAGCTCTGTAAGTAATTCCCGTAGCTTAGAGCTGCTCAAAGTTCCTTTTTGTTGCGCCATGTAGAAAGCCATTAAAGTAAGCACGGTAACTTGCGCTGTAAAAGCTTTGGTTGAAGCCACCCCAATTTCTGGCCCTGCATGGGTGTAAACGCCCGCATGCGTAATACGAGGAATGGATGCGCCAACCACATTGCAAACGCCAAAGATGGTGGCTCCTTTTTCCTTCGCCATTTCAATAGCTGCCATGGTGTCGGCGGTTTCACCAGATTGAGAGATGGCAATTACTACATCTTTCTCCGTAATGATTGGGTTTCTATACCTAAACTCTGATGCGTACTCTACTTCCACCGGAATGCGGGCATACTCTTCGATCAAATACTCGCCAACCAAACCGGCATGCCACGATGTGCCACAAGCCACAATAATGATCCTGTCGATGTTTTTTAGCTTGTCTGCGAACTCTTTAATTCCTCCCAGCTGTACTTGGCCTTCTTCGGGATAGATACGTCCTCTCATGCAATCGCGAATAGAACGGGGCTGCTCGTAAATCTCTTTTAGCATGAAGTGCTCGTAACCACCTTTTTCCAGTGCCTCTAACTTAAGTTCTAACTCTTGTATGTAGGGCGTTTGAACCACATTGTCCAATCGCTTAATCTCAAGCTCATCGCGTTTTAAAAAAGCAATTTCATTATCGTTTAGGTAGATTACATTTTTGGTGTACTCAACAATCGGCGTGGCGTCAGAAGCAATAAAATACTCGCCATGGCCCACGCCAATTACCATTGGGCTACCTTTTCTTGCGGCAATTAATTGATCGGGATTTTCCTCGTCCATAATTACAATGGCATAAGCGCCTGTAACCCCGTTTAAAGCCAAACGTACGGCTTCGGTTAATTCTACCGTGTTGTTTTGATAAATGTCTTCTATCAAATGAACCAACACCTCGGTATCGGTATCGCTGTTAAAAACATGCCCTCTGGATATTAGCTCCTCTTTTAAGGTTGTATAGTTCTCTATAATTCCGTTGTGGATGATACTAAGCTTTCCGTTTTGGGAAGTATGCGGATGGGAGTTCCTATCTGAAGGGGCGCCATGGGTTGCCCAACGAGTGTGGCCCATGCCAATGCTTCCCGATAGGTTCTTTCCTTCGGCAAAATCCTCTAGTTCTTTTACTTTTCCAGCTTTCTTATAGATGTTTAAATTTTGGTCGTCAATCAACGCAATTCCTGCGCTGTCGTAGCCTCGATATTCGAGTCTTTTTAGACCTTTCAGTACAATTGGCCAAGCTTCTCTAAAGCCAATATAGCCTACAATTCCACACATAATTTTCGGGGGTTTGAAAATAAAAAATCGCCCTAAAGTATTGCTTTAGGGCGATTTAATCAAACGTTTGCCTGATATTTTTCTCTAATTTATTTTCGTATAATAAATGTTCAGCTTAATCAGATTGTCGCCTGTTGCAGGGTTCTTCTTGAAGCTGCCGACTATTGCTCTAGACCCTGTTACAAACGATGGTGTGTACTGGAAAGTTGAAGATGGCGTTACGGCCAAAAACGTTCCATAATCTTCGGTTTTTCCGTCAAGCAAATCTTGTATATAAGCCGTAACCGTAAACACGTAGCGTTTTTTTGCGGAATCGAAATATCCACCAAAAGCAGCGGTGTTTGCACGAGCATCTCCGGCGTAAGTATAGCCGTCACCAGCATCATTATCTGGCACATTCTTTCTTTGGCCAGCAATATCATTTCTGTAAAGTGCCAAACGAGGAGCCCCTTTAAATGGAGCCACATCTGTTCCCGAACTCAAGTCAACAACCAATTCTGCTTTGTTCACTATCACTTTGCCCACTTCGCTTTTTAGCTTTTTTAAATACGGGAAAGCCAATTTATTTCTTAAGCCTCCTAAAGGTTTTAAATAGGTAGTTGCAAACTGTGTAGTTGGTGCACTTAACTGTGCTTGCACTGCTGTAGAATGTGCATGAGCCACGGTAGCTGCAACAGGGCCACTACTAGTTGATATTGGAAAGTTAACAGAAACCGTATCCGTTGCTGTGGTAGTGGTTTCGTTTTGTTTTCTGTAATATAGTACTAGACCAGAAGTAGAAGTACTGGTGGTTGTGCTTGCAAGGTTAAAAAACATTAACCCTCCGTTGCCCATTGCCGTTTGTGAACTTGGTCTAATTTGCACATGCAGTCCTTTAAAAGCACTTTGAAAATACGAGTTGTATTTCAAATTGGTTTCCGACTGAGATACAATGTTATTAGTCACAAAGTTATTGTCTAATTTAAGGCGAATCTGAGGCTTAACGGTCATTGCGGTATCTGTTGCGCCAGTAAGCACATCGGTTACTTTAAAAGGCGTTGCAGGAAAAACCTTGCCTGTATAATTCGCTAATAATGTGGGTTGGAAAGGATAAGTCTTATTACTTAAGTACGAACTTTCTTTTGCTAAATTGTTGGTTAGTTGGTGTACATCGATGTTGTAGTTAACGGTACTATCTCCGTAAAACTCTCCGCCAAAATTCAATACCAAAACAGCAGAGTCTAAAACAGCATTAGTGCCAAAGCTATAGGCATCACTTGGAAGGTTTACCGACAAGGCTACGCTAGCGGTTGTTGCTCCCAAAACTGGGTCGTTAATGTAACCAAATGGATATGCTGTAAGGCTACTTGTCGCAGCAGCTTCGTCTTGCAGTGTCCTAGAAGTAACCGTTGCCGTGTCAATCAAATTTCCTTGAATGGCATTGCCCGGATCTACTTCCAATCCTATGGTAGAGTTGTTTTCGCACGAGGCGAAAAGAAAAAGACTTATCAACAAGGTTAATAAATCTAATTTAAAAAATCTCATATTTAAAATAAATAAAGCTTTTTGTTATGCTATAGAAACCATCTCATCACTAGTAACTTCTTCATAAAAGGCGTAGAAGTTGTCGTAATTTTCGGTTAAATTAAAGGCTAAACTTGGTTTATTAGAATCTTTAACAAATTTTAACACCGCATCGTCAACCTTTTCGTCTGCAAAAACTACTGCATCAGAATGAGTAATAGCACCAATATGTAAGCTGTTACAATCCCCATCGGCAAAGGCCTGGGTGTCATCGGCAGTCATATGGTTCATAATTGCTTTTTTATGAAAATCTGCATTAAGTTTTTCTCCAAAGCAATTCTCATAAACCGAATAAACAACCTTCGAGTTTTTAAACGTTGGGTCGTTCTTATAGGTAGTTTTAATGTATGCAGGTACCAAAGATGTCATCCAGCCGTGGCAGTGTACCACATCAGGCGACCATCCTAATTTTTTAACTGTTTCCAAGGCTCCTTTGCAGAAAAAGATCGTTCTTTCATCGTTATCTGCGTAGAACTTGTTCTCTTTATCCCTAAACACGTACTTTCTTTGGAAATAATCTTCATTGTCCAAGAAATATACTTGCATACGAGCTGCTGGAATAGACGCTACTTTAATAATTAAAGGGTTGTCGTTGTCATCAATAATGATGTTCATCCCTGATAATCGGATTACCTCGTGCAGTCTATTTCTTCTTTCGTTAATATTGCCAAATTTGGGCATCAAGATGCGGATTTCGAATCCCTTTTCTTGCATAGCCTGCGGTAATTGGCGGGTAATTTCAGAAATTTTAGTTAGTTCGAGGAAAGGCGACATCTCGTGGGTAATAATCAGTAGCTTCGTTTTTGCCATCTCCATATATTAATAAATTACTGTTAATTTAAAGATTATCAAGGTGCAAAGGTACGGAAAATATTACTATTTATCAATATCTTACTGTAAAGGCTTGGTAAGTTAGCTATAAATGTAGAATTTAGCACCCTCAAAACAAGACAACATTTTGGAAGTTATAGCAACTATTGCCGAGCTCGAAAACACGCTAAAACCCTTAAAGGCAAAAGGATTGAAGATTGCATTGGTGCCAACTATGGGCGCTTTGCACAATGGTCATATCTCATTAATAGCCGAGGGACAAAAACAGGCCGAAATAGTGGTTTGTAGCATTTTCGTTAATCCTACACAGTTTACAGACCCTAAAGATTTAGAGAAATATCCGCGTCCCTTGGAGCATGACATCAAAATGCTTACCAAAGCGGGATGCAACTATGTCTTTATGCCTTCGATGAAGGAAATGTACCCCAACTACCCTGAACCAGAAAACTGGAAGATAGACTTGGGTGATGCAGAATTTGTATTGGAAGGCGAATTTAGAAAGGGCCATTACCAAGGCGTTACCCAAATTGTTTATAAGTTGTTTAACACCGTTAAACCAGATGTGGCACTTTTTGGACAAAAAGATTTCCAGCAGGTGCTAATGATTAAGAACATGGTTAGCGAGCTAAGCCTTGATGTTGAAATAGCTACGTGTCCGATTATTAGAGAGGAAGACGGTTTGGCGATGAGCTCAAGAAACATCCATCTTAAACCTAACGACAGATTGAATTCTTTGGTTTTGAGCAGAGCTTTGTTCTTTATCCAAGAAAACTATAACACGCAATCGCTAGAAGAGCTCCTGAAAAACGCTGGGGCAATTATCGGAGAAATTCCGGAAGTAGAATTAGATTACCTAACGATAGCCAATGGCGATACGCTTTTGCCAATCACCCATAAAACAGATAAAAACACCGTTGCTTTAGTTGCCGCCAAAGTAGGTGCAACAAGGTTAATTGATAATGTAATCATTAATTAATAGGCGTTTGTGACTTTAAACTGAAAACTGTTTAATGTAAACTGCAAAACTTATTCCTAACTTTGCGCCATGATTATCGAGATCTTAAAATCGAAAATACACCGAGTAAGGGTAACCCAGGCCGAACTTAATTATGTTGGCAGTATCACCATTGATGAAGATTTGATGGATGCGGCCAATATTATTGCCAACGAAAAGGTGCAAATTGTAAACAACAATAATGGTGAGCGATTTGAAACCTATGTAATTAAAGGCGAAAGAGGTTCTGGAGCAATTTGCTTAAACGGAGCCGCAGCAAGAAGAGTGCAGATTGGCGATATTCTTATCATTATCTCTTATGGCTCTTTACCTATTGAAGAGGCGAAAAAATACGAACCAATATTGGTTTTCCCCGACGACAATAATAGACTGCTGAAATAGGCTTTTCAGCGCTACTTCGTTTCCGGAGCAAATTTTCTTTTGTGTAAAAATATTATGTATGCATAGTATTTTTCACCAATAATGCTATCTTTGGTATTAACCAATAATACCTATAGCTATGCATTTTGAACTAAGCGAAGAACAGCAAATGATTAGGCAAGCCGCTAAAGATTTTGCAGAAAACGAACTGAAACCTGGTGTCATTGATCGAGACGAGCACCAGAAATTTCCGGCCGAGCAAGTAAAAAAAATGGGTGAGCTCGGTTTTTTAGGGATGATGGTAGATCCGAAATACCATGGCGGAGGAATGGATACCCTTTCTTACACGCTAGTAATGGAAGAGCTTTCGAAGGTAGACGCATCGGCATCGGTAGTGGTATCTGTAAACAATTCGTTGGTTTGCTATGGTCTTGAAAAATACGGAACCGAAGCACAGAAAGAAAAGTACTTGAAACCATTGGCGGCTGGAGAGAAAATTGGAGCTTTTTGTTTGTCAGAACCCGAGGCCGGTTCTGATGCCACTTCTCAGCAAACCACCGCCGAAGACAAAGGCGACTACTACTTGCTTAATGGCACCAAAAACTGGATTACCAACGGCGGTACCGCCAGCACCTACCTGGTAATTGCACAAACCCACAAAGAACTAAAGCATAAGGGCATTAATGTATTTATTGTAGAAAAAGAAACTCCAGGGTTTACCATTGGCCCAAAGGAAAATAAACTAGGCATTAGAGGATCGGATACGCATTCGTTAATGTTTAATGATGTGAAAGTGCCAAAAGAAAACCGCATTGGCGAAGATGGATTTGGGTTTAAATTTGCTATGAAAACCTTGGAAGGCGGTCGTATTGGCATTGCTGCACAAGCTTTGGGCATTGCCGCTGGCGCTTACGAGCTTGCTGTGGCCTATGCAAAAGAGCGCAAGGCTTTTGGCAAACCTATTGCCGACCACCAGGCTATTGCGTTTAAATTGGCCGATATGGCTACTCAAATTGAAGCTGCAAGGCTGTTGGTACACAAAGCGGCGTGGTTAAAAGACCAAGGCCTGCCATACACTTTAGAGGGGTCTATGGCTAAATTGTTCGCCAGTAAAGTCGCTATGGAGGTTACAGTAGAAGCGGTTCAAATTCACGGAGGTTATGGCTTTGTGAAAGAATATCACGTAGAACGATTAATGCGTGACGCAAAAATTACCCAGATTTACGAGGGTACTTCTGAAATACAAAAGTTAGTTATTAGCAGAAGTATTTTGAGCTAAGATTAACCACATAGAAACATAAGATTCGGAAGAATTTTTCTAAAATTTCACCTCTATGTTTCTATGTGGTTTTTATTTTTTGACTATGATTTCTCTACGCCAAAAGCAGCATCCAAAATCACTTTAATAACAGTAACTGCAATGGCCAATATTGCTGCCGCTAAAAAGCCACTGGTGTTAAAGCCTTCCATCCAACTGTCTACTAGCAATATCATTAACACCGAAATGATAAAAGAAACCAAACCTAATGTTAAAAAGTTAAGCGGAAAGGTAAATACCCTTAAAACAAGCCCAATAGTTGCATTAGCAAAAGCAATCAGTACTGCTGCTATAATCGCGCTACCGTAACCATCAACACTTACTCCAGGAACCAAAAATGCGCCTATCATTACCGCTAGGCCCATCAACAAAACTTCTAAAATTATTTTAACCATGTTTGCCGTTTAAAAAAGATATAGCAAAATAACATTTATTTACGACATGTTGTTTGTTTTGTCTTGGAGATATAAATCATAAGCGAACTCCAATGCGCCGTTGCGCTTAAAATTGTTCAATTTATTTTATCTTCACGCAAACTATTAAACCATCTAAATTATTTAAGAATGCTACTGCTAGTTGCGGCGCCAATTAAAACTAATGCTCAAGACGCACCTAAAAACAGTACAAACGTCGAGCGCTTTCGTATCGCCGTACAAGGGGGGCAGCCAACTCTTGGCCAAAACCGCAGATGCTGTGCCCACTGAGAACAAAAATTATGTTTCAGAACTAAAATCGGGCAGTCATTACGGGGCAGACGTAAGTTATTTCGTTAAACCTACTTTGGGTTTGGGGATAAAATTCAGCCAATTTAAAAGTGCTAACTCAGGGATAATGGGCGGTACAGACCAGATTGGTAATTTAGTTCTTTTAAGCATGGAAGACAATTTAACTCATACCTTTGTTGGCGCAAGCTTTTAGGCAAACATACTACGGCCATTACAAAACATACTTTTGTTTTTGCTGTGGCAATGGGTTACTTAGGTTATAATAATGATGCCGGAATAGCAGGACAACCAGTAAAAATCACCGGAGGAACCTTTGGCTCAGCCTTAGATGCTGATTACGACTTCAACATCACCAAACATTTCGCTCTTGGCGCACAGCTTTCATTAACGGGCGGAACTTTAAGTAGATTAAACTATACTATGGGAGACGTAACTAATACACAAACCTTCGATGATGATCAAAAAGAAAGCATGTCTCGCCTAGATTTTTCTTTGGACGCTAGATTTAATTTCTAACCCACTAACCCCTAGCAAGGTTGATTTTTTAATTTAAAATATTTTTGTATCTTTGCAGGGTAAAACAAGAAAAGAGGGGACGTGTGTCCCCTCTTTTTATTTAGCAATAATTTATACTATGCAGGTAGAAAAGAGAGTTAGAGAACTGGTAGAAGAGAAGATTGCGGATAGGCCAGACTTGTTTTTGGTTGATGTGAAAATGTTGCCAAACAACAAATTAATCATCCATGTAGATGGCGACCAAGGCATCAGCATACAAGATTGCGTGGCGATTAGCAGTAGCATTCTTAAATAATTTAGATGGTTTAATAGTTTGCGTGAAGATAAAATAAATTGAACAATTTTAAGCGCAACGGCGCATTGGAGTTCGCTTA
>Ga0181468_100019_pt1 | contig 21816 bp, 18 predicted proteins | sample InSIn1SAF170_2_FD_119080 | JGI IMG/M metagenome (GOLD analysis project Ga0181468, IMG submission 119080) | Clean room microbial communities from NASA Spacecraft Assembly Facility at Jet Propulsion Laboratory, Pasadena, California, USA -... ... | reverse complement strand
TGTTCCATTTTAGAGATTTGTTTAAGATAAGATATAACTCATTGAGATGTGTCATAGTATTCGTCGTTAGAAAACAATTATTATGACATTATTTCAATGAGTTATCTATTTTTGTCGTGTACAGAGCAATATTTGTTTACTTTTGACTTTAAAGCATCATCAAACTGCGATCTGTTTGCAATATAAAACGCTTAATTTCTAAACAAGAATAAAGAGGAAAAACTTCTTATTTTTTTATAACCTTATTCTGCTTAGGAAAACAACATGTCTGAACAAAAAGTAGCTTTAGTGACGGGTGCATTAGGTGGTATTGGCAGTGAGATTTGCCGTCAACTGGTTACAGCAGGCTATAAAATTATCGCAACGGTTGTACCACGTGAAGAAGACCGCGAAAAACAATGGCTTCAAAGTGAAGGATTTCAAGACAGCGATGTACGCTTTGTCTTAACGGATTTAAATAACCACGAAGCGGCAACAGCAGCTATTCAAGAAGCAATTGCTGCTGAAGGTCGTGTCGATGTGCTGGTCAATAATGCAGGCATCACCCGTGATGCAACTTTTAAAAAGATGAGCTATGAACAGTGGTCACAAGTCATTGATACCAACTTAAAAACATTGTTCACAGTGACTCAGCCCGTGTTTAACAAAATGTTAGAACAAAAGTCGGGACGTATTGTCAATATCAGCTCAGTCAACGGTTTAAAAGGTCAGTTTGGACAAGCCAACTACTCTGCGAGCAAAGCCGGCATTATCGGTTTTACCAAAGCCTTAGCTCAAGAAGGTGCACGTTCAAATATTTGTGTAAACGTGGTTGCGCCTGGCTATACCGCAACACCAATGGTTACTGCCATGCGTGAAGATGTGATTAAAAGCATTGAAGCACAAATTCCTCTACAACGTCTTGCTGCGCCAGCTGAAATTGCCGCTGCTGTTATGTACTTGGTCAGCGAGCACGGTGCGTACGTGACAGGCGAAACCTTATCGATTAATGGCGGTTTATACATGCACTAAACCGTGCAGCCCCTATTTTCATTTACAAGTTTATTTACTGGAGTTACACCATGCTATACGGCGACTTATTTTCAAATATGAATGCACAATACAAAAACGTATTTGAACCGTACACAAAATTCAACAGCTTAGTGGCTAAAAACTTTGCTGACTTAACCAACCTACAATTAGAAGCAGCACGCAACTATGCCAACATTGGTCTAGCGCAAATGTTTGCCAATAGTGAAGTTAAAGACATGCAAAGCATGGTGAATTGCACCACCAAGCAATTAGAAACCATGAACAAACTTAGTCAGCAAATGATTGAAGATGGCAAAAAGTTGGCAACACTAACGACTGAATTCAAATCGGAATTTGAAAAGTTAGTTAGCGAATCTATGCCTAACAATAAATAACACTGCTCTGAAAACCATGCGTTATCAGGACGAATGTTACGGGGAAGTGTGAAAATTTCCCCGTTTTAGTTTCAGCCCTGCACTCAATTTGATTGCTAAAAGCCATGTGCTATGGAGCGATGAAATGAACCCGAACTCATTTCAATTCAAAGAAAACATACTACAATTTTTTTCTGTACATGATGACATCTGGAAAAAATTACAAGAATTTTATTATGGGCAAAGCCCAATTAATGAGGCTTTGGCGCAGCTCAACAAAGAAGATATGTCTTTGTTCTTTGAAGCACTATCTAAAAACCCAGCTCGCATGATGGAAATGCAATGGAGCTGGTGGCAAGGTCAAATACAAATCTACCAAAATGTGTTGATGCGCAGCGTGGCCAAAGATGTAGCACCATTTATTCAGCCTGAAAGTGGTGATCGTCGTTTTAACAGCCCATTATGGCAAGAACACCCAAATTTTGACTTGTTGTCACAGTCTTATTTACTGTTTAGCCAGTTAGTGCAAAACATGGTAGATGTGGTCGAAGGTGTTCCAGACAAAGTTCGCTATCGTATTCACTTCTTTACCCGCCAAATGATCAATGCGTTATCTCCAAGTAACTTTCTGTGGACTAACCCAGAAGTGATTCAGCAAACTGTAGCTGAACAAGGTGAAAACTTAGTCCGTGGCATGCAAGTTTTCCATGATGATGTCATGAATAGCGGCAAGTATTTATCTATTCGCATGGTGAATAGCGACTCTTTCAGCTTGGGCAAAGATTTAGCTTACACCCCTGGTGCAGTCGTCTTTGAAAATGACATTTTCCAATTATTGCAATATGAAGCAACTACTGAAAATGTGTATCAAACCCCTATTCTAGTCGTACCACCGTTTATCAATAAATATTATGTGCTGGATTTACGCGAACAAAACTCTTTAGTGAACTGGTTGCGCCAGCAAGGTCATACAGTCTTTTTAATGTCATGGCGTAACCCAAATGCCGAACAGAAAGAATTGACTTTTGCCGATCTCATTACACAAGGTTCAGTGGAAGCTTTGCGTGTAATTGAAGAAATTACCGGTGAAAAAGAGGCCAACTGCATTGGCTACTGTATTGGTGGTACGTTACTTGCTGCGACTCAAGCCTATTACGTGGCAAAACGCCTGAAAAATCACGTAAAGTCTGCGACCTATATGGCCACCATTATCGACTTTGAAAACCCAGGCAGCTTAGGTGTATTTATTAATGAACCTGTAGTGAGCGGTTTAGAAAACCTGAACAATCAATTGGGTTATTTCGATGGTCGTCAGTTGGCAGTTACCTTCAGTTTACTGCGTGAAAATACGCTGTACTGGAATTACTACATCGACAACTACTTAAAAGGTAAAGAACCTTCTGATTTTGATATTTTATATTGGAACAGCGATGGTACGAATATCCCTGCCAAAATTCATAATTTCTTATTGCGCAATTTGTATTTGAACAATGAATTGATTTCACCAAATGCCGTTAAGGTTAACGGTGTGGGCTTGAATCTATCTCGTGTAAAAACACCAAGCTTCTTTATTGCGACGCAGGAAGACCATATCGCACTTTGGGATACTTGTTTCCGTGGCGCAGATTACTTGGGTGGTGAATCAACCTTGGTTTTAGGTGAATCTGGACACGTAGCAGGTATTGTCAATCCTCCAAGCCGTAATAAATACGGTTGCTACACCAATGCTGCCAAGTTTGAAAATACCAAACAATGGCTAGATGGCGCAGAATATCACCCTGAATCTTGGTGGTTGCGCTGGCAGGCATGGGTCACACCGTACACTGGTGAACAAGTCCCTGCCCGCAACTTGGGTAATGCGCAGTATCCAAGCATTGAAGCGGCACCGGGTCGCTATGTTTTGGTAAATTTATTCTAATCGGTCATATAACAACAGCCATGCAGATGCTATATATCATGTGCATCCACAGAAACATGAACACAAAATTTAAGGATATAAAATGAAAGATGTTGTGATTGTTGCAGCAAAACGTACTGCGATTGGTAGCTTTTTAGGTAGTCTTGCATCTTTATCTGCACCACAGTTGGGGCAAACAGCAATTCGTGCAGTTTTAGACAGCGCTAATGTAAAACCTGAACAAGTTGATCAGGTGATTATGGGCAACGTACTCACGACAGGCGTGGGACAAAACCCTGCACGTCAGGCAGCAATTGCTGCTGGTATTCCAGTACAAGTGCCTGCATCTACGCTGAATGTCGTCTGTGGTTCAGGTTTGCGTGCGGTACATTTGGCAGCACAAGCCATTCAATGCGATGAAGCCGACATTGTGGTCGCAGGTGGTCAAGAATCTATGTCACAAAGTGCGCACTATATGCAGCTGCGTAATGGGCAAAAAATGGGTAATGCACAATTGGTGGATAGCATGGTGGCTGATGGTTTAACCGATGCCTATAACCAGTATCAAATGGGTATTACCGCAGAAAATATTGTAGAAAAACTGGGTTTAAACCGTGAAGAACAAGATCAACTTGCATTGACTTCACAACAACGTGCTGCGGCAGCTCAGGCAGCTGGCAAGTTTAAAGATGAAATTGCCGTAGTCAGCATTCCACAACGTAAAGGTGAGCCTGTTGTATTTGCTGAAGATGAATACATTAAAGCCAATACCAGCCTTGAAAGCCTCACAAAACTACGCCCAGCCTTTAAAAAAGATGGTAGCGTAACCGCAGGTAATGCTTCAGGCATTAATGATGGTGCAGCAGCAGTACTGATGATGAGTGCGGACAAAGCAGCAGAATTAGGTCTTAAGCCATTGGCACGTATTAAAGGCTATGCCATGTCTGGTATTGAGCCTGAAATTATGGGGCTTGGTCCTGTCGATGCAGTAAAGAAAACCCTCAACAAAGCAGGCTGGAGCTTAGATCAGGTTGATTTGATTGAAGCCAATGAAGCATTTGCTGCACAGGCTTTGGGTGTTGCTAAAGAATTAGGCTTAGACCTGGATAAAGTCAACGTCAATGGCGGTGCAATTGCATTGGGTCACCCAATTGGGGCTTCAGGTTGCCGTATTTTGGTGACTTTATTACATGAAATGCAGCGCCGTGATGCCAAGAAAGGCATTGCAACCCTCTGTGTTGGCGGTGGTATGGGTGTTGCACTTGCAGTTGAACGTGACTAAGTACACCATTGCATCGAATCTTGAAACTTGATAAAGATTGACAATAAATTCAATACATAATGGGAGCTCAGGCTTCCATTATTTCTAGCTGAGCGCATTTCTAATATTAAGGCTTCTAGCTCAGCATTGATTTTAGTATTTGGCGATTTTAAGGGACGTCTACTCTGACTACTTAATCCATCAATACCTTGCTCAGAATATCGTTTCCACCACTTGCGTAACGTTGGTCTAGAAATGCCACATCTCCGACAAACTAGGCCAGCATCATTAGTCTCTTCAAATAATTTAACTCATACGAGTCTTTGTTGAATTTCTCTGTTCATAGACACCCATTATATTGAAATAATGTCTATGAATAAAATACTTAAATAAAAATTCTCCGACAAACTCGGTACGGTAAATTTTTATCCAAATGAGTTTTCAAAATTATGCTTCATCCATAATCCATTCTTTAAAAAGAGCATCCTCGATTTCATAAGTACCATTCTCTGGTTTAAAAATAATTTGTTTTTTTGATAAAGAACGTAGGGCCGATTGAATACTTGATACCGCAATGTTATCTACACCAATGGAATCAGCCAGATGTTGTCTAAATTGACTACTATAAAGTTCAACTTGTGATTCCGCTATGGCTTTTAAAATTAGCTGTTCTAATAACTTAAACTCTCCCCATAATCCCGAAAAGTCACGATGCCCCATTGTATCGGCTATAAGCTGTTCCTTGGCAAAATCTATAGCCAGCATTGGGTTTAAGGCTAAACGCTCCACTAATGATCTTGCTAGTTGAGGACTTTGCTTCATATCTAAAAAGGCGTGCCATAAAATTTCTTTATTCAAACTACGTCCTGTTGTCTGATTAAATACATCTGCCAGATGATCTGTAAATGCTTTTGTTAGATTTGGAAAAGGTAAATTCTGTCCATAATGAAAAAAGGGAGCACTACTCACAGAAAACATTTGTCTCAGGCCTTCTCGACTTGAACCAGTAAAAACCACCTTTATTGTTTCTTTATGCATATCTAAAGCGGTACGTAAACTGGCAATCGTGGTTTTATATTTTGAACTAGCTAAAGCCTGAATCTCATCAAGTAACAGTAAAATAGGTTTCCCCTGCTGAGCCAGTTTAGTAATGCTAGACAAAATACTGGAATTCACTTGTCCTTGTAGAAGTGTCACTTCAGCTTTTACCCCTGCCACCTCTGTACTTAAAGAACCAATATTTTTAATCCAATGTGTGGCTTTCCCCATTAAGCCATTTTGTTTTGAAAACTCATCAAGAGCTTTTACAAACTGCCCTTCACTATGCAGGCCTGCATCTAAAAAACTGAAATAAAAAACGCGCCATCCAAGCTGTTCTGCTAGGGGCGTAATATCTTTTCGTAAAAATTCAGTTTTTCCCATCCGGCGTGGGGCAAAAAAAGTCAGAGAACTAGCTAGTCCAGTCTCAAACATGCCTAAAATTTGTTTCGCCAGTTCGGTACGTGGAAAGTGCCAAGGGTCATTGGAGATGGTCATCATTTTAATTACTCGGCAATGATTTATTTATTACCATAGATTGTATTAGATTCCATTAGATTGTAAATGTCTAATTAGATTTCTTTAATCTAATAGGATCTAATCAGGCCAATAAAGCACCTTCTTACCGATCAACTGGTTTATTTTATAACTCCATTATTTTGTGGTTTAATAGACATATATGGACATAAGACCCAATATTATGGATTTAAAATTCAGAAAACCTGAAGAAGTTGTTGGATTATTATGTGAGAGGCTTCGTAAAGAACGACTTTATCTGGAAATGACTCAGGCAGATGTTGCTGCACGTGCTGGTATTGGTGTGAATACAGTATCCAATCTGGAAGCAGGTCGAAATGTTTCATTTGAAAATTTAGTACGCGTTGCCATGGTCCTAGGCCGATTACAAGAATTAGAGGAACTCTTCAAACCTCATTTAAACAGTGTAGATGATATTCTTCGCTATGAGAGCAATACGGCTCGCCAACGTATCAAAAGGAAATAAATCCATGCTCAAAAAACTTAATGTTTACTACAATGGATGGGGTGAATATTGGCTTTAGGGTACACTGGTCTCCTCAACAGCAATCACAGGTCGACCATTAATTGCCTTTGAATACAGTGCTGAAGCGATCCGTAAAGGTTTAGAGCTTTCCTCTTACCTACTTCCATTAAAAGGTGACCCATTAAGAAAAAACTTTCCTACACAGCAAATGGGATTACCAAGTCATATATATGATGCATCACCCGATGGCTGGGTGTGCTCCAGAATTTTGGTGGCTATTCAGTCCATCATTACTTACATTCCAACTCTCTAGTTTTCCAACTAGCCCAGGTTATAATAATGGCCACCCAAAATACGATTGATCTATTATGAACACCTCCAATGACCCTTTACACGGCAAAAAACTTGCTGACATTTTGGATGAATTATTGGATTACTACGGTGGCTTTGAAGGTTTAAGTCGTAAAATTGAAATTAGATGTTTTTGCATAGACCCAAGTGTTAAATCATCATTGCGATTCTTGCGTACCACACCATGGGCACGTGAAAAAGTAGAAAGCTTATATTTGTACGTCTTACGCCAAAAGGCAAAACAGAAACCGTAGCCCCAGGCAACACCCCTCTCATTATAAAATTATACCAGTCAGTAAAACACCTTTAGATTAAGCATGTGTATGTTGGTTATTATTGTTGATTATCACAATAAATTAGTGACCAAAAATCAAAGTACCCCACCCTACCTTAAATTACACCACACAAAATAAAAACTCTATATAACTGTTATATATATAGTTTATTAAAATACCAATTATGTTATTTAGTGTATTTTATGTCGGTGACTCTTGTAATGTGGTTGTACTCTAATTTTCTTAGCATTCGTGCATAATCTGCGGATGAAATACATTGATTCAAAGAAGCTTTCTGAAACACAGTTTAAGCGATATACAGGCATCTCATGGTCAACCTTTTATTTAAATGGTTGAGCAATTGCAGAAGCATGTTCCAGCTAAAGGCAGACCACCCAAGTGGCACTGTTGCAAATAACCACGAATGGTAAGTTGAAGACTGTTTTAGCTAAAGGTGCAGCATATGAATCCTTTCCATGGTCGGCATTTTCAGGGCGAAATCATTCTTTGGGCTGTGCGCTGGTATTGTAAATATGGCATTAGCTATCGTGAACTGCAGGAAATGCTGGCCGAACGGGGTGTGAATGTTGATCACACGACTATTTACCGTTGGGTTCAACGTTATGCTCCTGAAATAGAAAAACGTTTACGCTGGTATTGGCGTAATCCTACAGATCTGAGCTCGTGGCATATTGATGAAACCTATGTAAAAGTGAATGGACGATGGTCTTATCTGTATCGTGCAGTCGATCAACGTGGCGATACCATTGATTTTTATCTTTCTTCTAGACGTAATACCAAATCAGCATATTGTTTTCTTGGAAAAATTTTAAATAATGTGAAGAAGTGGCAAATTCCACAAGTGATCAACACGGATAAAGCACCCACATATGGACGTGCTTTATCACGGTTAAAACGGGAAGGTAAATGTCCACCAGACCTTGAGCACAGGCAGATTAAGTTTAAAAATAACGTGATTGAATGTGATCATGGCAAGCTAAAGCGGATCATCAGGGCCACATTAGGATTCAAATCTATGAAGACGGCTTATGCCACAATTAAAGGTATTGAAGTCATGCGTGCACTACGTAAAGGACAAGCATCGTCATTTTATTATGGTCAGCCTCAGGGTGAAGTGTGTCTAATCAACAGGGTTTTCGGTCTCTAAGTACTTTTTAAAGGGAACATCATCGACTCAAATCTCTATTTGCAACAGTGCCCTTGAGCAAGCATTGCACGATCGAGGCATGCCAAAGAATGTGATTCATCATTCCGACAGGGGTGTGCAATATCTTTCGATTCGCTATACCAATCGTTTAGAAGCAGCAAATTTACGAGCATCAGTCGGTACAACTGGTGATTCATACGATAATGCTTTGGCTGAAACGGTGAATGGCTTATACAAAACAGAGGTGATTGAATATTTAAAAGCAGATTGGCAAGGTTTAGCAGATGTACAACTTGCGACACTAAACTGGGTAGATTGGTTCAATAAAAAGCGTGTACACAGTGCACTGGGTTATGTGTCGCCTTTTGAGTTTGAAGCAATGTACTATGATAAGATTAACCCGTTAGGTCAGGTGGCTTAACTTAAATAAAAAAGTCTCCAACAAACCCGGTACGGTTCATTTGATTTCGCCCTTGTTTGCCTTTTGCTGGCGCATACCATTGCGTAGCAGGATCAAACCAAAGGGCAATATTTCCGCGACTCATGAGTGCTCGGTTATATGCGGGCCAATTGGTTGTGCGGTAGATTTTGTGTGTAGGCTTCTTCATTTGAAAATTATATCGCTGAAAAAGCCTTTACAGATAGGTTTGTGCAACAAAGCCCATCCAGATCGAAAATCACTAAGAAAAAACTGTCACCAAAAAAAGGGCTGCACTATGGATAGATGCAGACCAAACTCTGGATAACTACCAACACGAGAAAGATGTCGCAATTTTGCATAGACATGAATTTGATAAAATCAGCCCAGAAAGCCAGAAATTCATAAAAACTATTTCATCAATCCCCTATAACTTAATCACGTTCATGGTCGATCTTAAATCTTGCGAAAAGTACTCATGCTGACCTAGCCAAACTGTAAAACTCATGTATTCATAGCCTTTAAATGAATCTTTCAATCGGTATATTTAAGGTAAAAACTAGTAATCAGAAGTTATTATCATCCCCATATAAAACAAGCATCAAATTAAAAACAATAACTTAGTGAATTATTCTTCCATTTTTTTTATATTTAGTGTTATTGTTGTCGTACCGAAAGTTGATGGGTCTTATCGATCATTTTTTGCCGCTCAGCTGCCCTATTTTTCTGAGCGCACCTTCTAAAAAATCAATTTGCAATGCCTGATGTCCTATCTTGGCATGTAAAGCTTTGAGGTCAATCTCAGGTTCTTGTTGTGCTGTTGGTCGTGAAAAAATATTGATTGATTGCTCAAGCAGTTGATTTTTCCAATCGATGATTTGGTTTTGATGTAAATCGAATTGAGTAGAAAGTTCAGCGAGTGTGTGGTCGCCTTTAATTGCTGCGAGAGCAACTTTAACTTTAAACTCTGCTGAATGATTACGACGTTTTCTTCGTGTCATGGTTGACTCCAAAAACAAGCATTTCCCATGCTTATTGGGGAGTAGATTATCACTTATAGACGTGGTCTAAAATCCTAGAACCACATCAGTTTGTGCAACAAAGCCGTTGTACGATAAAGTTTAGGTGCAGGCTTATTCATCTGGAAATTATATTGCTGAATAAGCCTTCCATGCTAGGTTTGTACAACAAAGCCCTTTGAGAATAATTCAAAGAAAAATTATATAAAATTAATACGGTACAATAAAATTGCAAAACTGATAATTAATATAATCATGGTCAATATTATTAAAAAATTAGTTGAAGAAAATTTCATTTCACCCTCGACTTACAATTAATTTTTACATGAAAAATCATGTGTTTAAATAAAAAAATACCCATTCATAGCATATTTAGCCAACAATAAAATTTTATAACCCACAGAATATTATTGCGAAAAAACCATGATTATGATTTCAAATAGATTTAATATTTAGTGCGCCAATCTTTGTTTCTAGAGCAGCTCTATCTAATACCTATTCATTAAAGAAACGCCTAACCCCACGTAAGTTGCTCGATGATTGTAATCAATCAAACTCTCCCCATAACCGTCAAACAATTGAAAATATCCTCTTAACTTGCCTGCGATCGGAAATGCCCAATCAAATTGCATAGCGCCGCGAGAATCATCTCCCCCTCTTAAAGAATGTCGTAAAAGCAATGAAAACTCATTATCATTACGACGGTAAAATGCTGTTAAATCTCCCCGTCCTACATAGTTTTTAATGTCAGGATTATCATCTTTTCCGGCATCTTCATCTAGGCGATACCAAGGTCGCAACATAAGCGCAAAATTATCTTTTTCTAAACCAATATTCAGCATAATACGGTCCCAGCTGCGAGATAAGGGACCAGAACGACCATTAGATTGATGATTATAAGTTAATCCCAATAAGCGCCCATTTAAGCCCAAAATGCTATAGTCTGTTCTAAAAATTAAACTGGCTTCAGGCTCATAATTTGTTTCACGAAAAGGCCTCGATTCATCTTCATTATAGACTTGCCAATGCGCAGTCTGCGTATAGCCAACCCACATATCCCCATTGTCTTCAAAGAGATTCTCAAGTGCTTTGGTCTTTAAAGATAACTGCAGTTTAGCTTCCATCGAATTCAAATTTTGCTGTTCTGCCAGTGTCTTGTTTGGCGTATGCGGAACTTCATTTTTTTCACTTGTCCACAGTGCAGGTAGCAAATAAATAGGCTGGTAAGCCCGTAAATTCCATGTTCCTAGTTTTTGTTCTGGTGTTAATTCCCAACGCTGGTCGATTAATGATGCTTTTAAATCCGATTGATGATGTTCTAAAGCAAAAAAATGGTTCGGATTGCCCTGCTTGTTATCTCGGCTGCTCGGCCGTTTTAATGTTTGTAACGGCATGGCCTCAGCAGATCCAGCGCCTTCTGCAACTAATACCGATGCCACTGTTACGTCGCTGAGCTTTACTGAAAATAAACCGTCATAACAATTTAAACGCTCTGCATTTGACTCAAGTGCTACACAAGCAGAAGCACTTGCAGGTTGATAAGCATAGCCTGCTTCTGTACACAATATAGACAGCATCGCCAAGTTCAACACCCTGAATGAATACTTTGTACGGCGTGTCAATTTAACAGCCATTTTTAAATTTCCTTTCTTCATTTTTGAGAATACTTTCATACAGCACATTAGAAAAACGGTAAGTATGTGCAACTAAACGATCTAGCCAACGTTGCGCAGCAAGTAACTCAATCCCCTTTGCTGCATTAAGTTGATTCACTTCAGTATGCTGCAGAATTTTTTGGCGTATTTCGGCACGATGCTGACTGGTCCACTTCTTTAAACTATTTAATTCATTGCGCATTGGCTCTATATTTTTAGGATTTCCTAGCTGCTCTCGTTGTTGTATATAGCTCTCAACAATATGCTTATAGTCCAAAGCTGTTTGTAAAACTGCTGGCTGAGTACGTAATAAAATTGCGTAATCAATATTTTCAAGATCACTGCGTAATACACGTACATAAACCATCACTCGCAATAAGCTGACAAAATCATGATTACTTTCATGTGAATAAGGCACATTGATTTTTTCTAGATATGCTTCCAGCTGTAAAATTATTTCATCTAATTGTTTTATTTTCCGCTGAGAAGGCATAGCACCTTCCTGAAATGCTGCACTCAAAAAACTGAATATTTCGAATAAAATATAATATTGAACGGTCTGTGCAGACTGAACAGCAATAGCAGAAAACTCAAGATTAGCCTCATCCAGAAATTTCATAATCGCAGGCAAGTCATTGGGTAAAATACGCAGCAGCCACTTTTCCAGCTGTTTTGTCGCAGGCATAAAAACCAAGGCCCCCATAACACTAAATGCAGTATGGAATAAGGCCAAAATAATCAAGACATCCCATTGAGTAAAAAAAGTATATTGCTGATAAAAATAGATAAATAAAGGAGCCAATATAAAAAAAGCTAATATCGCAGTGACAAGATTAAAAACCACATTTACCGCAACTGTTCGTTTCGCACTGACTGAAGCACCAATCACAGAAATAACAGTAATCCCCACTGCACCAACGTTCTGACCAATCACCATATAAATAGCTTCAGATAAATCTATCGCTCCTGTCGCTAATGCTGCCAAAGTCGTCGTAATCGCAGCACTGGACGATTGCAAAAGTAAAGCCATGACAAGACCAATCAGTACTAAAATTATTTGTCCCAAAAACTCATTGGCATTTAAAAATGATAAATCACCTTGTTTTGAAAACCCATTCATGGCTTCTTGCAATACACTGATACCAAAAAAAATCAGGCCAAAACCTGCAATAATTAAACCCAATACTGCAATTCGGTCTTTACCTAATAAATTGATGACAGCGCCAAATCCAATCAAAGGCAGTGCGATCATTGAAATTGAAAATTTCAAGCCTAATAGCGCAACCATCCATCCCGTGCTTGTGGTTCCGATATTGGCCCCAATCATAACACCAATGGCTTGAGCAAAACTCATGATCCCTGCATTTACGAAGCCAATTGTGGCCATTGTCGTTGCAGTTGAAGATTGAACCAATAAAGTTAGGCCTATACCTGACAGCATGGCTTTAAACTGCGTTTCGGTAAATTTAGTTAATAACTTTTTAAGCGTTTCACCTGTTGCATCCTTTAACCCATTGGTCATTAAAGTCATGCCCAGCAAAAATAAGCCAACACCACCGAATAATTCTGCAAAAACTTGATGCATCGTTTCCCCTATACTTCTTGGTTTTCAATATAAGTACCTGATTTCTTTTTTTAAAAATTTCATCACCACAATCCTTCATCGCTATTTAAACTTGAAGCAGCAGTAATCCGCCTACACATAACACATGCACGATCTGTACTGGAGCGAAATAAATGCCATATCTCCAGCCACCTGTCATAAAGGCATTTACGCATTTTGAACCTGAATGAGTTGCCAAACCGAGTACCATTGCATAAACCAAAATACTGTTATGAATATCACCCTGTACGACGACAGCAGTCATCGCAGCATGTACTTCAAAAAGTGAAGCCAATAGGGTGCCTATGATTAAACCTTTATCCCCCAACAGTACGCTCAGTCCATAAACTAAGGCCTGAATCACCGTAAGTGTTAGTGCAATAATCACGGCTTCTTTGATACTGAACATGCGGGAATCTTCAGCCATATTGCTTGTTTCTGATGACACATTTTTCTGCTGTGAAGACATAGGCATTTTATGGAGTAAAAATAAAGCGGTCACAGTTAACATCACAATGCCTGCAATACATGGCAACAGTAAAAATTTCAGCCACCCTAGGCTGACTCCTGCAACGACAATCAACAATTGCACCAAGGTTGAAACACAGGAAAGCAAGGCTGCGCCTGCACTTATTTTTGCATCCGCCTTTCCTGCACGCACTTGCATGCCATAACTTGCAACCGTTGCTGTACTGGATACAAAACCTGAAGCGAAAGACGATAAAATAAGTGCTTTATCTTGTGAGAAAAGCCTTTTCGCCACATGCGCCAAAGACTGTACAATCAGAATTAAAATCACTAATTTCAGAATGACATAGGGATTCAGCACAGAGTCCCAATACGGCTGATTTGGCATCAATGGCAAAGCAATTAAGATTAATGCCAACAGAAACAAGCCATCACGCAATTCAAAATCTCGAATGGTTTGCCCTGCAAAACGATGCATTACGCCTTTTGCCCTTAAAACAATGGTGAGCAATACGGCCAGACCTGCTGCAAACAAGGGATTGAATACACACAATGCACCTATTAAGTAGGTCATTAAAAAAGCAAGCTCCGTGGTACTGCCTATATCTTTTTGCTGTTTGTACAAGCTGTATAAACAAAAAGCAGTGACGGCTGCTGCTCCCACAATCCCTACAGCAAGGTGAATTAAAAAGCACAATGCTCCTAACAAAGCCGCGATTGTAAATGAGCGTAATCCTGCAAAGCTTGGTTCACCGGCTGCATTATTATGACGTTCGCGCTCTAAGCCAATTAATATACCGCTGCCTAGAGCAGACGCCATAATAGTCAACAATTGCGACAAAGATAAACTGAGTAAAAGTTCGCCCACCAGAGCACCCCCAGAATATGCAATGAATATCATGTTTTCATTACTGAATAAAAAAAGTAGGCAGTCTTTTAAGGGATGGACACTGCCTGCCAAAAGGAAATTGTTAAGCCATGGTATGAATGGTGTCTTTAAAGCGTTTCCACGATATATAGAAAAATACCACTGCAATACCTAACAGCCATACAAAAGATGGCCATACCACATCAAATCCAGCATTGCGGTATAAAATGGCTTGAGCTAAGGAAACAAAATGCGTCGTTGGGGCAATCATCATCACGTGCTGTACAATTTCCGGCATACTTTCACGTGGAGTTGAGCCGCCTGATAGCATTTGCATCGGAATCAATACGAGCATCATGAGCAAACCAAACTGCGGCATAGATTTAGATACAGTTGCCATGTAAATACCCATTGAAGTTGTTGCAAACAGTGTGAGTAAGGCGCCAAAGAAAAAGAGCGGCAAACTACCATCAATCGGGACATGCAATACACCCTGAATCACGACTTTTAAGCCAACAAATACTGCGATCAATACCACAAGACTCATTGACCAGACTTTGGACATCATGATTTCAAATACCGTTACTGGCATCACCATCAAATGTTCAATGGTGCCATGCTCGCGCTCACGAATTAGCGCGGCACCAGTGAGAATAATTGAAAGCATCGCCACATTATTAATAATCCGCATCACACTGGTAAACCATTGATTTTCCAGTGTCGGGTTGAAGCGCGAACGCATAGCCAAATCTATAGGTAAAATTGTGATTTCGCGGTTACGCAATACATATTCATTCACTTCAGCCTGAATAATTTGCTGAATATAGCCTGCACCAGACATAGCCTGACTCATGCGGGTCGCATCGACATTGACCTGAATCTCAGCGCTGTCGCCAGATAATACATCTAGCTGAAAATTTGCTGGAATATTTACAGCAAAAGTAAACTCACCAGCATCCATCCCCGAATCCATCGTACTGAGCATAGCCGTTTTACTGGTGAAATTTGGTGGATAAAAAGCTGAGGAAATCCGCTCAGACAAAATCGAGTGATCCTCATCAACAATTGCAATAGGGGCCATATTTAGCGTGTCTTTCACTGCAGTTGATGAGGTGTAAATCGATAAGGTAAACGTGTAAATAATCAACACTAACATTATCGGATCTCGCCACAAGCTCCAAAGCTCTTTACAGCCGAGCTGATAGATATTCTGTAATTTTGTGAACATCTTATTGCTCCTGTTTTTTCAACAAAACAATGGCCGCAAACATAATCACCGGAACAGCGAGAGCCATTATCCAGATAGCCTGCTTGAGATCTGCAAAGTCCAAACCTTTATTAAAAATTCCACGGCTGATATTCACCATATGTGTTGCAGGATATATCTCCCCAAACCAACGCCCAAAACCTTCCAAAGAAGATACAGGATTGATAATTCCAGCAAACTGCATAACTGGTATCAAAGTCCCAATCATGACTAAAAACATTGAAGCAATCTGGCTTTTGGTAATAGTAGATGCCAATAGGCCCATACCTGTGGCAAAAATTACAAACAAAAAAGAAGCTAAGGTCAGAGCAAAGAAGCTACCTTTTACAGGTACATCAAATAAAGTAACCATGACCAAACACATAAGGAAATAGTTCAACATTGCCAACAAGATATATGGAATCTGTTTACCAATTAAAAATTCTGTCCGCGTCACTGGTGTGACATACAAATTCACAATCGAACCTAATTCTTTTTCTCGCACCACAGATAAAGCAGTCAACATGGCAGGAATCAACAGTAATAATAAAGGCAATACTGCGGGGGTCATCGCAGGTAAACTTTTAATATCTGGGTTATAGCGGTAACGAGTTTCAACACTCACAGTACTAGATGTTTTATAACCACTTTGTTCCAATGCTTTTTGCATCAGCCAATACGTGTGAATCCCCTGCACATAACCTTGCACCGTTTCTGCACGTTGCGGCATCGCCCCATCGATCCATGCCGCCACTTGCACCTGTTCACCACGAGCAACATCACGAGCAAAATTTGGCGGAATTTCTATCGCCAAGGAAATATCCCCACTACGCATACGCTGATCAATATCATCATAGCTTTGCAGCGCTGGCTGTTCGATAAAATAACGCGACCCTGCAATACTCATGCTGTAGTTTTGACTTAAGCTCGTTTGGTCACGATCCAACACAGCGAATTTGAGGTCTTCAACATCCATGGTGATGCCGTAGCCCATGACCAGCAGTAAAATTAATGACCCCATTAAAGCCATGGTGGCGCGAATCGGATCACGCGCCAACTCCAAAGATTCACGCCAGGCAACACTCAATAACCGGCGCAAACTGAATTTTTTTGGCTTGGCATTCAGTTCTTTACTGCCATTTGTTTCAGCAATACTTTTCGCCAAATCATTGGGCTGATCTTTAGTGCCTGCACCAGCATCAATCAAATAACCGATAAAAGCTTCTTCAAGTGTTTCAGCATGGCGGTTTTTTATCAGCTGTGCTGGTGACGCACTGTCAAGCACTCGTCCAGCGTGCATCATTGACATTCGGTCACAGCGCAACGCTTCGTTCATAAAATGAGTTGAAATAAAGATCGTGACCCCATCATTACGCGACAAATTGATTAAATAGCGCCAGAAATTATCCCGCGCAATCGGGTCAACCCCAGATGTTGGTTCATCCAGAATTAAAATTTCAGGATTATGCACCAGTGCCACTGCGAGTGATAAACGCTGACGAACCCCCAAGGGCAAATCATCAGGCAGTTTTTCTTTCACATTCTCAAGATCAAAACGCTCGAGCATCAGTTGTACACGCGGCTCAATTTGCTCTTGTGGCACATGAAATAATTTGGCATGAAGAACCAAATTCTGCACAATAGTCAGTTCGCTATACAGGGAAAAAGCCTGCGACATATAGCCCACACGACGCCGGGTTTCAATATTGCTGCCTTCAACGGGCTGACCAAACAGCCATGCCTGCCCTTCCGATGCTTCTAAGAGGCCCGTCAGCACTTTCATGGTGGTAGATTTACCGCAGCCATTTGAACCTAGAAAGCCAAAAATCTCACCACGTTTAATTTGAAAATTAACATGATCTACAGCAGTAAAATCTCCGAATTTTACTGTTAAATCTTTCGCTTCAAGTGCAAAGGTATCTGAACCATAATCTGGCAAGGGCGGGATCACGACAGGTTCATAACCGGCTTTTTTTTCTTCTGGCAGCAATTTAATAAATGCATCTTCTAAGCTGATGCTTTGGGTTTGACTGAGCAGCTCCTGCGGTGTGCCAGTTTTTAAAATTTCCCCATCATCCATCATTGCAAGCCAGTCGAAACCTTGTGCCTCATCCATATAAGCAGTAGCAACAATTACACTCATATGTGGACGAACTTTGCGAATACGGTTAATTAATTCCCAAAATTGCGCTCGCGCCAAAGGGTCAACCCCTGTTGTAGGCTCATCTAAAATCAGAAAATCCGGATCATGAATTAAAGAGCAGCATAGACTCAATTTCTGCTTCATCCCGCCAGAAAGTTTTCCTGCTGGGCGATCTAAAAAATTGTATAAACCTGTACTCTTGGTCAGTTCATCAATTCGTTTGCGGCGCTCGATGGCATCATGTCCAAATAACCGGGCCACAAATTGTAAATTTTCTTCAACAGTTAATGTTTTATAGAGGTTTTTTCCTAGACCCTGCGGCATATAGGCAATATATGGGCAGACCTGAATTCGATGATATTTATCTGCAATATCACCACCCAAGACTGTTACTTTCCCCTGCTGCACAATTTTAGCACCTGACAGCAAAGCCAATAAGCTAGATTTACCTACCCCATCTGGACCAATCAAACCAATCATGCAACCTGCAGGTAACGTTAACGACACTTTATTAAGCGCGACTGTTTTTCCATATTTCAGGCTGACATTTTCAATTTCTGCAACAAACGATCCTTTTTCAGATTGTTGTGTCATCATTTAGCTTTTTTCTCTAAAAATGTCGGCCACACTGCCTGATCATCAATTTTGATATATGCCACACCCGGCAAACCTGTTTTGACTTGTTCAATATTATTGTTTAATAAAGTCGGATCAATTTTCGCTTTAACACGGAACATCAATTTTTGGCGTTCGCTTTCAGTTTCTACCGATTTTGGTGTGAACTGTGCAGTATCTGCAACAAATGACACTTTGGCAGGAATCACCACATTTTTCGCGGCATCCAACACAATGCGAACTTCTGTACCAATGGCGATATGCCCTGCGACAGTTTCCGGCAAAAAGAAGGTCATATACACATCAGACAGATCAATCAGATTTAAAACACGTCCACCTGCTGCCACCAATTCACCCGGCTGTGCAACACGGAACTGCACTCTTGCTTTTAATGGAGCACGTAATTGCGCATCATCCATATCAAATTTAATACGTTCAATCGATGCTTTGATTGCGTCAACTTGAGAATGAGCCGCTGAAACTTGACTTTTAGAGGCCACGATCGCACCTTGCGCACTTTGCACTTGTGCTTTAGCTGCGCTTAATACCGCTGCTACTTGCTGCGCAGAGGCACGTTCATCATCGAGTTGCTGCTTTGATGAGGCTCCCTCTTTGGCTAAAACCTCAGTACGCGCCAAACGGTTTTTAGCGGCCATCAATTCGGTTTCACGCTGCTGTACCATTGCCTCAGCAGCAGATTTTTCACTAATGCGCATTGACACTTGTGCTTCAGCAGTGGCAATTGCATCCTGTGCTTGACGCTGCTGGGCTTCCAATTCACGCAATTGGGCCTCTAAAGCAGAAATTTTAACCCGCGCCAAGATTTGACCAGGCTCGACAAAGTCACCTTCTTTAACCAAAATTTCTTCTAACTGACCAGATAGCTTACTAGATACGTTAATTTCAGTGGCTTCAATACGTCCATTGCCACTGACTAAGGCATCAGTGTCTGGCTTATTCATATTTTTCCAGACCAAATAAGCTAAAAGTCCTAATACAACAATGGCCCCAGCAATGGTTAGTTTTTTAAGATTCATGTCTGATTACTCAATATTTTAAATTTTGTTCGCCAATGTGGTATCTCCGCCTAAAGCAAAATAGAGATTGACATAGGACTGCATTAAGTTGCTTTGTGTTTCTATCCATTGCTGCTCGGCACCCAGCAAATTGCGCTGTGCATCCAAAACCTCTAAATATCCCACAGCACCATTGTCATACCTCAGCTGCGCCAGACGTTCAGTTTCTTTGAAGGCATTTAAACCTTGCTGTTGAATCTGTAATTGCTGATCTAAATACTTTTGCTGTGCCAAAGCATCAGAGACTTCACGAAAAGCGTTCTGTACAGTTTTTTCATATTCTGCTACGCCTATATCTTTACGCACTTCTGCCAAAATCAAATTATTTTTTAGGCGACCTGCAGTAAAAATCGGGACACTGATACTCGGGGCAAATGACCAAACACTGCTGCCAGATTTAAATAATCCATCTAAATCTGCACTGGCTGTACCCAAACTGCCCGTCAGTGTAATTCGCGGGAAAAATGCCGCCCTTGCTGCATTAATATTGGCATGCTTAGATTTGAGCATAGCTTCAGATGCACGTATATCAGCACGATTCAGCAATAAATCTGAAGGCAGGCCTGTATGCAGTACACCTGTTTTAAAAGTCACTTGATCCAAATCTGTTTGATGCAAAGAAGTCGGCTGCCCTACCAGCTGCACTAAATAGTTTGCAGTCAATGCACGCGACTTCTCCAGTTGTGTCACTAAGGCCTGACCATTGCTGAGCATTGTTTTTGCTTGCATATATTCCACTTTGGAACTAGCACCAACTTCATAGCGGCGTTTAAACAGGCGTACTGATTTCTCATAATTCTGAACAGAGCGCTGAGCAAAATAAATGCGTTTGTCTAGTTCAGAAAGTGTTAAATAACTTAGAACTGTCTGCTGAATAAGACTGTTGCGTACCGCTTGCACATTACTCTCTACTGCAAAGAACTGCTGTAAAGCTGCTTCATTCAAGCTGCGTATACGCCCCCATAAGTCCAGCTCCCATTGGTTCATACCCAAACCAACAGAATACTGGCTGGTCGTCATTTCTCGGCCAACATAAGATAAATCGGCAGGCACATGATTACGTTCCATACCTGCATTCCCGCCAATATTGGGGAAAAGCTCCGCACGTTGGATACCATATGCTGCTTGTGCTTCATGTATCCGTAATGAAGCAATTTTTAAATCTTGATTGGACACTAATGCCAAATCAACAAGATTAATTAGCTGCTGATCATTAACATAATTGTCCCAAGATAAGACTTGGTAGTTACCTTGAGTTTGCAATGGATATGTTTGAGACAGAGCCACTTGATGTTCTGGGAGAGGCGTTATTTGAGAACAACCCACAAGACTTGATGTCAATACGACACACATCCATTTTAAAGAAGTGAATTGCATAACCTCATTCCCCCCAATAATTTACAGCATGATATAAATGTGAATGGTTGAACATATTTTTTAAATGCACATGAACCAACTGCCTTAATCTCAGTTCAATATTAAAATTTTGATCGACCATCCATTTATGTACCAGCCCCATTAAAGAAGTCATAATAAAATCTGCGACCATTTCAATATCAACATTTCGAGACAACTGCTCCAAAACCAAAGCTTCTTTCAACCATTTAATATTATCTGATTCACGCACACTCTGTGAATTAACAAGATATTCATTTAAAGCTTTATTTGATTCCAACCCATAAAATCTCAACCAAAAATAAGCACGATATTTTTCACGATAGACATAAACATCATCTGCCACATTTAAAAGCAAACTATTAATCGCATCCAAACCATATTTATTTTTAGTAGATAATTTAGATTTCTCATTAAGCCAATTTTCCAAATAATCCAAAACACGAATTAACAATTTATCTTTAGAGCCATAACGACGTGTGACTAAGCCTCGGCTATATCCTGCATTCACTCCAACAGCTTCTAAAGTAACTGCACTTACCCCACCTTCCGACAAAAGCTTAATAGTCTGCTTAACCATTTTAAGATCTGACTCAACAGCCCTTGCCTGTATTTTTTTATTAATAAAAATCTGCTCAGATTTTTTACTTTTTTCCAAAATACTTGAATTTTCAAAGCCCAATTTATCGCCCCCCTAAAGACAAATAAAAAAATATTGTTAGCAACAACTTTTTTCTAAATAATAGTATATACCTTTGTACACGACAAAAAAAGATAACTCATTGAAATAATGGCATAATACTTGGGCGAATTCAAACATGAGGTGCGACAGTTTGAAAAGTCTTATGATAATCAACAAGCTGAGCAAATTTCTCTAATGGTGTAAGCCAATCTAACGCTTTTCTAGGACGAGTATTCAGTGACATGGCAAC
>Ga0181468_100013_pt1 | contig 24010 bp, 11 predicted proteins | sample InSIn1SAF170_2_FD_119080 | JGI IMG/M metagenome (GOLD analysis project Ga0181468, IMG submission 119080) | Clean room microbial communities from NASA Spacecraft Assembly Facility at Jet Propulsion Laboratory, Pasadena, California, USA -... ... | reverse complement strand
CAGCTTTGTATATATCTTTTGTACAGTAATATTTGTATATATCAACATTTTGTTTTATTTTCCGAATGTTAAAGGAGCGACAGTAAATCTGTCTCTGCACTAACCTCAACAAAACAGCAAAGGGTAGCATAGTCACATCAATATCAAAACAGAGGAGTGTTTTAGTTTCATATCAGCACCCTTGGTCAAAGCAAAAGTAAAGCAAACACATTAGTTTTGATCCATGCTTTGAGAATGATTCAAAGGTACAATGCTCAAGCAATATTCTACATAATAGCAAGCACGCAGAAGAAAGTAGGTAGTGCTATGCATTCCACAATATTTCAGTTGAGGAGAAGGTTGTTCATATTACAAAGTTTCAATTATCTAACAGCCAGTACAAAGAAGTTTCTTCAATCCACAACAACAATAGAAGATCAGGCATTTTGACCTGCTGTTCTTAGCTTTTCACAAGGAAAAGCCATCCCCAAGTGGAGCCACTGTTAGCCTCCTGTTGCAACAGGTGTTCATATTTCATGATTGACATTTTTTACATGCCAAATATGTCATCTTTCATGCTGCAAAGTTCCATATTTCCTTAAATAAAACAAAATGTTGATATATACAAATATTACTGTACAAAAGATATATACAAAGCTGCACTGTATCCCTTAAAAGGGATCATGGTAATGTTTCAGCATACGACCATTCACAGGGCCTTCTTCAGCAGTGTTGCCTTCTTCAGATTTGAGAAAATATGTGTTATTTCCCTGAACAACAGAAATAATGAATGGTCCTTTCCATAAAAAATAAAACTTGGCATGTTTGCCCTTGTCTTCTCTTCGTGAGTCCCACCTTAGAACTTTGTCACCAATGTAGAAATCCTCAGCCTTAACTCTCTTATCAAACATCTTTTTGAGTTTTTCTTGCAAAATTTGAGCTCTGTCATAAACTTGCTCTCTAGTTTGCTGAAGGTGAATGGTCTGATTAATCCTTCTTTGAATGTCATTTGGTTCAGCCTGAATTTACTGTAACAGTCTGATGGTCAGAATGCCCAGGGATGATGGAAATCTGGCCTCCATGCCATATACCAGCTCATAAGGGCTCATTCCAATGGATTTCTTGCTTGAAAATCTGTCTGCCCATAGGGCATTTACCAGCTTTTTATGCCAGTTCTTCTTGTTTTCTTCTAGCACTTTCTTTATGATATTGATGAGGCTTTTGTTGGATGATTCGGCCAAGCCATTACCTTGAGGGTAATAGGCTGTAGAGTGTCCCAGGGTGATATGGAATTTGTGGCAAAAACTAACCATTTTTTTGGATTTGAAGGCAGCGATGTTGTCAGTGATGGTTTTCTCAGGGCAGCCAAATCTTGAAAAGATATTGCACTCAAGGAATTGGATAATGATGGTGTCATTGGCTTGCCTGCATGGGATGGCTTCAACCCACTTAGTGAAATAGTCGGTGGCTGTTAGGATCCATTTGTGCTGACCTGAGGAAGAGGGATGGATTTCTCCAATGAAGTCAAGACCCCATTGTTGAAAAGGTTTTTCTGTTGAGATGGGTTTAAGGGGCAAAGGTAATAGCTTTCTCTTGCCGTCAAAGATTTGGCATTTTTGACACGTCATGGCAAACTTCTTTACATCTGCAAAAAGAGAGGGCCAGTAGAAACCAGCTCTTAAAATTTTATCAGCAGTGGACTTCCAATATAGATGTCCTCCACAGTCACCTACATGGAATTCTTTCATGACATTGTTAGTTTCATTCATGGTTAAACAATTAAGCAATATGCCTTCATGATTTCTCCAAAATAAAGCACCATCTATGACACAAAACTTTAAAGCCTTCATTTTCAAAAATATTTTCTTGGTTCTGGACAATCCTGGGGGAGAAAACAGGTTTAACAGTACAAAACATATATCAACATACCATGGAGATTGCAAAAAGGTTTCACTGATCTGTGGAGTCGCCAGCTCCTGTTCATTGTCCATTTGGTTGATGTCTAAGGCTTGAAAGTTTGTTTCGGACATCAGTTTGGCTAAACCTTGTCCCTTTATCAGTTTGGTTGGTTTTATTTCTATGTCATACTCAAGGATATTTGCAATCCACTTGCCTCTTTTGCCTTCTAATCCCTCTTGGGTTAGTATGTCTTTTACAACAGCATTTGGGACATAGGCAATCACATGCGCATATAAAATGTACACCCTGAAATCCTTGATGGCCTTAACAAGCGCGTAGGCCTGCTTCTCCATTATTGGGTACTTCAAAGGGGCATCTCTTAAGGCTCGGCTGAAAAATGCAATCGGCTTTTCAGCTCCCTGTTCATCCTTTTGCAGAAGGACAACAACTATAGTATGATCAGATGAAAAAGAAAAAATGGTAAAATCTTTGTCAAATTGTGGGCTGGTGAGGACAGGGGTTTGTGTTAAGGCAGATTTTATACTCTCAAAGGCTTGTTTGGTTTCAAGAGACCACTTTACCTTGGCATCTTTCTTTAGCATGTCACTCAACAACCTTATCAGTTCAGCTAGATTTGGAATAAATCTCCTTAGGAAATTGATCTTACCAAGGAATGCTTGCAGCTCTTTTATGTTTCTTGGATATGGGATTTGGAGGATGGCTTAGATTCTTTCAGGATCAATTCTAATCCCATCTTTTGATATGATGTGGCCAAGTAATTTGCCTTCTTCAAGGCCAAAGAGAGACTTCTTGGGATTCAGGGAGATGACATATTTCCTGCATGTCATGAATATTTGTCTTAAGTGTTTGAGGTGCTCTTGATCAGATTTGGAAAATGGGGTCAAGTCGTCGAGGTAAACAACTAGGAAATCATGTATTTCCTTGGCAAATGCAATATCCATTGCTCTTTGAAAGGTAGCACCAGCGTTTTTAAGTCCGAATGGCATCTTAACATACTTAAATGTTCCTCATGGTGTGGTAAAGGCAGTTTTGTCCTGGTCGTCCGGGTGAACAAGTATTTGATTGAAACTAGAAAAGCCATATAGCAAAGAGATTCTAGATGACCCCACTACTCTTTGTAGGATGTGGTCCATCTTGGGAAAAGGATAGTGGTCTTTTAGGGAGACTTGGTTTAAGTTTCTCAGATCTACACAAAGTCTAATCTCACCTGTCTTCTTTCTTCTGGGAACAAGATTGGAAACCCATTCAGAGAATCTGAAGGGTGCTATTATGCCTGCTTCAAACATCCTCTTTACTTCCTTCTCAATCATGGGAAGAAGCACAGGGTTAATTCTTCTAAGTTTCTGTTTGAAGGGTTTCTGGTTTGGTTTTAAGGGAATTGTGTGTTGGATCACCGAGATGTCATAGGATTTCAAATCCTCATAGCTCCAAGCAAATACATCTTGGAACTCTTTAAACAAATCAATGTACCTGGGCTTTTGATCAGGTGGCAAGTTTTTGGATAGTTTGATCATTTTGGGCTTCTCTGCTGTCCCAATGTTGTGTTCTTCTATAGCAGCGTTTAATGGTTGTAATTTTGGCTTTCTGGGAACATCATTGGCATCAAACATGTCTTCTAATGGGGTTAGGCCAGCAGGCAGAAAATTATCCTTTAAGTCAATGATCTCTACCTCTGTTTTAGCAATTTCTTCCAAATGCATTTGTTTCAGCTGTTCTATGTTTGTTTTGTCAAAAACAGTCGGGTTTAGGATTTGTTTGGCTGTTGCAGCTGTTACAGCTCGTTGTTTTTCATTTGTTTGCTATTGGGCATCGTTCATAGCATCCATGTCGATGTTAATATTTGAAAACTCATGCTCAAGGGTGAGGAAATTATTAATCTGGGCATCATTTTCGAATACTTGCCAATCTCTAATGTTATTTGGGACAGCGGGACTATGTTTTATTTCAGCTGTAAAGTGATGGTTTGGCTCAAAGGGAAGCTTGCATGTACTAGCAAAGGTGGCTAGGCTGTGTGCATGAATGTTATGATTTCTTGCAATCTTGGTAAGCTCAAATTCAGTGAATGCATTGAGTATATTAGTGGCAGAGTCCTATAGGCTCTCATTCTATTGTCATTGGTAACAAAATTACCTTTCATCTGTTGTATGATTAAATTAGAGTCACCTAGAATGGACACTTTTGCAGCTCCTAAAGCTTTGAGCAGTTTAAGGCCTAAAAGCAGAGCCTCATACTCTGCCATGTTATTTGTGCATTTGAAATTCAGTCTGTAGGCATGCCCTTTTGCATGATTATTATATGTATTGTGAATCCAGACACCTTCCCCTGCTTGTAACTTGTTGACAGAGCCATCAAACTCTAAATACCATGTGATTTCTTGCTTGTGGTTGGTACTAAGAGTTTCAGTCATTCTTGCAGCGGGCAGATTTGAAATTTCTGTTTGGGGAGGTTTTTCTAGCCTACTGGTTTCATTAACTGTTGTGACAGTCTCACAAGTATGTGCAATCGATTCTTCATTGATTTGTGCTTGTTGTTCTAGAGCCCAAGGCTCATCATCAGTTGGAGAATTTGTGTTATCATTAAACAAAATAAAAGAATCCATATCAGAATGGATTGAGTAGATGGGAAAATTTTCAAGCTTGCTCTCACTACTTACCAAATATTTCATAAGTATTTCTCTGTACAGTCTCTTTGGTTGCCCAAAGACTGAAATGGTGGCATAGTAGAGGTCTAACTGAAGGGATCCTTGGAGCTTTTCTCCCCATGACCTTGATAGGAGCATACCGTATTTTGGTGGGATATCAGCCACCACTACATCCATGAGGATAGTCTTGTTGGGATATTGGACTAAGGAGACACACAAGTCTTTGATGAGGCCTAAACACTTGACTTGACTTGAGTCAAATGAGTACAAATCTTTGTAGGGTCTTGTAACATCAAGGTTCAGCTTTTCCATAACTGCTTTGGGCATCAGATTATGTGATGCCCCTGAATCAAACATGGCATTGTGCAAGATTTTGTCATGTACATGTAAACTGACATAAAAGGGCAAGACAGATCCATATGTTGACTTTCCATTAACCTCTGGACCAAACAACAGTTTAGGGGTATCATCCAAAACATTTACATCGTCCTTATTCTCTGGGATTTGAAGTGATCTTTGAATTTGTTGCCTATATACATCGTGTTTGGCTAGTTCTGAGAGGGGGATGGATATCTTAAGTTTTCCAATCTCTGCCTCTAAATTAAAAGGCTTCTCCAATGGAGTCTTGGTATTGATAATGGCAGTTTTTTCTGTTTCATTTGAAATATCAGTGATTTTCTCTTGTTTATCAGCGTTATGGGAATTGATTGCTTATGGTTTTTCAGTTATAGGAGAGCTTTTTGGAACGCTGGTTGAATTTTGCACAGAGGAAAGAGGTGGCAGAGGCTGATTGATAGAAGGTTGCATTTCTGTTATGTCTTCTACAGTCACATGATGCGGGCTTGGGACAGGTATATCAGTTGGTTCTATTACAACAGCCTTGCTTTTAGTCTTGTTGGGCTGTTTGCCATCCTTTGGTTTGCTAGGTTTAGAAATATCAATGGTCCTAGTTCTCAGCTTATATTGTTTGTGGACCTCATACACAGCAGTATCATAACCTTGTTTAAAATCAAAAGACTCACCGGGCTTAGTCTGAAATTGACTGAAGTCATGCTCATCTTGGTCTTCTTGGCTCAGTAAAGTTTGATGCTCACCCTTTATATCCATCAGATTCATGTGAGTGTCTTCTATGGGTTCACTGGAAGTGGATGCCTCAGCATAGTTTTATTGGAAACGGGGTCTTATGTCATGATCTGGGCTTGATCTACCAACATTTTTGTTCTGCATTTTCCTAAAATTTGGGTTCCTTATGGTATTGGGTTGTTGTCCTTCCCATGATGACTTCCTCTCAACACTTTCTACTCTATCTCCCAGCCTTTGCATGCCACTGATAATAGCATCAAGCTTTTGTTCTAAGGCTGAGGGTTCTTCCTTAAAGGTGGTTCTTCTTTCCATTCTAGCTCTGTTTCTTTTGGCAATTAGGTTAGCCTCTACACTAACAGCAACATTTTGCATGTCCGCAAGGGTCTGAGGAGCTCTTTTTTTTAACTGATATGCCATATCCGGGTCGAATCCATCAGGGAATTTATACAAGGCAAGGTCAGGTGGGGGTCTTAAGTTCTGTGGTATTGTATTATAGACATTATTGAATCTTGCACAATACTCCAAAACAGTCTCTTGAGGACCTCTTTTAATTGTATCATATTCGGCTAGTATGTGTAAGGGGTCTTTCTTCTTCTCCCATCTATTGGTAAAAGCTTGGTACAGTTCATCTGGCGTAGTTATAGAATTTGCGGCAAGTGATCTGAACCAAGTTCTTACATCACCTGTTAGACTTTGAACAAAAATTTTCATTCTCACGCTATCATCATCTATTTCGTAGTTTTCAAAATAGTCCTGCATCTTCTTGGTATGTTGTAGTGCAGTGAAAGGACTAGTACTATCAAAATATGAAATTTTGGATTGGTAATCTTGATGCAAGGCCCCAGGATTAGCAGGCAATTGCAGGGGTGCATATCTATCAGCCATATTCGCAGGGATAAATGGAACACCGGGGATGACAGGGATAAGTGGAGTAACTGGAACAACAGTAGTGTTAGTTGTAGTAAGTGCAGTGAATGGAGGTGTGGAAGGAGTGCTTTGAGATGTGGATGATGAACCAGGGGAAGTAGGGGTTGAAAGAAATAAAACTTTGGCAGGAGTTGGAACACAGCTTGGGTGAGCTGTTTCAGGACTCCACTCAGCAAAATATTCTTGTCTTTCTTGCTTCCTAAGGATCTTTGGGATTAAGTTCGGATTTTCAAAAGCAGCTGGGGGATTTGGGTCTGGATTTGACCTTGTGTATCGTGGATTCTTCTTGGGAGCTAGCTTCCGAATTGCTTTTGGTATTTTTCTCGAAATGCTTTTAGAATCAGTAAGGGACCGATCAAATTTTAGAATAGCTGTGTATAGCCTAGAACTAGCATGAAGATTGATTGAAGCAGCTTTTATTTACTTCTGTTAATGTAGAGCAAAAAACAGTTTCAAAGGCTTCCTAGCTGATATTCAGGCATCATCTATAGTTTTAAGGAATATACAGCAATTAGAAAATCGATTTTTCCAACCTTTTTTATAAAATTAACTGAGGATGAGTCCCCAATGGAGTCGCCATTATGTTATCACTCAGGTTGTCCCTCAGGTTGGAGTAAAGGGATACGGCCAAGGTAACCACAGACCAATCTTTAGACTACAGATTCTAGCCCACCTGCAGTCAGAGAGGGCTCTCTCTTTCTGGTTTAGCTCTGTTGAAGATGATTTTAGGCTAGATATTGAGTTCTAGGGGTTTTGTTTTGATTTTGGTGGGAAAATTGATATTTTCAAGTAAAGAGGCAGGTATAGTGTGAAAGTTTCGAACCATTGGGCATGGAGTCAAGGAGTGGGACTGCTGGCGCATTTTCTTGGTCAAAAGAGAGAGATATGGAGCAAGGTAGCTGCACATGGAACAATGTTTCAGGTTAAAAGGATGGAAAGAATGCTGAGGAATGAGAGGCAATTAAGAATCTCTCAATCAGCTTAACAGAGAGGCGAATGAGCTCTATCTAGGAGAAGTAAATAATCCCTAGACAATAGTCATACACAAGTGAATTAGAGTAAATATGAGCCTTAGGGAATTCATATTCATGTCCAATTCATTTCAGATGAAAACATAAAGAAACAGTAGAAATTGAGCCTAGAGTGCAGTTAAACAAGTTCTAAGCTAATCTTTCTTTCTTCTATTTAGATGGTGCAAAAATGAAAACAGAGGTAAGAGGCACTTATTGAGTCATGTTGCAGCACAAGAATTCCACATTTACTTCTTCAGACCATTAGACACAGAGCAGACAGTCATTCCTCCAATCTTTTCAGCAATCTTTGATTAAGTAAACATACCAGGTATACAGTGCGAGTCTCTAGTGAAAATTACCAATCGACCAACCCTTGAAACAGTACAGAGGGTCATATATATAGAAAAAATTCTCCAATATTGTTTATTACAGCTGTGACCTAAACAGGTCTGATAGTAAATAATTACTTTAACCTAAACCTATCAGAAATAAATGCAAGAAAATATCTATGGGCTGCGCTGAGGGTAGCCGTATCAAAACTGAATTAATGCGTTGTCCTCGGTGGCTTGATGCAGTGCTTCTGTAATAACTGTGCATGGGATTCTGCTCCATTGTAGCTCGGTGGCTTTAAGTGCTTTAACTGTGATTTGAGAGCTGGGATGGGCTTGCACCACCTGATTTGACTTTGCTGGAGGCCATTCAATGTTGACCTACTTTGGGAACTGAAGATTTTCATTAAAAAATGAACTGATACTCTTTGTCGCTTCATCCTTCCTCTGATACTCTTTGACAAATGAATTAGGCTGGTTTTCTCCTTTGCTATGGGTCAAATCAAAACTTAATGGCCGTTGTTCAGCCCTCTGTTTCCCTTAGAACTGTCTTTCGCTCCTTTCTGAAAGCTTCGCAAAGAAAAATGGGTCATTCGATGCCTTTCGGGCTTGCTGGGGGCTGCGCGATGAGGGGCTTTCCACTTTGGCCGTTTTCCCGTAGCCATGCGCGATTAGCACTAGGCGCTAATCGCACATGAAAAACTGCCTTAGAATTTGAATCCGGGCTTCCTAAGCACGATTTTCGCCTCTCGCGCCAAAATTGATGATGATGTCAGCATGACGTCAGCGGGTGGGACCCATTACGGCAGATTACATCAGCAAGATGATGTCAGCATGGTGACGTCAGCATGTACAGCGAGTGATGTGGCAGGGACATGGTGGAAGTGACGTGGCAAGGGTGACTTGGCAGGAGGCCGATGTGTGCAGATGACGTGGTAGCGTCCTGGTGCACTCATCAGGGGGAGGGACAGAAGGCAGTTTGTGGTTTTCATCGGACCGCCTTCTGTACGAGGGTGGTAACTATCAGAGCTGCTCCGATGCAATCACGGGCAGATGCGCGTCCTCCTGTACGATGGAAAAACCGCCGGGCTATCGGGCGCTAACGGTCGAGCACCGGGACAGCTCCAAAATCGCCGAGAGCCGTCGGATCTGGGAGGGGCGGATCAGAGGGCTGACGGGAGACGGAGCTGGCAGCAGGTTTATACGGGGGATCTCCGCGAATATTCGGATCTTAATAAAATTCCGCGGGGAGGGTTAACTTCGGTTTTGTGGGTTTTATGGGTTTGTACAAGTGGGGGAGAACAAAACTTAATGTTTCTAAAAACTTTTAAACATTATATTTGTGCAAATGATTGCGGGGGGGGGGGGGGGGTAAAGTTACAGGGTTTTGAGGACAAAGAGGTGGGTAATGGTTCTTGGTCTATCTAGAGGTTTAGCCCAATCCTAGTTTCTTAACACAGATGGGTTCATAATAGCCCCAGTTGGACTACTATGTCCCAGGACTGAAAAATACATAGCTATAGTGCTATAAGGTGGGATATTTACATAGGGGAGTTATTAACATAGATTTAGTAGGGGAGGGGAAATAGATAGGGGGCTATATAGTACAGCCAGTAGTTAATATGACAAGTGATAAGAAAGCACTAAGGTAAGGCACCTTAGGCTATTTTGGGGAAAAGTGACTTATAGAGGAAGGATGGAAATCCTTGAGTGGAGCAGATCTTCACCAAGGCCAATGTTATGGAACATGATGAAACTAAGAGGCATCAAGCAGATCTTGACCTCTTTGGGAAAATCAGTGAGTGATTTGGGAAATAAGAAGAAGGGGGAGTTAGTTATGTCCATCTTAAGCTCCTCCAAATGAAAAAATGCATCATGATTGTGATCTGAAAATATATAACACTTTGAAACACAAAATTGATCATAAATTATCATTCTGCAACCTCAAAACTACCTATCCAGCCTACTTTCCTAGCATTTTTTCCTTCTTTTTGGTTTGGGTGCACTTAGACTTGCAGACCCAGATTTACAATTTTTCTTTTTTCTGTCCTCCTATCTAAGTCTACACTTATTTCTGCCAAGGGCCCAGATTAAGCAGTTGGGCTCCTTTGATTCTCTACCTATCTACAAATCTGCCAAGATTAAGCTGTTTGGACAGATATCATTCTCTATATTCTAAAGCATGAAATTGAAACCCATGGATACCAAGGTTAATCTGTTTGGCCTTCCCTTAATTGAAAAATTCTTCAAAAATGGAGCAACTCATCAAAAATTGAAGTACAGTAGAGGCACTTGGACTCGCACACTTTTATGACTTCTTCCTTAGCTTTCTTTAAGGAAATATGGAACTTTGCAGCATGAAAGATGACGACACCTGTTGCAACAGGAGGCTAACAGGTGAAACAAAGCAAAATGGTGATTCTTACGTTTTAAACGAAAAAACAATTTACTTTTTGAATTATGGCGCAAAGTGGACAGTGGCCATTTTGTTGTTATGCAGGAGGTGGTTTTGTTTTTCATCACGCCACTTATGAGGCGTGGGAGGTTTTTGGGAGGCGTCACCTGATATAGTCTAGAGCCTGACACGTAGCAAGGGGAGGTCGGTGGAATACTACTTTTTCGGGCGGGTAATGCTTGGATAGAGAGCCAACTCGAAATCGCTGAGGGTCGTTGGATTTGAATGCATTTGATCGGACGGTGGTGGAGTGAAAGAGCAACGTGGAGGTAAGAGGAAAGGGAAACAGATGGGCCCAATGATTAATCATGGCGGTATGGGCTTTATTATGGTTTAAAAACTGAGATTAGCGAGGTTTTATGGTTAAATAGAGGTTTAAGTTTGTTCTTCGCTTAAATCATAAAAACATTTTAACAAAGAAATCCTTTGCAAAACAAGGTATGGCGGACTTGAAATAGTATGAATTCGGGCGAATAAATGACGTTGGGTCTGGGTTCATCGCATATCGCAATCGCAGTTTAGTGAAGGAAGGCCCATTGCAAAGGAATGCGATAGGGGCTGAACGCGATGTGGAGAATAAATAATGGATAATATTGTGATTGGGTCCAGGTTCCCATTGCATATCGGAGATCACAATGGCAGAGGGTATATGTTTCAGCTGGGACTTGCGATGAAGGGCGGATGTGAAATGGAAATGAATATTGAAATATATTTGTGTCAGGTCTGGGTCCATGTTACAGGGAAAAGTGTCTATTTAGAACTGCTCTATCCCACTAAGCTGTGACAGCTGCCTTAGAAACAAACAAAGAAAAACTACTTTTGTATTTCCTTTATGAACTATAGATAGAGAGGAATAGAAAGAACCAACCTGTGTCTTGCGCTAATCCTTTGATCCAATCCCTCTCTTCTTTGATAGTCTCCAGCTACCTGCTCCCTTACTTGCCCAGCTTCACAAAGTACCTGTAAGATCACAGAAGAAGAACACTATACAAAGACATGGATCTATATTCATAAACAACTTAGGATCAGATTTAAGTTAACCATACAAATGTAACAAGCATCAATGATACAAAAGCATGGAGGAAAAACTCAAATAGTTTTTATTGATAAACAAGAAAAGATCCAGGAGGAGTTACAACCGGTGGTTCCTGACCCAGCATCAACCTCCCAGCAAAGAAGCCCCTCTTCACCTCAAACAAAGCATAGATCACCCAATACTCTAATGTTTGTCTCAAAAACCAACAGCAATTCCTTACAATATGCAAAATTCCAGCCTCTGGATCTCTGGGATGAGGGATCCATATATAGATATCTGTAAGGAGGATGAGTCAGCCTGTGATTTGATTAGTGTCTTCTCTCTGTCAGTTCTTGCTTCCACTTGGAGACTAAAGGCCTCTTACTCATCCTTGGTCGAATTCAGTGAGGCAAGTGTCACAGGAGAAGATTCTGGAAGCTTCCATTGTCTCTCCACCTCGAGGAATGACACTGCCATTTGTCATTTCTCGCCCATCGCACCCCACAGAAGGGACTTTTGAAATGCAATGCACCCTCACAGTGTATTTAGGTGCAATGCAACGCACCTAGCCAGTGGAGCAGCTGAAATGATCCAGTTTTGACTTATTCTGAGCAGTTTCTGGTGGAGAACTTCTGGGAGAAGCTGTAATCTGTTGACCTTGTTCCTTTAGGGGTTAGAACAACACTTTTAGGGACTTAGGAGCCCTTGGTTTATGGACATTTCATGCTTGGAGTTGTAGGGCACAAAAATGTCTATAACAGTTGCCCCCTAAAGTATGAGGCCGTTAACCTTTTGGTGTCGGGTGAAATGCTTTATTATGAGGATCCGAAGTTCTTTCAATGCTGGGAGGAGACTTGTAATAAGATACAATACAATACATTATCTTCATACTATTTTCATGATCTAGCTGAGGCGGGCATTCCCATGCTCAGCTTTGTAAATTCATTTTCATGTACATAGGACAGACAATCGTCTGAGGGTAAACTGATGATTCTGATAGTGCCATCATCCTTTTGGTAGGATGATTATCTGTGCTGCAATGCTGTACATTTGATGTCTTTATTTCCCTAAATATATATCGCAGCCTGGATGGATGAAACTAGATCCGGGGTCTTCAATTTCGTCCGATCTTTACGCGAAGTACAAGTCGATCCATGTGAGAAATGTTTTGAAGTCGAACATGGAAAGACATCGCTTGATTACCAGTCAATGATGTAAACTGTTAACAAGCGCGAGAGGAATCACTGATAATGATAATGATCCTCAAGGTACTGCAGTACAATTCATGTGGTGTGAATAAAGGACTTGGCGTCGAACACCACGCAAAATCTTTCGGTCGAAGTTCATTGATGTAAACCTGTCGCCGGAAGTGAGAAACTTGCCATTGAGGCATGCAAGCTTCAAAGTACTGAATGGGGTGTTCCTAGATCAACTTCTTGGATAATGAGCTGATGTCAACAAGAAGTGATCCGTCACAGGAGGGCCTTAATGAATCCCACATCAATGACACGGAACGGAGCAAATGATTTTGATGGAGGTGAAAACGATCTGATGATATAATGTTCAGGGTGGTGGTCATGAAAGAATGGAGTATAATGTATGGTAGTGGGTGAGACACAGGTGACTTCTCTGGATGACTTCTCTTGAACATATCGGTGACACTGATGTGATGGATTGGTAGCATTAACCCCAAATGTGGATGGTATGGCGTGACCATGGCGATGTGACCGGTGAATGAAACAACCCAACCCGACTCGGACACGGAGTGGAAGTGTCATGTTCAAGAGCGACTTGCTACCAATAAAGATTCTTTGAGTTTTCTTCCAAATTTTCCCCAGTCATTGTTGACCAGTACCTCTTTATTTTTGTCAAGCTTGAGGAGGATAACATATGCTTGTTCTATAATTTGCCCTTCGGGCAAACCCATCGCTATGTTTTAACGAGCCTAGCGATAGTGAAACTCGTTCTCGTCTAAAGACAAGTTTGTCACTATTAATCTTTTTAACAAGTTTAACGACAAAGATAACTCGGTCCTTTTCAATTTTAGAGAGTCTGAAAAGGAACGTAAAGGTAACTCCAAAATTCCTTTTTCATCATCTAATCCCTTAAGTCCGAAAAAGTATAAAACAATACAAAAGGGATGAATTTTCGATAGTTTTAACGAGCCGAACAAAACAAGCGCTCGATCTTTTTGTGTAATAATCCCTCAGGTCCAAAAGATTAAAATCTAGATGAGGGATGGCACTTCCTGTCCCTTTAACGAGCTGGAAAGCCAAGGACTCGGTAATCTTTTCATATTTTACGAGTCAGTTGAAAAGAGCTTAAAGGAGACTCGTCTTTTGAGGAACGAGTGATAAAATGGGTAGCAGCTGATTCCAGGTAAGGTTTGGAATTTTCCAATCACGGCAGTGTCACAAGTATGGCTAGTGAAATCACTCTTCGCAGCTGTTTCTCAAAATGGGTAAATAATCAAATGGAGGTGAATGATCGGCCAATGAAAAAGTGGAGGTGACTGTGCAAACACGACCAAGGCTTTAATGGCTGAAGTACTACATTCACGATGGTTATTCACCCGGGAATAGTTCATTTTTTAACGAGCTTAAACGCGGGTAGAAACATTTGCTCATGTCTTATGTTTATTTTTTAACGAGCTTGACCTATGTGCTAAAACTGCTCGATTAATCCAGTCGTATGATAAGAATGTCTCATATAAAAACGGTAACTTTTAGAGTTTTGCCCCACATCCTTTCTTTATGCAAGTTAGGAGACGACCAATCCTACGAGTTTAAAGGGTTAGAGGTCCTATAAATTTAAAAAATAAATAGTCGCTCTTCGCTTGCACTCCAAAAGGTTTGCATGCCTCCAGGTATAAAACAGAGTTTCAAGGTTACCCCTTCTTTAGTCCGTTAAAACATTTGTTTTACCAAGAGAGGCCTACCTCTTACAGGTTATTCCGAGTGATTGTTCTATTCACAGCGCAAACAAAACACTTCTTTGGTGATGTCTACCGAGATAAACAAAGGTGAGCGGCGGTGCTCGCCAACTCACATAACTTTGACAAGAGAATCTTGTTCCAGTCCAACTCCCTCTTCCAATCACGGACGGGAGTACGGAGGTCATATTCTCTCGCGGAAACCTACCCTATACCCGAAGTTTTCCTGCCAAAGCAGGCCAGGGTGCCTGCCCCCTGGGTTTCAGTCATGTCCCTCCGAATCACTTGCACTCATCGAGTGGACGGACTGGAGATTGAGACATTTCTTGCATGAAAAGACCATTCAGGGATGGTATATGACTATTTTATATGCGTGATCCAGGAAATGAAAGCTGGTCTACGAGCTTGACCATTCTTCCTTCGTGCGGAAAACACATTACTCTAAAGAGTGAGGAGACAATTGCTCCCATGCAATAAATATAGTCTCGTCCAAGGAGTAGATTGTAATCCAGGGGTCCTTGAACTACCATCACGTTCATGTGAATGGTTTTCCCTCTCAATGTTATGGGCACATTGGGAAGGATCCCTAACGGTCGACTCGTTCCTTTATCAAAGCCTGTCAGATTTCTCATCTTAGGCAAAAGCGATGGCGAACTAAGCACTTTCCAAGCAGTTGAGGAAAGGATACTCACAGAATCCCCCTCATCTATGATGGTACCAGCCATAACCATTCTATATATTTGAACAATAATTCAGAATGGTACGTTAGCTGGTAAACGGGGTCTGCCTAGTTGATTCCAGTCGAAGGAGACAACCAGGTTGCTTGGAGGTGGGACCGAATAGATGGCCGGGTATGACTCTGAAGAACTTCCTTCCTGCGGTAAAGGAACGGGTAAATTGCCCCCATGTTCGTCAGAGTCTGTGTTTATGAAGAGAATTTGGACGGTGTCATCCTTGTTCTCTTCAGTGACTGTATCATCTGAAGATGAAACCTCTTAAGGCAAGACCGGGTCAACTGTCGCCTCGACCTTTTGACTTTTGTCTGGTGTGGATTCAGATGGTTCATCTTCAATGACAGATGCTTCAGCCGATCACCTGAGCGGGTCAGCCGGATTTTCAACTAGTGATGGACTCGGCAAGAGTTTTTTATATCCAGGAGGAAGTCGTAATGGTGAAACCGGATGATCATCCAAAACTCTTTTAGCTTCGTCTAAGAAGGGACAACGGTGGACAGCATGATCGCCTTCACACAGTTTACAAGGAAATCTACATTTTCCTTTTTGTCCTGGAGCTTCACTTTCACTAGTTGACGGTGTGTTTTCAACATGATCATCAGAGGTTGACGACACCGGGTTGTGCAAACGAGGAGACCAATCCCTTAAGATCCGAGGGATGCAAGGACAATCTCTGTGAAAGTGGTCTCCTTTGCAAATGACACATGGTGATTTAGGCCTGGTCGATGCAGTGTGTGGATTTTCGTTAGACGACACTCGTTTGCCCCCATTCGCTTTTGGATCCTTCTTCTTCTTCTCTTTCTTCTTCTTTTCCTTCTTCTCCTTCGGAACTTGAATTTTGGATTTACCAGCCCCATCAAGCGAAGAGGAAGGAGGAGAGGAAGTAGAAGGTTGGTGGGTAACTCTGGACTCGTCTAATTGTTGATTCGATTGTTTAGGAAAAGTGGTGTTCTGAACGATAGAGGTTGAGAAGAGCCATACAGGCAAACCAATTGTCAGTCCTGGAAGCGACAATGTGGCCATATGGGATGCACCAACATCTCCCCAAGAGGAGAAGGGACTAGGATTTCCTCCAAGGGGAATTCCTTGGTTGGTGGACTCCATTTTCTCAACCCAAGATCAACGTAGGAAAGGGGTAATGAATATTCCATTTAAAATAAATTTCAGACGCTTTGACACAACTTGTTTTTTCAGTTTTTAAGAGTCGAGAAAAAACAAAAGATGACTCTAGTCGCCTTCGATTTTTAATGAGCCTGAAGTGACAAGTGCTCAGATGGACCTTTTACGTTAAGGAGTCTGAAAAGGAACGAAAGGGACTACTCTAGAGATCTAGGTAGAGGGAGTACTAAACCAATCGCAAAACTGTAGAATACATTTTACGGTACGACAGTTAATCTTCCCGAATGATGTGTTCAGTGCATTGCGATCGATAGGGCGGCAGATACGACTTCCTAAGGATAAAGGATTTAAGCCTATAGGGGTCTCCCAAAACATACTCGACGGTACGTGGGAGCACAAGTCCGTACTGGCACTTATCGTCTCAAAGTGGAGGAATCACCCAACCATCAGTGAGAACAACAGTTACCAGGTTTTACGATGCCGGAATACGTCTCTAGCCTAGACCTCTAAATGTTGTGCGTTAAGTTCCAAAACGTTGTTAGATTCATTGAATTTATTTTAAGTTGATCTTGCTTATGAAGTTTTCCTTTTGGGTTCACCACGAGATGTAGATGTAATTCCTAAAATACAATCTAAAGATGATAAACAAACTTTTATCTCTTGTGTGCAATGAAAATCCTAGCTACTAGGGGAAAAGAAAGACACAATCTTTTCACAAAGAGCAAAGAGCACACCATAAATGCACTTTCCTAAATCAAGCCAAACAGACTGTCTATATGCGAATGCACATGCATGTATTTGTTTTCGACTTTCTTAGTATATGGATGCTAAAAAGAAAGTTGATGCACAAATCTGAATTTGTTTTCAAGCGATAAACACAAACAAGCTTCTTTTTGAAATCAAAAGATAGAGACGATTACGACACCTTACGATTTTGAAATGAATACTCGTTTTTTACACTAGAAAATCACAAATCCAGACCAAAAGCAATAGTAACAGGATAATCAACCATCAACAGCAATCAAACTCTTTCCAACAATTGAAATCGACACTTACGATAGATTCAAATCAAAGGACGACAGTACTATTACACTACTTCTGCTAAGGAGAACTGTAAATGACTCAACAAACACACAAAAACATCTACAGTTCTTTTGTACAAAGGAGGCGAAATAACAGCAAGGAAAAGGGGTTTCAAACAGACATATACTGATCACAGGCAGCAAAATTCAGAGATAGAACTGGAAAGAATGAAGCACAAGAACCACAGCTGCACAGGGCTAGTCTGATCAGCACACCTGTAACACAGAGAATCTGAAATGCAGCGCAGGTTCCCCTTTCGGGAAGTGCGTTGAAATTTAGGATCTCTTAACAGTACCTGCGCTGGGCCAGAAACGAGAATCTGTCCGGGTTCCGGGTCACAGTTTACAGTTCAGTCTTTGGTTTTTGGCCGAGTAAAAGCAATCAGTAATTTAACAATCAGGGGTAGATCTAAGGAGGATCTAAAAGCTATCACAAGGGAAATCAGATAGTTTGTGAATCGGTTGTTCAAATCATAAATAGATCCAGTGAATGGATTGAAGCAGCAGATGTCTACTTTGCATTTGTTATGGCAAATGCAGTTCGAATGCCACTTATAAGTTTAAGAAACAAACAAACAAAGAATGATAAACAAACAAACTAATTAGCTCCCCAGTGGAGTCGCCATTTTGTTACAGGGAAAAGTGTCTATTTAGAACTACTCTATCCCACTAAGGTGTGACAGCTGCCTTAGAAACAAACAGAGAAAAACTACTTTTGTATTTCCTTTATGAACTATAGATAGAGAGGAATAGAAAGAACCAACCTGTGTCTTGCGCTAATCCTTTGATCCAATCCCTCTCTTCTTTGATAGTCTCCAGCTACCTACTCCCTTACTTGCCCAGCTTCACAAAGTACCTGTAAGATCACAGAAGAAGAACACTAGACAAAGACATGGATCTATATTCATAAACAACTTAGGATCAGATTTAAGTTAACCATACAAATGTAACAAGCATCAATGATACAAAAGCATGGAGGAAAAACTCAAATAGTTTTTATTGATAAACAAGAAAAGATCCAGGAGGAGTTACAACCGGTGGTTCCTGACCCAGCATCAACCTCCCAGCAAAGAAGCCCCTCTTCACCTCAAACAAAGCATAGATCACCCAATACTCTAATGTTTGTCTCAAAAACCAACAGCAATTCCTTACAATATGCAAAATTCCAGCCTCTGGATCTCTGGGATGAGGGATCCATATATAGATATCTGTAAGGAGGATGAGTCAGCCTGTGATTTGATTAGTGTCTTCTCTCTGTCAGTTCTTGCTTCCACTTGGAGACTAAAGGCCTCTTACTCATCCTTGGTCGAATTCAGTGAGGCAAGTGTCACAGGAGAAGATTCTGGAAGCTTCCATTGTCTCTCCACCTCGAGGAATGACACTGCCATTTGTCATTTCTCGCCCATCGCACCCCACAGAAGGGACTTTTGAAATGCAATGCACCCTCACAGTGTATTTAGGTGCAATGCAACGCACCTAGCCAGTGGAGCAGCTGAAATGATCCAGTTTTGACTTATTCTGAGCAGTTTCTGGTGGAGAACTTCTGGGAGAAGCTGTAATCTGTTGACCTTGTTCCTTTAGGGGTTAGAACAACACTTTTAGGGACTTAGGAGCCCTTGGTTTATGGACATTTCATGCTTGGAGTTGTAGGGCACAAAAATGTCTATAACAGTCCATCGCGCATCGCATATCGCAATGCAGAGGAGAGTGCATGCACGTTGAAAAGTTTGCGATTCGCAAATATGCGATGTGTTATGGAATACATAGTTTTATAATAAAACTTATGGTTTCGGGATATTTATTAAAGGGAGTTAATAATATATGGGAAAAGGACTTTTAGGGGTTTAATACTCTAAGTTAGCATTAATATGAAACATGAGCAGAAAGGGGAAATACACTAATTATAATGCCTTTTCATGAGTTATTTTCTTTTCACATATATACATCAATACTTAGGCTAAACATCTCTTTGTGGGTTTTTTGGGTAAAAGGGGATTTAACGTGGGGTTTTCACTTTTCTTAAGCAAAAAGGATTTTAACCTTAGGAAAAGGGGTTTTAATGGAAAATGAATGAATATGAACTGTATGAAGGTGGGAAAGGGAAATTAGTAAATATAGGGATGAATGGGAATGAGGGAAGTTAATTAATTGATCTTGTAGACCTTCATTTGCTTTGTGTAATTTCTTCATGGACATAGAAACATATGCTAAAACATGATAAATGTACATTTTGTCCAATCAATCATCATACTTATGCAACCTTTCTTCCATTTACCCTTTTCTTGTCCTATCAATTTTTCTTCACTTAATGGGTGAATTTAAGCTAGCAAACCCTTTTCCTTTCTTTTTATTTTTAAAAAGAAAACTATCTAATTCTAACCTTATAACATCCAAGGGCTTAGATTAAACTGATGAGCACCTTATTATTCTCTACCTAACTACTGATCTGCCAAGATTAAACAGTTTGGCCAGATCTTTATTCTCTAATTATAACATCAAATTTAAAGCATGAAGCAATCAAGATTAAACTATTTGACTATCATGGGTTGTGGCATTTATGACAAGCTGCACACAACCATTATTTTGCAGAAAAATAGTAGTGGCATTTAGACTTGCTCACTTTCAGAGTTTATTTGTTTTTTTTTCTTTCTAACCTAACATTTTCTTTTTGTCTTGATTTTTTTAGGACATCTAACCTAACATTTTCTTTGATATGGACATCATCATCAAGATATTTTCAAAAACATTTTATTCAATATTGTTATGTCCATATCCTAACTTAACATTTTTTCAAAATATTTTATTTTTATTTTTTTGACTAATTTATTCTATCTTATCAAAACCAAAAAATGCTACAATAGAGGGGATCGACTATGATGAGAATTTTTCTCCTGTAGCAAGGTACTCATCTATCAGATCGATGTTGGCACTATCAGCATAGATGGGTTGTAAGATCCATAAGATGGATGTGAATACTGCTTTCCTCAATGGCAAGATTGAGGAAGAGGTGTACATAGATAGCCAGAAGGTTTTGAGACCTTCGATCGTGAGTCGCATGTGTGCCGACTCAAGAGAGCTTTGTATGGGCTGAAGCAAGCACCTCGTGCTTGGTACACTAGAATCGACAACTACTTCACCTAGTTGGGCTTCACAAAGAGTGAAGCGGATGCGAACCTGTACCACATCACGGTAAAAGGTAGGCAGTTGATCATTGTTCTTTATGTTGATATTCTCATATTGATAGGTGCTGATCAGTTGATCATGTCTTGCAAGGAGTACCTTGCAAGAGAATTTGAGATGAAATACATGGGTCTCGTTCACTACTTCCTTGGCATGGAAGTGTGGCAGAAGGATGGGGAGTTGTTTGTGTCTCAGGGCAAGTATGTCAATGAGATACTTAGGAGATTCCACATGGAGAAGTACAAGCCCATGCAAACTCCTCTAGCAAGTAACTAAAGGAAGGAGGATGCTACTTCAGGAGAAGTAGTAGAGGCTACTGTGTATCGGTAGCTTGTGGGTTCACTGATGTATTTAGTGAACACACGACCAAGTTTGTGCTATGCAGTGAACCAGCTGATTCAAGCTATGGTTCAGCCTACCAAGATGTTTTGGAAGGCAATTGAGAATGTTTTGAGATACCTCAGAGGCACATCTCAATATGGATTATGGTATAGATGGACAGAGGGAGTGAAGCTATAGGGCTTCACAGATGCAGATTGGGTAGGGAGTCCATCAGATTGGAAGAGAACATCATGAGGAATTTTTAACCTTAGGTCAACTGCAATTTCTTGGTATAGTAGGAAACAGAGATCGATTTCACTCAGCTTAGCAAAGGTTGAAACAATGGCTACAAGTCAGGTAGCATGTGAGGCCATTTGGATGTAGAAAATTCTAGTTGGTTTGTTTGATCAGAGGATGGATCCAACTGTGATCTATTGTGATAATCAGAGTTGTATCAAACTCTCTGAGAATCCAAATTTTCATGATAGGTCCAAGCACATTGACATTCGGTATCATCATCTCAGAGACTGTATGGTGTGGAGGATCATGTTGTTGCAGTATATTTTGACTGAGGAGCAAGATGCTGACATTTTGACTAAGGCATTGTCAAAGTGTAAATTTGACTTCCATAGAGATAGGATCGGAGTGGCAGATAATCCCTTTCTTGTTGAGAGGGAGTGTTGAAATGTGGCAACAAGAATATTCCAATTTTAATTTGTCCTTGAATTAAAATTGAGAATTAAAATTCGAATTTAGTCTCACCAGCTGCTTGAAAAATAATTAATTAATTCATCGTAAGTTAATTAGTTGGAGAAATTCAAGCTAGAAGTTTTTGTGAAGTCATGCAACAGTTATCCCTTTGATTAAGGAAGTTATCCCTTAATTAATGAGATAAGGATGAGTTGTATTTGAGTTGTAATTAGTTAGCTCAGTTAACTGAGTTAAGTCCAGTTAAATTAGTTCCAAATAGTTTGAGGAAATAATTGTGAGTTCAGTCAGTTAATGCATGCATGCATGAAACTAGTGTACTCCAAATAACTGAAGATTTTCTCATAAATAACTCATGCATGTCAGTTCAGACAAAGACCCAGTTGAGATTAAAGATAGGGACAGTGTACTATCAGTTGCAGGAATTTTCCTATAAGAAAATCTCTTGCATGCAGAAGGAATTCATTCCTTGATATTTGGGTAGTTTTACACTGTGTGAGATCAATGTCACACAAGGTTACAGCTGGAAAACCCAGGGAAAACAATGCAACGAAATAGGAGGCTTGGAAGGTAGAGGAGAAGGCATATGAGTTGTCTAGTCTATTTATGAGCAGTGTGAGGGATTGTACTGAGAGCTAGATAGCTATGAGAGCTAAAGCTGTGTGTAATCCTAAGATATTTCCACTTGTATGATAATACATATAGCAGGGTTTTTAGTTGAGGCTTTCCCCAGAGTATTCTTTTGTGTTTCATGTTTATTGATTCTTCTTCTCTGTTATATGTGTTCTGCTTGATCTTGCTCAAATTGATTCATCTTCTGCAAGTTTGATTGTAGAAGTAGATTAAGTATTTTTCTTTAGTTATATTGCATAATCAGGTTAATCTACAGTCATAATTTCTACATCCTTTTTAAAATATTCTAGAATATTTCCCAATTTTGTCCTTTTTACTCCACTGTAAGTCAACTTCTGATTTTTAAGGACATCACGAGAGATTTCCATTGTTCGTCCTTGTCCACTTGAATATATCTTGTAAAATTTGGTAATATCATCGAAAGTAAACACCAAGATATCTCTTGGTCCAATAAATTATCACTTTCATTGATTCTTCCATCACACCCTTTAAGAAAATAATATTCTTCATTTTAGGATCCAACTTATGTTGCTTGGAACATTGAATGTTATATAAAAATCTCTCCAACTAGTCTTCCAAACTTTCATCTTCCCTTAGCACCATTCTAAAAATTTCCTCCTTCAATTCGCGTGCTTTAGAATAGCCTTGATACTTATTAAGGAATGACTATCTCATGCCTTCCCAAGTGGTAATACACTTTTCCGGTAGTCCCATGAACCACTGCAAAGTAAAAATTTTTAAGGTATTTGGGAATAGCCTCAAATTCTGTGCATCAGTCGAATAATCCATACTATGGCATAAGACATTAAATTCAAATAGAAAAGTTTTTGGATATTCACTTATCAACCCTTGAAAGCATGAAAGTACTATTAGGGAAATTTTCTTCATTTATACATTAACAATCAGATCAACAAATGGAAAGCAAAAGTCATCTCATTCTCCTTATTTGGTTAGTTTGTCTCACCTTCTCCTGCAACCATTCTGTTACCTCCAACAAATATGCATTTAGATTCCAAGGGAGGAATTTTGGTTGTTGGGTTGCTATGAAGTGGTAACCCCACTCCTCTTCCTAGTATTGTTTCAATAACAGGAATATTAGAGGAAGTGGTGGAGTGATCTACTCTCCCAACTACTAATTACTTTCTTGGATTCTCTAGTGCTTCCCCTTCTCTTCTCCTAACAGTGTTATTACCTATCAAGTTTGTGCTAGGGGGTTAATCTTTTTTCTCTTTACTAATTGGAGTATCGAAATTTACCTTACCTCTACCTTTCCATCAACTCCTTCAAGACCAACATCATCTAGATCTAGTGAAGTAGGAAACTGACAAAATGTGGATGCACAAGTTCTCACTTCTCATCTTACTGATCTCGCCACATTGTGTTCCAAGATGCTTAGATCCTACATATGAGGAAATATAATCAAACATTTATCTAATCAAAACTTATGCCCTTGGTGCCTCCATGGAAAGTATGCCAAAATTGTTGGGCATTTTAATTTCTTAAATTGTGAGTTCATTAAATTGTCAACCGAGGATCATAAGCTAATGAGGCACCTACATAATATATGCACTATTAGATCTGATTGTTAAATTATATCACACATTGCAACATTCAATCAATAATTACTTTCTCCTAGACATGATTCATACTTCATTTGATTAACAAATATTCAATATTCACTAACATTTGAAAGAAATTCTTATTCATCAATACATGACAAATTTTAGTAACAATAGCAACAAACCATCAATTCTGATTCATGCTGAAAAAATAAACAAACCACACAATTAACAGAACTAAAGGTCTAAGTCCTGGGGGTATCTTTCAACACTCCGGCAGATCCCTAGGTAATATTCTCTTGGAAAACATGCAATCAGGGCCCCTTTAACACACATTAACAATCCTTCTCATTCAAATCCAAGTGCTACCCTCCCCCCAT
>Ga0181468_100009_pt1 | contig 25291 bp, 20 predicted proteins | sample InSIn1SAF170_2_FD_119080 | JGI IMG/M metagenome (GOLD analysis project Ga0181468, IMG submission 119080) | Clean room microbial communities from NASA Spacecraft Assembly Facility at Jet Propulsion Laboratory, Pasadena, California, USA -... ... | reverse complement strand
ATCACTTATAACTCATCACTCATGATTCATTATTCTTTTTTCCCTAAAACAACCGCGGAGATGAAGTGTACAGGGTGACAGCACGCAAAGATCAATGGGGCGAAGTGGAAGACTGGATCTGTAATACCTGCCGATTCGAAACAAAAAGAACAAGTGATTGGGTAATTGAAGGACCCACAAGAGTGAGCCGGCATTCGGTAATTTCTGCAGGACATTATGTAAATGTAACAAAGCCCAGGGAACCATTACCTGATGTACTCGAAGGGCGGCAGCCGAAATTGCTTATGCACATTCATGATGTGAGTGAAGTGAACAAACCAGAGGTAGTGTTATCTGCTATCCAGGGTCCGTCACATGCAGAAGATTTTGATAAGAACAACAGGGATAATATGAACAGGGATTACTAACCCTCTTTACCAACGTTTAGATGATTACGCAATGAATACTATGATGAATGTGCTCTTAGTGCTCGATTGGGCCCTGATGCTGGAGAAGCTGGTGCTGATTGTTTTGATTGTAAGCGTGTCACTGGTTATCGCCATGTATGAAACATATGCGGAGAGAAAAATCGCAGCAGTCATCCAGGATCGCCGCGGCCCGAACAGGGCTGGTCCTTTTGGTTTATTGCAGCCACTTGCAGACGGGCTTAAGCTTTTCATGAAAGAAGAAATTATTCCAAATACTTCTAATAGGTTTCTCTTTATCCTTGGGCCCTGCCTGGCTATGCTCACTGCCATGATGACCAGTGCTGTGGTGCCCTGGGGAAGCCAGATAGAATTGTTTGGACGAACAATCCAGCTACAGATTGCTGACATTAACATTGGAATACTATATGTATTCGGCGTAGTGAGTATGGGGGTGTACGGCATCATGATCGGAGGCTGGGCTTCTAATAATAAGTTTTCGTTGCTCGCTGCCATTCGAGGTGCATCCCAGATCATCTCTTATGAACTGGCAATGGGACTGTCGCTGATTGCCCTCTTGATGTTAACCGGTTCTCTAAGTTTGAATACAATTGTTTTACAACAACTCGATCAGACCTGGAATATTTTTTACCAGCCTTTAGGTTTCCTGATTTTCCTCGTGTGTGCATTTGCCGAATGTAACCGCACGCCATTTGATCTCCCGGAAGCGGAAAACGAATTAAACTTCGGTTACCACCAGGAGTATTCGTCAATGAAGCTTGGTTTCTATCTCTTCGCTGAATACATAAATATGTTTATCAGCAGTGCCATCATGGCAACGTTGTTCTTCGGTGGGTATGATATTCCTTTTGTAAACGATGCATCACTGGGTGGCAACATCGGCATGAACTGGTTGGCGTTACTGCAGGTAGTAGCCTTGCTTGCAAAAATCGGTATGTTCATATTTATTTTTATGTGGGTAAGATGGACAATACCGCGGTTCCGTTACGACCAATTAATGAACCTGGGATGGAAAGTAATGATACCTTTAGCTTTATTTAATATGCTCATTACAGGTTTCCTGGTACTACTAAAACAAAACAACTGGCATTTCTAAAGTAAAAAATATATTTGCGCAACTTTTAAGTGGCGCAGCTGAACAATATGCAATCACTAACAAACAGGGTAAAAGCAGTAGAACGTAAACCGATGAATTTCATCGAGAGATTATATCTCTGGAATATTTTCAAAGGCATGCTTATTACTTTCAAACATATATTCAAGAAGAAGGCGACGATCAGTTATCCTGAACAAAAGCGCACTTTCAGCCCTGTATTTCGCGGGTTGCAAATTCTTAACCGCGACGAAGAAGGGCGTGAACGTTGCACTGCCTGTGGTTTATGCGCTGTCGCCTGTCCTGCCGAAGCCATTACTATGGAAGGTGCGGAACGCAAAGCAGGCGAAGAACATTTATACAGGGAAGAAAAATATGCTGCGCGATACGAAATCAATATGCTGCGCTGCATATTCTGTGGATTGTGTGAAGAAGCATGTCCCAAAGATGCCATTTATTTAAGTGAAACTTTTGCGCCTGCAAATATGGGCCGGCAGACATTCATATATGGCAAAGAAGACCTGCTTATTCCAGATCCGACAAAAGAACCAGAGGAATATAAAAAGGCACTGGGAAACAGATCGAAACGAACACTTAACTAACCCGATAATTAAAATAACCAACTGCATAAATGAATCTTACGCAGATCTTGTTTTGGTGTTTATCAGTAATGGCCCTGGGAAGTGCATTACTTGTGGTAACCAGCAAGAACCTTGTTTACAGCGTCCTCTATCTCATCATCACCTTTTTTTGCCATCACAGGGCATTATATATTATTGAATGCGCAGTTTCTTGCGATTGTTAATCTGATTGTTTACGCGGGAGCGATCATGGTACTCTTTCTTTTTGTGATCATGCTCATGAATATGAATACAGACACAGAGCCCCGGAAAAAGAAATGGCTCAAGTTTGCCGGTGCATTCTCAGGCGGATGTCTCCTGCTCGTTATGGTTGCAGCATTAAAAGAAGCAGATTTACAAAACAGGATGGCACAAACGAACCAGGGAGAAATCGGGTTAATAAAAAATCTCGGGATGACGTTGTTCAAGGATTATGTTGTGCCGTTTGAAATAAGCAGTGTTCTATTTTTAAGTGCGATGGTAGGCGCGGTGGTTTTAGGGAAAAAAGAATAATGAATCATGAGTGATGAGTTATAAGTGATGAGTGATGGAGAGAAAATGTTGAGAGATGAGTGTCGGAGGCGAGATAAAAAAGTTTTCTTCTCCTCCTTACAGTACAGGTGTGGGGACTCTGACCTATATCAGCAGGGACTTTAATTTAATAGTTACTTTCTTTTTCTCTCTATGGGAGGGTTCAGAGAAAGGCCATAAAATGCATGATTTCTTATGCCAATTAATTATTACCTGTTTGTAGCACTTGCATTATTCTGTATCGGAGTAGTGGGTGTATTAACGCGCAGGAATGCGATCGTCATTTTTATGTGTGTGGAACTTATGCTGAATGCAGTGAACCTGCTATTGGTTGCATTTTCAAAACTGCCTCATGCAGTGGCCACACCCACCGGTACCGCGATGGTGTCCAATGGTACCGACGCGCAACTATTTGTCTTTTTTATCATGGTGGTTGCGGCGGCGGAAGTAAGTGTGGGTCTTGCCATCATTGTAATGTTATATAGAAATACACATAGCGTAGATGTGAATTTTTTGAACAGGTTAAAGAACTAGTTTATCGCAAAATATGTATCGGGTGTAAAAATTAGTGCCCCGCATACTTGCGTGAAAACAAAATTTAAAGAGCTAGATTAATTATGAACAATACGATTCAACTGGCCTGGCTTATTCCTTTATTGCCTTTAATTGGCTTTCTCATTAATGGATTATTGCGAAATCAACTTTCCAAATCGATGATTGCAGTAATTGGCAGTGGCGTAATACTGGTTTCTTTCGTCATCAGCCTGATGATTTTTCTGGAGGTGAAAGATCCGGCATTTGTTGGAATGCAACAGTCGCATGCAAATCACGGCATCGTTACCCTGTTTGATTTTATCAGCTTCGGAGATGTTCATATCCCTTTCTCTTTCCAGATCGATCAATTGTCATCGCTTTTTCTGTTGATCATTACCGGCGTGGGCTTTTTGATACACGTTTACTCTACATCATACATGCGTGAAGAAGCGACAGCGCATTATGGACGCTACTTCTCATACCTGAATCTGTTCGTGTTTTCCATGCTGCTGCTAGTCATGGGTGGAAATTACCTTATCATGTTTATCGGTTGGGAGGGAGTAGGACTTTGTTCTTACTTGCTGATCGGTTATTGGTTCAAAAACAACGATTATAATAATGCCGCGAAGAAAGCTTTTGTTATGAACAGGATTGGTGATCTTGGCTTTCTTATAGCTATTTTCTGGATCTTGTCAAAAGTGGGGAGCCTCAATTATACCGAGGTTTTTTCCAAAGCAAATCTATTCTCTTCGACAGATCTTACTGTCATCACCTTATTATTATTTGTGGGTGCAACGGGTAAGAGTGCACAGATTCCATTATACACCTGGCTGCCTGATGCGATGGCCGGCCCCACACCTGTTTCAGCATTAATTCATGCCGCCACCATGGTTACTGCCGGTATTTATATGATTGCAAGAAGCAACATCCTTTATACGATGGCGCCTGTAACTCAAACGGTGGTAGCAATAGTAGGGTTGGCTACAGCAATACTCGCGGCAACAATTGCCATCAAACAAAACGATATAAAAAAAGTACTCGCCTATTCAACAGTAAGCCAGCTGGGGTATATGTTTCTGGCACTTGGCGTTGGGGCGTACTCCTCAGCAGTTTTTCATGTAATGACACATGCATTTTTTAAAGCGTTGTTATTCCTTGGTGCAGGGTCTGTGATTCATGCTATGCATCATGAACAGGATATCAGGAGCATGGGCGGATTAAGGAGGTACATGCCTGTTACGCATATTACTTTTCTTATCGGGTGCCTTGCCATTGCTGGTATTCCACCATTTGCCGGTTTCTTTTCGAAAGATGAAATCCTGGTAGCTGCATTTATAAAAAATCCGGTCATGTATTATATAGCAGCAGCTGGGGCATTGATGACTGCATTTTATATGTTCCGTTTATACGCACTTACTTTCCAGGGTAAATTCCGCGGAACCGATGAGCAACAACATCATTTGCATGAAAGCCCGTTAGCGATTACCATTCCGTTAATGGTATTGGCCTTGCTTTCTATCGTTGGTGGATGGGTCGGCATTCCGGAACTATTTATTCAAAACGGGCATGCACTAAATCATTTCCTTGATCCCATTTTCAGCGCTTCTCATAAAATAGCGGCTGAACACCATCTCGACCATTCCACAGAATGGATCATGATGGGTACCATTGTGTTACTTACCCTGGCCATAATTGTATACGCTTGGGTTCGATTCAGCAGGCTGGCACCTGCAACAGGAGAAGCAACCGGTTTCGGCAAAGTGCTTGAAAGAAAATGGTACGTCGACGAATTATATCATAACATCATTGTCAGACCGATAAACTGGATGTCTTCATTTTTAAATGTTTGGATTGAAAAGGCAGGAATTGACTGGATCGTAAATGGTGTAGGCAAAACAGTACAGGCAAGCAGCAGGCAGGTTCGTTTTCTGCAAAGCGGCCAGGTAGGAAATTATATTTTGCTAATGGTTGTTAGCATCGTGATTTTTTTCCTGATCCAGTTTTTTGTTTCCTAACCGGAACTGCTGATTTATTTGATTCCAGTGAATGGCCATGAAGATTGTGTATTCGAATAAGGTAAGAGTCAAAAATATTCCGCTCCTCAAACCAAATTAGGTTGAGTATGGTCAAGGTGTTTTACCAGCCGGGGGAGGTTGAGGGTTTAGATCAGGCAATATTGAAAATTGACGACTAAGAAAAACTTATGGTAGCTGTATTACTTATATTGATTCCTCTTGTAACAGGGCTCATTTTATTTGCTTTGAAAGGCGAAAGCCTGCCCAAAAATCTCTCCTTGTTATCGTCAGTGCTCACGCTGGTGGTTTCTATATTGGGATTAACGGTGATGAATGATGTTACCTACACCACTGCCAACATGGAATGGATGCCGGCTATACGGAGCAATTTTCATGTGGAGTTGGATGCAATGGGTCAATTATTATGTTTACTTACCGCTATTTCTTTCCCACTCATTTTTATATCAACCTACAAGAATATATATAGAAATGCTTCCCGTTTCTATGCATTTATGTTACTCGCACAAGCTGGGTTGATGGGTGTTTTTCTTGCTAAAGACGCATTGTTATTTTATTTTTTCTGGGAACTCGCCTTGATACCTGCTTATTTTCTATGTTCTATCTGGGGCGGTGAAAGACGCATACCTGTTACTTTTAAATTCTTTATTTACACTTTCGTAGGTTCACTGGTGATGCTGATAGGGCTGATTTACCTGTACTTCCAGGCGCATCAGTCTTTTTCAATAAATGCATTTTATGCAATTAGGCTGGATGCTCCTACCCAGTCGTGGGTATTCTGGATGCTGTTTATTGCCTTTGCCATCAAGATGCCGATATTCCCTTTTCATACCTGGCAGCCCGATACCTATGAGCAATCACCTACTGCGGTAACCATGGTGTTAAGCGGTATTATGGTGAAGATGGGTTTATTCGGTCTTATCCGATGGGTTGTTCCGGTGGTACCGGAAGGTGCATGGGCCTGGGGTGATACAGTTTCAGGCCTTGCTGTAACAGGGATGATATATGCTTCCATCATCGCCATCCGCCAGGATGATTTGAAACGTTTTGTGGCTTACTCTTCCATTGCACATATGGGTTTGATGGCGCTTGCATTATTTGCGACAACCAAAAGCGGCATGCAGGGTTTATTGATACAAATGTTTAATCATGGTATCAATATTATCGGGCTATGGATTGTAGTAAATGCAATTGAACAGAAATTTAATACACGCAAAATGTCGGAGCTTGGAGGCATCGCACAAAGAGCGCCCGGGTTGGCCATATTGCTGGTGATTGTTGCACTAGCGAATATTGCGCTTCCGCTTACCAATTCTTTTGTGGGTGAATTCATGATGTTCAATGGCGTGTTTGCTTCTACTGTTACAAAATACAATGTAGTGCTTACGGTGCTGGCGGGATTAACGATCATTCTTTCCGCTGTGTATACGTTGAACATGTTGCAAAAAGTTTTATTCGGCAATACAAATAACCTGACGAATATCTCAACCGACATTTCATTCAAAACAAAGCTGGCGCTTGGCGTAATCGTTATGCTGATCTTTGTTACAGGAGTGTTTCCAAAGCCGATGATAACCATGACAAATGATTTCTCTGAAACCATATTAAATATGATGACGAGAAAGAATCCATAGTACCAGTGATCCTATCTATTTATTAATTATGAACGCAATTATATTTTCAGCTGTTTGGGGTGTTGTTATGATGTACAGCGGGGTGTTGTCAAAGTCGAACCCTGTTATACGAATGACTGCTATTGTTGGTTTGACCTTATTGTTGATAGCAAACACTGCGGAATTATTCGGGTACCGGTTCTTCAATATCGATTCAAGAAACATGCTGGCGTTTACCAGCTTCGGTCTTCTTTTCAACAGTATTGCATTTGGCAGCACACTGATTTATTTTCTGCTTTCTTCCCGTGACATGTTTAATGTTGGACGCAACGTAGCAGAATATTTTGCGCTGATATTTTTTGTACTGACGGGTGTAGCGTTGGTCTCTTCTTATAATAGCCTGCTGATGTTATTCCTTGGAATCGAGATCATCTCTATACCATTGTATATTCTAACAGGTTCAGATAAAAAAGACTTAAGAAGCAACGAGGCTTCTTTGAAGTATTTCCTTATGGGTTCGTTTTCTACCGGAATCATGCTCATGGGTATTGCGTTGATATACGGTTCCTGGGGAACTTTCCAATTGGGTGGAATGAGCAATATCCAGGATCCTGAATTGAATCCACTGTTGATCGCCGGTCTCTTATTATTGCTAATCGCGATGTCTTTCAAAATATCAGCTGCTCCATTTCATTTCTGGACACCTGATGTATATGATGGATCTCCTTCCGTGTTTACTTCGTTCATGGCAACCATTGTAAAAGTGGCAGGATTTATAGCGTTGTTGCGACTATTCGAAACCACGTTTAATGTGATGCCTAAAAAATGGAGCATATTGGTAGCGATCATTACTGCCGCCACATTATTCATAGGAAATATTACCGCGGTATTTCAGCAAAGTGTAAAGAGAATGCTGGCTTATTCAAGTATAGCCCAGGCGGGATTTATGTTTTTTGCTTTGTTCGGCGCCAATTCATGGGCATCGGAAGGATTGCTGTTATACAGCGCAGCCTATTGCCTTTCAACGATCGGGATCTTTGCCATTCTTATCAAAATGAAAGATTACAGTTATGAAGGATTCAACGGGATGGGTAAACACCACCCTTTGCTTGCTGCTACCAATAGTATTTTCCTTTTGTCCCTGGCAGGAATTCCCTTAACAGCAGGATTCACCGCCAAATTTTATATGCTCGCTTCAGTTATAGAACACGGTTCATATATGTGGCTGGCTATCTTCGCTGTTCTCTGCGCTGCCATCAGTGCTTTTTACTATTTCCGTGTCATCCAGTCCATGTACTTTAAAGACGGCGAAAGCCAGGCCATTGTAGTAAATGATTCTTTCAAATGGGGCCTGATTCTTTTATGCGCCGCTATCATATTCCTTGGTGTATACCCACAGTGGCTGTTTCTTAAGCTCTATTTTTAGTTATGAGTTATGAGTGATAAGTGATGAGAGAAAGAGTGGAGAGATGAGTGTAGTATTTTCTTCCTCTCCACCGGGGAGGTGGGAAGGGCCTCGGCCAAATAGCAGATGAAAGGTGGAAAATAAAAGAAGTCTCTTTTTTGCCCTAAAGGGGGAGTCGGTGACGGACACGAGCTTGAATAATGACTGTAAATGATAAGTGATAAAAGCTAGTGTTGCGTGTTTGGTACCAATGTAAGCTCGCTGTAATCCCCTATGTTTAATAACTCAACAATCCCGTTCACTTGTCACTCCTCACTTATAACTCATAACTTGTAAGCAAGCTTTTTCTTACATTTAGTGTTATGAAACTCCTGGATACCTTATCGCTTTCATATAGAACCATCAAGGGTAACCGGTTGCGTACCGGGATAACTGTAGCGATCATTGCATTAGGAATTGCTTCGCTGGTAGGTATAAACACGGCCATTGAAGCCATTACCCAAAAGTTTACAGAAAGCTTTTCTGCTATGGGAGCCAATGGTTTTACCATCAGGTTCCGACCTGCCTGGCAAATCCGGAGAAATAGTGAAGTGCAACGTGAAAAGAAAGGAAAAAAAGAAAAAAAATCAAACTCCAATAAACCGATAACAAAAGACCAGGCAGAAACTTTTAAAGAGAACTATAATTTCCCGGCAATTACCGCGATCTCACTAGGAGGTACCGGTAATGCGATAGTATCTGCTAATGGCAAGAAAACAAATCCTACCGTCTGGATCGCGGGAGGCGATGAAAATTATCTTGATCTTAATGGATATGAAGTGGCAGCAGGAAGAAACCTGAATTCAATTGACATCCAGTCTGGTCGAAATGTTTGCATCATCGGTCAGGACCTGGTAAATGATCTTTTCGGTAAAAATGCAGAAAGGCCCATTGATAAAATTATTCGGGTGAATAATATTTCATTCCGGGTAATTGCAACTTTAAAAAGTCGTGGCGCTACGCTTGGCCGGAGCCGTGATAACTGCATCATCACTTCTTATAATAATGTACGTCGTTTTTTCAGCACCGGCAGCAACGCTACTTTTACCATCGCCGTAAAAGTGGCTGATATAAAATTACTGGACGCTGCGTTGGGGGAAGCGGAAGGTACCTTCCGTTCTATCCGTAAGATCAATACAATGGAAGAGGACAATTTCATGATCGACAAAAGCGACAGTTTCGTGGAGTTGTTATTAAAGCAAATGAGCTGGCTTACCGGTGCGGCTGTAGTAATAGGATTTATTACACTTATGGGCGCGGCCATCTGTTTGATGAATATTATGTTGGTAGCCGTTACAGAAAGAACGAAAGAGATAGGTCTCGTGAAAGCCATAGGAGGGAAGCAGGCTAGTGTAAGAACACAGTTTCTTTTTGAATCCATCATCATCAGTCTGCTCGGTGCATTCTTCGGAATCGTAATGGGCGTAATACTTGGAAATATAGTCAGCCTCCTCATGAATACGGGCTTCGTCATTCCCTGGATGTGGGTAGTGCTGGGCATCGTCATCTGTTCTATCGTTGGCCTCCTCGCCGGCATATACCCGGCAATGAAAGCATCAAGATTAAACCCGATTGAGGCGTTGAGGTACGAGTAAAACTTGGATTAATGGATTAAAGGATGGTTAGGTGAAGTATCGGGTGTTACATCTCATATAAAAAGAACGGACTGTAATTTTACAGTCCGTTCTCTTATGTACTTGCGTACTCATCCATAAATCCATCAATCCAGGTTAACCCGATTGAGGTACGATGAACTTGGATTAATGGATTAAAGGATGGTTAGGTGAATTATCGGGTGATACATCTCATATAAAAAGAACGGACTGTAATTTTCACAGTCCGTTCTCTTATGTACTTGCGTACTCATCCATCAATCCATCAATCCAGGTTAACCCGCGTTCTATTATGTACTTGCGTACCCATCTATAAATCCATTAATCCAGGTTAATCCGATTGAGGTACGATGAACTTGGATTAATGGATTAATGGATGGTTAGGTGAAGTATCGGGTGTTACATCTCATATAAAAAGAACGGACTGTAATTTTACAGTCCGTTCTCTTATGTACTTGCGTACCCATCCATAAATCCATTAATCCAGGTTTCTATTTCGGATCCAGTATATTTTCAATCCTATCTACCACATCCTGCAGATGATACCTCGTCATGGTGTCTTTTGTTGCTGGGAGAGATGCGGTGATCTCGGCTTTCAAAGTGCGCAGGTTTCCTTTAACGAGAGAAACCACATCAGATTTTTTTGTATCAAAGGATGGTCCGAAATTCAGGACTATCACGTTGCCTTGTGAAGACGCAGTGGAGTTCGGATTCAGAATTGATCCCATTCTTTCAATATATGCTTTCTGTAGATTTCTCCTGTAGATGTCTGTTGCCTCATGCGTCTTTACCTCACTCCAGATATTCTGGCGCAGGTCTGTTAGCAATTCAGATAGTGTATATGTTTTGTTACCCAAAGACGCTTCCGCGCGTAGCAATTTTGAAAAAGTGTTATTACTTGTAAGTGTGTTCAGAATCGCCTCCTGCCTTGTTGCTATGGTACTGATTGAATTTGTACCCGTGCGGCTCGCAATGTTTTCGTTGATCAGCCAGTCAGGTGTCATGAAAAGGTTCCTGTTGATGAAGTCGATGGCTTCCCGCTGCGTTGCTTCCGGAACAAACTCATAGATGCCTCCAGCCTGTTCTACGGTTTTAGGTGTTTCATAAATGCCACCGATATTTTTTGCAGCATGCCCCATATATCTTCCAAACTGTAATACAACCTGGCTATAGAGATCCGCTAAACTTCTATAGCTTTCATTATCTACTTTGGTCCAGGTAATTAAATTAGGAACAATACGTTTTAAATTTTTAATTCCATAGTTGCCTGCTTTCATGGCATTGTCACCAAGATCTTCATTCTGTGAATGCGGATCATCAGGGTTGGTTTCTGTTCCAAAGAAAAGACGTTTGTTTTTCAGTCTTTCCATAGTGAGTTTATTAAGAACCGGAACTTCAGCATCAGGTGTTTTAGCATCAGGGTATAAGCGGTATCCCCATTCAATTGCCCATTTGTCGTAGTCACCGATTCTTGGATACAATCCTACATCAGATATATTGTCTTCCGGTTGAGCTACATAATTAAAACGGGCATAGTCCATAATAGATGGCGTGTGGCCGTTTGCTTCCACCCATGCTTTGTTCCTGAGATTTTCAACCGGTACAGTTGAACTCGATCCATAATTATGGCGAAGGCCTAATGTGTGACCTACTTCGTGTGAAGAAACAAAACGAATGAGTTGTCCCATCAGTGAATCATTAAAAGTAACCGTACGTGCTCTTGGATCAACTGCGGCAGCCTGGATGAAATACCAGTTACGCAACAGTTCCATTACATTATGGTACCAGTTGATATGGCTTTCAAGAATTTCGCCGGTACGCGGGTCATGTACATTTGGACCGCTGGCGTTCGCAATATTAGAAGGTTTATAAACGATGGCTGAATACCTGGCATCTTCAAGGCTCCAGGTGCTGTCATCTTTATTTGTAGGTGCCAGCTTTGCAACGATGGCATTTTTAAAACCTGCTTTTTCAAAAGCAACCTGCCAGTCATTCACACCAAGGATAAGGTAAGGGATCCATTTCTTTGGCGTTGCAGGGTCTATGTAATAAACGATTTGCTTTTTCGGCTCCACGAGTTCCCCGCGTTTGTATTTTTCCATGTCGGCATCTTTGGGTTCAAGCCTCCAGCGAAGAATCATTTGTACATCTTTAACGCCTTGTGGATTGGCGTCAAAGTCGGTATAATTTCTGGCAAAATATCCAACCCTGTTGTCGAAATACCTGCTCTGCATAGGTTTGCTGGGAAGTAAAACAATAGAGCTATTGATTTCCATGGTGAGCAATTGTCCTGCAGCAGAACCGCCTCCTGGTGTGGGTCCCCCGAAGGTTATGGCTCCACCCGATTTGGTATAGGTCTTCACCGTTTTTACCTCCACGTTCATCGGGTAGCTGCGGATATTTACAGTATACGATTTATCAGGCTGCAACCCGCCCACCTGGAAGGAAGATTTTGCATTTGGCGCAAAGTTGAGCAGGTCGTTATCTGTATTCAGGTAATTGGTGATGTCAATTAAAAATCCCATTGAATCTCTTGAATAAGCACTGATATCGAATGCTGCAACAATAGGCTGAATATTAGAGTTAGTTACTGCAACATACATGGCTTGAGAAGTATCTCTCGACATTTCGTCAAAAGACATTTTCTTAATGAACAGGCGGTGATTCGGTCCTTTCTCAAATTGGATAACATTATTTCCGATGATATCACCAGCATAACCCTGGAAATTATTACGCATTCCAGCTCCGGCTTTTGACAACCTGTTTACAATAAGAATATCTCTACCCAGTAAAGTATCACCCACTTCAAGAAACCATTTGTCCTCTATTTTATGAACAGTAAAAAGACCTTTTGTTGTTACTGCTTTATTCGTTACTACATCCTTATAAGGTTTCGGACCAGAGCGGTTAAAACCAAAAGTAGGTGTAGTAGGTTGTGAGGGAGGACCACTTGGCACCGGAGTAGCAGGTGCTGGTTGTCGCCTGTTCTGCGCCTCCGACGTTAAAATAAAAGTGAAAAGAAACGAGAGAAAAACAATCAATTTCCTGACTACAATTACATGCATTATTATTTTTTTTTAAGAGGTTGAAATTAACGCAGAAAAGATGAAGTTCACACCCTATTACAGCAAAGGGGTAAAAATTTATTTAAATGGAAAAGGGTTTAATTTGAAATTATTTCTAACTTAACAGGCCCGTCTCAAAACTGAACTCCTTTTTCCTTTCAAAGACTTGCCGGGCAATTGGTATACAAAGTCCTTATCTTGTGATACTCACGCAAAAATTTTTATTTTCCTTTATTGATATTTATAAATTTTTTTTTTCATTAGAATTGTGACAGCAAAGAAACAACTGCACAATTACTTTCTAAATTGTTAAAAACACTAAAAACAAACGATCATGGCGGAAACAAAACCAATTGCAACTGTAAAGAGTAGTGCTACATCGGTTCAACCTAGAAGAAGCAGCAACCTGATTTCATGGCTTGGGCCACTATTATGTATAATTGGCGGTTATGTCATTTGGAGATATGTGTTAGGAGCAGCCAGTAATTTTACCGCTCCTGATCCAAATGGAGGGTTCTGGCCTAAACACGTGGGACCTAAAGGCGGACTTCCTAAGATGTATGAAGGAGGAATTATTGTACCAGTTCTTATTGGCTGTTTACTGATCGTTATCACTTTTACTATTGAACGTTTGCTCACCATCTCAAAAGCAACTGGTAAAGGAAATATTGCGGAATTCATTCGTAAAGTGCAATATAATCTTGCAAATAAAAATGTTGATGCAGCGATCGCAGAATGCGACAGACAAAAAGGTTCTGTAGGTAATGTAATGAAAGCTGGTCTTCGTAAGTACAAAGAAATGATCACCGTTGGAGACCTTGATGCAGAACAGAAAGTGATTTCAATTCAAAAAGAAGTAGAAGAAGCAACGGCACTTGAACTGCCTATGCTTGAAAAGAACCTGGTATTTCTTTCAACAATGGCTTCTGTGGCAACTTTGATTGGTCTGCTCGGAACAGTAATCGGGATGATTACTTCGTTCTCTGCCCTTGGTGAAGAAGGTGGTGGCGACGCGGCAAGAGAGTTATCAAGAGGTATCTCTGAGGCACTTTACAACACAGCGTTGGGTATCGGTACTTCTGCTCTCGCGATCATCATGTATAATGTGTTTACAACAAGAATCGACGCCATCACTTATGGTATTGATGAAAGTGGTTTTACATTAACCCAGAGTTTCGCGTCTTTATACAAATAAAAAAATTAATAAATCCCGGCAACGGGATTTATGGATTTTGGCAAGTGTTGCATCATAGCTCAAACTGTAATTTTATTAAGTATGCCAAAAGTTAAAGTCCCAAGGAAAAGTACAAGTGTGGATATGACGGCCATGTGTGATGTGGCTTTCCTGTTGCTGTCCTTTTTCATCCTGACAACAAAATTTAAACCCTCCGAGGCATTAACGGTAGTAACACCGAATTCTGTAGCAAATAAAGTTGCCCCACAGAACGATGTGGTACAGATCACCATAGATAAAGAAGGGAATGTATTTTTTTCTATGTCTGAAGATGCACCGAGAAGAGAAGTAATTGAAACAGTAAATTCATTAAGGAACCTGGGATTGTCAGAAGCCGAAATGAAAAGCTTTGAGTCTGCTCAATTTGTAGGTGTACCTTTTAGTCAGCTTAAATCGTTTCTCCAGTTAAAACAGGAGCAACAGCTTAAACAAATTGCTGGAATACCGGTTAAAGATTCAGCAAATAACGAACTGATCGATTGGATGAGAGCCGCCGCTACCGCATTCCAGGGAGGTAAAATGAACCTTTTACTTAAAGGAGATAATGATTCAAAGTATCCTTCTTTCCAGGGCGTAATCAACGCTTTCAAAAAGAACGACCTGATGAAGTTTCAGATGATCACCAATCCTGAGAATGTTCCTGCTGGTACAGAGTTGTTCCGTAAAAATATGGCGGGACAGGTACCGGTAGAGTCGGAATAAACTGAATTTAATTTTCTAACAAAAAAACTATTGAGCCATGGCAGAAATGGATACATCGGGTGGCGGGGGTCATAAAAAAGGGCCCGGCGTCAAGAAAGGTAAAAAGATGTCAACCCGGGTGGATCTTACCCCGATGGTGGATCTTGGCTTCCTGCTGATCACGTTTTTTATATTTACAACCACCATGAGTCAGCCAACGGCTATGAGGCTATTCCTACCAAAGGATACCGACAAGCCGGAAGAGCAGAACAAGGTTAAAGCTTCAGGTGCACTTTCTTTACTTCTTGGAAAAAATGATGTAATTTATTACTACGAAGGTGAACTTGCCCCTGATGCGTCCAATTTTAAAACGACGTCTTTTAAGGACATACGAGACATTATCATTAATAAGAAGAAGTCTACCGATCCCCAGGATTTTGTAGTGGTGATTAAACCCAATGCAGAATCTACCTATAAAAACGCAGTCAATGCGCTGGACGAAATGACTATTAATGATGTAAAGCGTTACGCACTGGTGGATATTTCTGAAGTAGAAAATCAATTGATTGCCAGGACTGAAGGTGCACAGTAAAAAAGTTTATGGAATAGTTGAAGATTAGTATCTAATTAAAAAGTCATTACGATGGATGTAAATAAAATAATGAGTGCCGATGTGCTAGACATCATCTTCGAAGGCAGGAATAAGGACTACGGTGCTTACGAACTGCGGAAGACCTATAACCGGAGAATGGTTGGTGCGCTCATCGCAACTGCTGTGTTACTTGCAGCACTATTTATTGCCTACATGGTCGCCAATAAAATGAGCGAAGATGATGGCAAAGAAATGGTAGTGCAGGATGTACAGCTCGAGGAAATAAAAAGGGAAGAGCCAAAGAATGAACCTCCTCCACCTCCTCCGCCACCAAAACCAGAGCCTCCAAAAGTGGAGATGGCCAAATTCACACCTCCAAAAATTGTAAAAGATGAAGAGGTAAAGGAAGATGAAAAGCCACCAGAAGTTGAAAAACTTGAAGAAACTAAAATCGGTACGATCAACCAGGAAGGTCTGAAAGACGAAGGTATCATTGCGCCTCCTGTAAGTGATGCCGGTAAAGGGGTTATCGAAGCGCCTAAAAAAGATGAAACAGATTACGACCAGACTTTCACCAAAGTGGAAATTGAATCTGATTATCCGGGCGGACAGGGCGCATGGATGCGCTACCTGAATAAAACATTCAGGTATCCTGACCAGGCCGTTGAGCAGGAAATTCAGGGAACAGTAGTAGTACAGTTCATCGTGGACAAAGAAGGTAATGTAAGTGACGTGGAAGCCATCAGTGGTCCGAAAGAGGGTGGTTTGAGAGATGAAGCAATCCGTGTAATCAAAAAGAGTGGTAAATGGACACCTGCTGTTCAGAACGGACGCCAGGTTAAATCTTACAAGAAGCAACCGATTACTTTCAGATTACAGAGTGAATAATTAATGTATGTTTTGAATTTTATATGTCCCCTTCCGGTTTCGGAAGGGGATTTTTATTTTCTCCGCGGTTACCTCTCCGCCCCAGGAACTCTCTGCGTTTAACCTTTAACGTGGCACTGATTTACTTCCTGGAAACGGAGAAGCAGAGTTACCGCAGAGAGGTTTATTTTTGACGAAAGAAGATTAAAGCATGGCAGATATTTCAGGATGGGATGAAACCATCGTGGCACTGGCTACCCCTCCAGGGATCGGTGCGCTCGGCGTGATAAGACTAAGTGGTAAAAGTGCATTTCGTATCGCTAATGAATTATTCCCGTCCAAAAACCTGCTGCATCAACGGTCTCATACGCTCCATGTAGGCAACTTCGTGTTTAATAATAAACCAATTGATGAGGTAGTTATTTCAGTGTATAAATCACCCAGATCATATACTGGCGAAGACATCATTGAAATCTCTGCACACGGTTCTCCATTGATTCATCAACAAATCATCCAGGCTTGTTTATCTACGGGTGCCAGGCTTGCTAAGCCGGGAGAATTTACCCAGCGCGCATTCCTGAATGGTAAGCTCGATCTCACACAGGCTGAAGCGGTAGCAGACCTCATAGCAAGTAATACGGAAGCAGCGCGTAAAACAGCTTTGCATAATATTCGTGGCGGTTTTTCAAATGTATTGAAATCGTTGCGTGAGCAGCTAATCACCTTTTCTGCGTTGATTGAATTGGAGTTGGATTTCTCTCAGGAAGATGTTGAGTTCGCAGACAGGGCAAAATTCTTTGCGTTGATCAAAGAAGCAAAGGCGGTTACCGCTGATTTGATTCAATCGTTTCGGCTGGGAAATGTTATTAAAAATGGTGTGCAGGTTGCCATTATTGGAAGACCTAATGCAGGAAAGTCGACGTTGCTGAATGCGTTGCTGAAAGAAAATCGTGCAATAGTGAGTGAAATAGCCGGAACCACACGCGACACCATTGAAGAGACCATAAATATTGATGGTATCATGTTCAGGTTGGTTGATACAGCCGGCATCAGGGAGCATACGAGTGATGTGATTGAAGGTATGGGTGTAGAGAAAAGTCTTGAGAAAATGGAGCAGGCTGATATCGTGGTTTACCTTTTTGATGTAAATGATACAAACGAACAGGAGTTAAAAGATGCATGGCTATCATTGCAGAAAAAGGAAAAGAAATTTCTGCTGGCAGGAAATAAAGCTGAACCATCGAATGGGGTAGCTGCGCCTGAAATCAGGAATAAATTTGCGCAGACAGAAGGTATCATTTTTATATCTGCGAAAATGAATTTGCATCTTGAGGTGTTGAAAGAAAGATTAGTGGACATGGTACTAGATGGAAAAGTGCAGACAGAAGATACCATCATCACCAACGCGAGGCATTATCACATGCTGCAGCAAATGCACCAGTCGCTTGAAGAAATTGAATCTGGTTTAACACAACATATCCCTGGCGATCTGCTGGCCCTCGACATCCGCCGCTGTTTACATTTTTTAGGAGAGATCACCGGAGAGATTACCAGCGAAGATCAGTTGGATTATATTTTCAGTAAGTTCTGTATCGGGAAGTGACTTGAGCTTCAGTTAATCTCACCCAGTTTATACATCGCTTACTACACGCCCGTCTGGAGTCTTCAAAAGAAGACACGTACCCTCGGATTTTTTGAAACTGAAATCTGAAGAAATAGAGGTAGCCCGAAATAATAAAATCTATCAACGGTAACTGATCTGTTATGTAGCTTTCTTATATTCATCAACCAATTAAAAAATATGAAAAGGTTGATTGTTTTACTGATACCAATTATTGCATCAAGGGCTGCCTCTGCCCAGGTGGATGCTGGTCTGTTCAGGTACCCGGATATATCCGCTACAGATATTGTATTTACTTATTCTAATGACCTGTGGATGATTCCAAAAACAGGTGGTAATGCCGTTAAACTCAGTTCCCCTGCCGGAGTCGAGAGCTTTCCAAAATTTTCTCCCGATGGCAAACGTGTAGCGTTTACGGGCAATTACGATGGTAATGCAGATGCTTATGTGATCTCCACCACCGGTGGGGTGCCTGTACGCCTTACCAGCCATGGTTACCCCGACCGCGTAGTAGACTGGACGCTCGATGGCAAAAAGGTATTATTTGCTTCCAGCCGTGAAAGCGGAAAAGCAAGATTTAACCAGTTTTATACAGTACCTATAACAGGAGGGCCTGCTGAAAAAATGCCGCTGGCATATGCTGAATACAGCTCGTTTTCTCCCGATGGAAAAGAAATGGCCGTCGTTATCAGAACGGAACGGCTACGCAACTGGAAGCGCTATCGCGGAGGTAACGTGGCAGATATACATATTTACAATTTCGCCAACAAAACTTCCCGGAATATCTCTGCGGCAGATGATGCGCCTTATGATTTTCCAATGTGGCGCGGCAATAGTATTTATTTTCTTTCCGACAGGGGGGCAGAACAACATACTAACATCTGGAAATATGAACTGACGACCAAAGCATTAACGCAAATTACCAAATACAATGAATTTGATGTGCATTTCCCGTCGCAGGGGCCTGAAGACATTGTATATGAAGCTGGCGGTAAATTATACATACTGCCATTTGCTACCTTGGAGCCTAAGGTGGTTAATGTGAATCTTGTAACTGATAAAGCATTGCTAAAGCCTCGCCTTGAAACGGCAGAAAGAAATATTCAGTCGATTGCTTTAAGCCCTGATGGCAACAGGGTTTTAATTCAAGCCCGTGGCAATATTTTTTCCGTACCAGCAGAAAACGGGTTTGTAAAAGACCTTACACATACATCCGGTGCTGCAGAACGCTACCCGGCCTGGTCGCCAGACGGCAGATCCATTGCTTACTGGAGTGATAAATCGGGCGAGTACGAGTTATACATTATGCAACCAGATGTAGAAGGTTCAGAGAGAAAACTTACAAGCTATGGCGCGGGTTTCAGGTATAATCCATATTGGTCGCCAGACAGCAAGAAGATTGCTTTCATTGATAAAGCCATGAAGATCCAGGTGGTGGATGTTGGCAGCGGACAGACTACACAGGTAGATAAAGGTCTTCGGATGATGCATGGAGCAGTGAATAACTTCACTGTACGATGGTCGCCTGACAGCCGTTTTCTCACCTACAGCAGGGACCTGGATAATTACCAGCAGGCCATTTTCATCTATGATTACAACAATAAAAAGCTGCACCAGGCGACTTCCGGTTTTTATAGTGCCACCAATCCTGTTTTCGATCCGGAAGGTAAATACCTATACCTGTTAACATCCCAGTCGTTTCAACCTATATACAGCAGCATCGATAATTCATTCATTTATGCAAACTCAAGCCAGGTGGCTGCCATAGCGCTTTTGAAAACTACGCCATCACTGCTTTCACCGAAGAATGATACCGTTGCCCTGAAATTGGATGCACCAGCTAAAAAAGAGGAATTGGTTAATAAGGCAGAGAAGGAAAGAAAGGATACCTCTTTACCGGTTAAACCCCTGCCATCGGCAAATAATGTGCTGATCGATTTTGATGACATGGAGGAAAGAATAGTAATACTGCCATTGGTTTCGGGCAATTACGGACTACTGAATGCGACAAAGGGCAAACTCATATATTTGAAATATCCCAACACCGGCACAACAGGTCAGCAAGGTGCCATCAAATACTTCGATACTGATAAGCGCGAAGAAAAGACAATTATTGAGAACGCTAACGGCTACCTGCTTTCAGATAACAAGGGAAAAATATTGGCCGCGAGGCCAGGCAACCAGTTTGCCATCATGCAGCCTGCAGAAAACCAGAAATTTGAAAAGCCATTGCGTGTAGCTGAAATGCAAATGATGGTAGATCCCGCTGCAGAATGGAAACAAATATATACGGATGCCTGGCGCATTCAAAGGGACTATTTCTACGATCCCAATATGCACGGTGTAAACTGGAACCAGGTTCGGGATCGCTATGGAAAAATGCTGGAAGGTGCCACTACTCGTGAAGAAGCTAATTTCATTATCGGTGAAATGATAGGCGAGTTGAATGCTTCGCACACTTATTTTAGTGGTGGCGATCTCGAGCGCGCTAAAACACAAAACACAGGATACCTGGGAGTAGATTATGAAGCCGATGGCGAATATTATAAGATCAAGAAAATTATTCGTGGCGCGGCTTATGATGCAGAAGCCCGTTCACCGCTTGATATCTCGGGGATAGATGCCAGGGCGGGAATGTATATACTGGCCGTGAATGGTGTACCAGTCACCACCGCCCAGGATCCTTATGCTGCTTTTGAAGGCCTCGCCAATAAAAGCGTGGAAATTACTTATAACAGCAAGCCTTCATTGAGTGGCGCAAAAACAGTAATTGTACAAACGCTAAGTGATGAGTATCGTCTGCGTCACCTTTCCTGGATAAATGACATGGCTGAAAAAGTTTCGGAAGCTTCCAATGGTGAAATAGGATATATCTATGTGCCCAGCACCGGCGTTGAAGGGCAGAACGAATTGATCCGGCAGTTCAACGCTCAATGGCAGAAAAAAGGATTGATCATTGACGAACGGTTTAATGATGGCGGTCAAATACCTGATCGCTTTATCGAAATACTGAATCGTGACCCGCTGGCTTTCTGGGCCATTAGAGATGGTAGCCCCTGGCCATGGCCTCCCTATGCGCATTTTGGTCCTAAGGTCATGCTGATGAATGGGTGGAGTGGATCTGGTGGTGATGCTTTCCCGGATTATTTTCGTCGGAAAGGCCTGGGCCCTTTGATCGGCACACGTACCTGGGGTGGATTGATCGGAATTTCTGGCACACCTCCACTGATAGACGGAGGTAATGTTACAGCCCCGAGTTTCCGTATGTACAATCCCGATGGCTCGTGGTTTAAAGAAGGACATGGCGTAGACCCGGATATTCTCGTAGATGAAAATTTAGGCGATATGGCACGTGGTACAGATCCCCAACTTGAACGGGCTATTGTAGAAATAAAAAAATTATTGAAAACGAAAGAATATAAAAGACCTGAACCACCAAAAATCGAAAAGAGAGGTTTTTAGATTCGTACGTCAATGTACCATATTAATAAGAAAATAAGTAAACAGTCATCGTGCTTTTGAAGATTTAAAGATGGATTACTGAAGTGTGACCTTGCTTGCATCCTCAGATGGTAACTAATGATGACTGCTACAATGTATGCGGAATGGCTCAATGAAAAGCGACGGGATGAGTACGTTTATAAGTACTGCGAAGCACACCTATGAAAATTTTTAAATCGCCTGGAATATTTCGGGCAGATATGTAGTGGTAAACGAATCATCAACCAACAGTTTAAGTGCCGATATATGAAAGGTTTGCTTTCAAATTATTACATTTGATTAGCAATAATTTAAGTAATGGAAAGATGTATTGCCCCGAGTGAGGTGCGAGGAATTACAACTTCCGAAGCATCCATTTTTGGAGCGCTTGCTGAAAACCTGGTTTACTACGATTTTGTCACAAAATACGGTTCCTTTCCTAACGATATGTATGTCGATAAGAATGACCCGGCTACCTATCTTTACTTCTTAGGTAAGAAGAACCCACATCTCAGCCTTTTTAATTATTATACCGGACTCCGTTCCGCAGAAGTTAGCGTACGTCGCCCTGACCTTTTAATAGATTCGTTTTCCAAAAAAGAATTTTATGAGATAAAGCCGAATTCTGAATCCGGGTACTATGAGGGAATATCAAAAGTGGGCGAATTGTCTGCGACATATAAATTTTTTAGCCTTCCATATATTCCGGGTATTACGTATAGAGGCGGCGAGATGATTGTAGCTTCGTTCGCGGGACAATTAGAAGTAAAATTTAAAGCCCTTCTTCGGGGCCCGGGATTAATAGTTTATCAGTTATGCGTCAATGCTCATGTAGGATTTATTGAACTTGTCACTTTTCTTGCGCTGCTTCGATATATTATCAAGCAGATGAATAAACAGGTTAAAAGTCAAACTTTCAAGCCGATTGATCTAAGGCCGGCTTTTGCCGCTGAAGGCCAATTGCGTGCACTGGCACTAGGGCTTGGATTAATCATGGTGGTTGGTTCGTCTGCCGTAAGATGGAGCTTTTTTTTGGAAAGCGGTGGTTAAGCGATTTGCTTTGCGTGGTGCGTTGGCAGCCACGCTTGCGGCCGTAGATGGCCCTTTGCCGGTTGGCGATCTTATTGCAGTTGGACTATCTATTTGGACGATAGTCGACATTATCCGACTTAGCGATCAGCTATGGAAAGATGCCCTTGAAATTTCAAGAGAAGGTGCTTAAGAAAACCTGATACTGTTCTACAATTATATGGGAAGCCAACTGATTTTTGCAACTTCATTTCGGGCGCACCAGATGATCAACCCTTTCCTGCAGAACTTTTACACATAAAGCCCGCACGTAATAAAGCACATACCGACAACAGATATTAAGATCCTTGATATCAGTGTATCATACAGATCCTGCTAACTTTCTAAAGCCTTTTTTATGAAAAAAAATAAAATTTTATCTGGCAGATTTTTCCAGGTCACCTTCTTATGTACATCAATTTTTTTATCGACTTTTCTCTCTGGGTCAGGCCAAACCAAATCTGTCAAAGACCTAATGGGCAAATGGTATGGCGAACGTGAAATGTTTATGCTGGAGTTCATCGATACGGCGAACCTTGTAATGACAACAATGGGCAAAAAGCAGCCCCAGGCTGCCTATATCCTTGATTTAACAAAAAGCCCGGGATGGCTGGATATTTTCATGGGATCGGGCAAAATGAAAACCACTATTAAATCGATCATTGAATTTGTTGATGACGAAACTATCAGGTGGCAAATGCCTTCCGGCATAGAAAGACCAAATGAATTCAGCAATAAACCTGGCTCAGCTGTCTTAACATTAAAGCGAAATAAATAGCGATAATTCAATAAGATAAATGTTTACAGGATGAGCGGATAAACTGTATGCTTTAAATACAATTCTATCATCATGTAAGCCTAAGCGTTATTTAGTGTGGTTCAACGCGGGTTTTGTTTCAAACTGAAAATGAAGCGTCAGTATCACAGGAACATGTTTGTCACATAAAAGAAACCACGGAGATAGTTTCGACACGGAGATTCACAGTGTTTCTCCTTGTCTCACTGTCCGTGGTTCAAAGTTGCACTGGTAAACTAGTTTAAAAAAGGTGGCTCTAATAGCCATCTTTAATTCCAATTTATAATGTACTGATGTCTATAACAAATCGATATTTTACATCGCTCTTCTCCATTCTTTCGTAGGCCTGGTTGATATCTTTTATATCTATCACTTCCACATCAGCTGTGATATTTTTTTCTGCACAGTAATCAAGCATTTCCTGCGTTTCGGCAATACCTCCTATCAATGAACCCGCTAAGCTTCTCCCGAAAAAGACAAGGTTAGCTGCGGGCACCGTTGCCGGTACGGTAGGCAATCCGAGCATACACATTGTACCGCGTACTTTCAACATAGTGATGTAAAAGTTATAATCATGTTCGGCAGATACGGTATCGAGAATAAGGTCAAAATAGCCTTGTACCGACTTCACTTGTTCTGGGTCTTTTGTATTTATAAACTTATGCGCTCCAAGCTTTTTGGCATCCTGTTCCTTAGAGGGTGAGGTACTTAGCACGGTTACCTCTGCACCGAAAGCTGCTGCGAATTTCACACCCATATGACCAAGACCTCCGAGGCCCAGTACAGCCACTTTCTGGCCTGAATCTACCTTGAAGTAACGCAATGGTGAGTAGGTGGTAATACCTGCGCAAAGTAATGGAGCCACCTCCGCTAAAGGAAGTTTTCTATCAATCTTTAATACAAAATCTTCATTACAGGTGATCTGGTTCGAATATCCGCCATATGTTATTCCATCTCCATGCGGTTCAGGAATACTGTAGGTATAAGTAGCCTGGTTAAGACAATATTGTTCGAGGTCATCTTTGCAGTTTTGGCATTCCCTGCAAGAGTCTACAAGACAGCCGATGCCGACGGTGTCGCCTACCTTGAACTTTTTAACATGATCTCCCACCTGGGTTATCTTTCCTACAATTTCATGTCCGGGTACAAGCGGGTAAACTGACATGCCGAAATCATTTCGGATGAAGTGTATATCCGTATGACAAACCCCGCAATAAAGAATCTCTACCAATACATCGTGCGGTCTCGGTGTGCGACGGGTAAAATCCCACGGAACTAAATTCGCTGAGGGCGACATGGCCGCATAAGCTTTAGAGGGAATACGTGTAGTTGTTGATTGTTCAACAAGCAGTTCCTGCGTTTCTGGCATAAATAAAAATTTAATTGGTGAAGGAATGAAGGAGCATCCAGCGTCAAGAAGGAAGGACTAATTGGTTAGGAAGGGAAAGGATGGGTGAAATAGGGAAGGATAGTTTAAGATAATTAGAATATTTAGTATCTGGAAACTTTACATACTTTATAGTAAGAAAAACTTGAGAGAACCTTTTAGCGTATTGTTTTCAGTTGAAAATTTTCCATAAAATTTTGTTTACGGCTTGCAGAAATGATGGGCAAGAAATCTCATCTTCATAAATCGTGGATGAGATTTCATGAAACATGAAGCAAATATTTGCAGGCCGGTTACACTGATGGATAACGTAGCTGCAGTTTATCAATAGATTTAATAAGCAAGGTATATGTCGGTAGTATAAATGTGGACCGAAAGAAGTTGCGCTCTCTTCTGTGCAGTCAATATCACGTTTTTATATTCTTACATTCATGATTTAAAACGACCATTACACGAAAGAGAGCTTCAGGTAAATACGTTGAATGATCGTTGCATCAAAAGCAGTTTCTTTATTTCTTCAGCACCACAAATTCAATGTTCGATTTAATAGTGGTTTTCATTTTGCCCGATCCCATGAAAATATCCAGCCATCCC
>Ga0181468_100004_pt2 | contig 27926 bp, 18 predicted proteins | sample InSIn1SAF170_2_FD_119080 | JGI IMG/M metagenome (GOLD analysis project Ga0181468, IMG submission 119080) | Clean room microbial communities from NASA Spacecraft Assembly Facility at Jet Propulsion Laboratory, Pasadena, California, USA -... ... | reverse complement strand
GGTTATGGCAATCAGTGGAAAAACAACTTCAATTCCTATATCAACCTGACTGTTTCTATTCCATTGCTCAATGGCTTACAGGCAAAAAGCCGGGTAAAACAGGCAGAAATCACTGAAAAAGAAACTTCATTTGAAGAGCAAACTACCAAGTTGCAATTAAAGCAGTCCATAGAACAGGCTTTTGTAAACATGAAAGCTGCCTATACAACCTATACAACTGTTGAGCAGCAGGTTAAAAATTTTGAAGAATCGTTCCGTGAAGCAGAAATAAAGTTTAATGAAGGCGTATTTACTTCCGTGGAATATCTCATAGTAAAGAACAACGTAGATCAAGCCAGAACGAATTTGATTTCCGCCCGCTACGATTATATTTTAAGGTCTAAAATCTTAGATTATTACCAATCTAAACCACTCTTTTAAATTTCTCAACTGCAAGCATTATAGAACTAAAACGCCGCGATAGAATTATCGTGGCGTTTTAATTTATAGTTTTATATAAAGCTCTACTTATTGCAATTTGATGGCAAAAGGCTGCTAGGTTGGTGGCAGGCATTTTTCATCATTGCATACCATGTAATCTATTGTGCCGCTAACGAAAGCATTACTATCTATAGCAATGCGGATAAATATATTTTAAGAGTGTTGCATAGAAGGTGTTTCTATCTTTTCAATTCTGCCATCCATCAGGTGAATGATGCGGCTGCCATAGGCTGCATTTTTTTCGTTGTGGGTTACCTGTATAATCGTTACACCATCTTCTTTATTCAGCCTGGTAAACAACTCCATTATTTCCTCACCTTGTTTGGAATTAAGGTTGCCGGTAGGTTCGTCAGCGAGTATCAGTTTTGGGCTGGCAACCAACGCACGTGCTATGCCCACCAATTGTTGCTGCCCACCCGATAGTTGTGTAGGAAAAAGATCTTTTTTACCTACAATATTAAACCGGTCTAAAATGTCCGACACAATCGCTTTGCGTTCGCTGTTTTTATGGTTCTGGTATATCAGTGGCGTTTCTATGTTTTCAAACACAGTCAGTTCATCAATTAGGTGATATGCCTGGAAAACAAAGCCAATATGTGATTTGTACAATTGCGAGCGTTGTTTTTCCTTTAAGTTAAATACATCCTGCCCCATGAATTCGTATGTGCCTTCTGATGGCTGATCAAGCATGCCGATGATGTTCAACAACGACGATTTGCCCGAGCCGGAAGGACCCATGATGGATACAAACTCGCCTTCACCGATAGTTAGATTGATGTCTTTTAAAATAAATGTCCTGTTGCCGCCGATGGTTATCCATTTGGAGATGTGCTGAAGTTGTATCATGAGATGCTTGTTTTAAAATGGTTAGGAGCAGTTGTTCAACGGGTATGCCAATGTGCCAAATCCTTTGCTGATAAGGGTTTTAGCAGCGCATGCAAAATCGGGTGTGCGAAATCGGACACTTATTGTACGGTAATAGCTGTCGTGTGCGTACGACTTAATGCTTAGTAAAGTTGGTAACAGAAACCACCAGCCCGTTTATTTTCTTTACAAAGTACAAATTTTGGTTTTCCATATAGGCAGGTACAAAAGAACTGTCCTGCAACATGATAGGGCGGATGTCAAAGTTATTTGCAATCACATATTTGTTTTCGGATAGATGATTGATAAAATCGTATTTATAATCCAGCAGCAGGTGCGTAAAATGATACATGGCTTCATAACCTTTATATACCATATCACTTGGACGGGTAAAAAATTTATCACGATATGCCTCACTAATGTTATAACCTATGCTATCGCTGCGCGAGTAGTTGTAAGGAGTGGAGTAAATAATTTCAAGGCTGCTGCAATCCATCTTATTAAGTAGCCGGACACCATCCCAATCCGGCATTCCTATCAGGGTGGTTTTGTACTGCGGATTTTCGCAAAGGGTTTTTGCAAGGTTGCTGGCGAATGTTGTGTTAAGCGAGCCGCAGACTAACACATTTGTTTTAGTGCTATCGAGGTAAGGAGTAAGATTTTTAATACTTACCTCATCATTATTAAGCGTAAGTTTCCTGTATTTTTTATCAAAAAAAGCAGAATCATTGAATTTGTAATCTGCCAATATCCTGCTTTCCAGCGGTTCATTACGGGTAATAAATACCGGTTTTGCATTGCTATATTTTTGCTGCACATAACTAAATATGCCGTCCACATGCGTTTTTAACGTGGAATTGAGCAGTATAAAAAACGGATTGTCCGTTACATTGGCATCATTTGGGTACGTAGCAGAAATTACCGGGATATTGTAACTAAAAGAAAAGTCGGAAACAGCTTTTTGTTCGTCTGTATTATTCAGCGAAGCAATAATGAGCGAAAAATTCTGGACCGCCATACCCTTGAGAATGGTATTAATATCTTCATTTTTCTTTTTAGTATCATATACCCACACTTCAATGTTGGCGTGTTCTTTTTGCAAAGTATCCACCGCCAGCATTACGCCATTATAAAAGTCCAAACCGGTTATAATATATTGCGGAATATATTTATCACCCAACTGATAGGTATAATCGTTAAAGGCAGAATCCAGATACAAGGGTGCAAGAATAGCTATTTTTTGAGGTGCCGGCTGCTGCGCAAAGAGATAATTGCATGCAACAACGACTAAAGCAAAAAGAAGGACAAATTTTTGTTTCATTATGAGGTACAAATAAGAAAAAAATTTTGCTAATAAAAGCAAAAATTATTCCCACTCTATAGTTGCCGGTGGCTTACTGCTGATGTCGTACACCACGCGGTTGATACCACGAACATTATTTATGATTTCATTGGATACATGTGCAAGAAATTCGTAGGGGAGATGCGCCCAATCCGCAGTCATCCCATCTACCGAAGTGACTGCGCGCAAAGCTACTGTATATTCATACGTTCTTTCATCACCCATAACACCTACACTTTTTACAGGTAATAATATAGCGCCCGCCTGCCACACTTTATCGTACAACGATTGTTCCTTTAGTGCTTTAATGTAAATATCATCTGCCTGTTGCAGCAAGTCAACTTTTTCTGGTGTTATTTCGCCTAAGATGCGGATGGCTAAACCAGGACCGGGAAATGGATGTCGCTGAATCATATCTGCCGGAATACCTAATTCCTGACCTACTTTACGCACTTCATCTTTAAACAAAAAACGAAGGGGCTCTACCAATTGCAAGTGCATTTTTTCAGGCAAGCCGCCTACATTGTGATGCGACTTGATGGTGACCGAAGGTCCGTGTACACTTACACTTTCTATTACATCAGGGTAAATAGTGCCTTGTCCTAAAAACTGAGCTTCCGGTATTTTGGCAGCCTCCTGCTGGAATACTTCAATAAATAATCTGCCAATGGTTTTACGTTTAGCCTCAGGATCTGTTTTTCCTTTTAATTCATCATAAAATAATTGCTTTGCATCAATGCCGGTTACGTTTAGCCCGATGTCTTTGTACGTATTCAATACCTGTTCAAATTCATCCTTGCGCAGTACTCCGTTATCTACAAAAATGCCATGCAACCTATCGCCAATAGCGCGACTGATAAGTGTTGCCGCTACACTACTGTCCACACCGCCACTCAAAGCCATAATTACGTGTGCATCGCCAATCTGCAATTGGAGTTGCTCAATTGTTTCCTGAACAAAAGATGCCGGCGTCCAGTCTTGTGCGCAATGGCACACATTTACCAGGAAGTTTTTAAGAATTTGTTTTCCTTGGGTAGAATGATATACTTCGGGATGAAACTGTAAACCATACAAAGGCCGGGTATCGTGTGTTTTTTGTTTGAAGGCGGCAACCGGAATACTTTCGGTAGTGGCTAACACTTCAAAAGTTATTGGCAGTTCGCTAATGGAATCACTGTGGCTCATCCATACCTGCGAGTTATCCGCTACATTTTGCAGCAAAGCATCCTGCTGTTGAATGTGCAACTTTGCGCGTCCATATTCGCGTTTATTCGATTTATTTACTTGTCCGCCATACAATTTTGCAGTTAACTGTGCACCATAGCAAATACCTAATACAGGCACATCTTTTACAAACTCCGGCACTTCTGCCAGTGGGGCATTTGTATCGTTTACACTGAAAGGTGAACCACTGAGAATAATGCCCTTGAGTGAAGCATCTATGGTAAAAGGCTTCAGGTAAGGAATGATTTCGCAGTACACATTTGCTTCGCGCACAGCGCGGGCAATCAATTGGGTGTATTGACTTCCAAAGTCGAGGATAAGAATTTTTTCAGTCATTTGGGCGCGAAGGTAATGATTTGTAAATCTTAGTAAAAGACATGACTTGCCCAATGATCGGGCTAATATTTAACCTGCTACTCCAATGCAGGATTTTTGTTTTACAATTTTTAGATACACTTTGAATTATTATTTATTCACCCATTCCAGCTTCGCAAAAAAATCATTAAACATCAATTGGATGTCTAAGTGATTATACACACGAATATTACGTCCGTTTGGGTTAAACATATAATTGCCCTGCTCATTGATGGTTGGTGCCATTTTTACAACATATTCACTCGAAGAAGGATCTGCTTCAAAAGAAGACTGTAAAGCAGTTAATAATACAAGCGGACTATCGCCCAAAATGTACACTTCTCCTAAATTGACATACTGTTGTATCATTTTCATTACGCCTTCCAATGTACTGGTAAGGTAACTGCCTACCTTGCCTTGCGGCTTTATTTTCAACAACAATTCAGCATACGGGATGATTGCTTGCCGGTAAGCATTGCGTGGCACTTGCCAAACAGGAATACTGGATGTATTAAAGATGGCTCTTGCGGCAGCTATATCAATATTTAAATTGTATTCAGGACTGGAGTAATTAGGTGGAGGAGGCGCTAAATCGGTGTATTCCGGTCCGCCAATCCATACCAATGTTAATTTATCTGCAATGCGCGGGTCAGTGAGTACGGCAGAAGCAATTTCGGTAAGTCCTGCTCCGCAAAGCACGTACAAGGGCAGTTTGGTATCGGTGCGCAGTGCTTCTTTAATGATAAAGTTGACCGCTTCACTCTTCACCGGTGTACTATCATTGAGCATGGCAATATTGGAACCTGCAATCACCGGAATGTTTTTTTGAATACCTATTACCTGCATCAGGTCTTTGGCTTTCTGTGCGGCATGCTCCGCCTGCGTTTTGGAATGGTCAAACCCATCGTTCGCATTGAGGTGCGAGCCAATGATGGCTCTTACATCTACTGAAGGCGAAAGCAATAAATGGGTTAAAGCAAACAATCCATCTGGGTCCCCGCCAAAATCATTATCCATTATCACCCTTATTCTTGGAGCGATGAAGTTTTCGCCAACCATTTTTTGGCTGAAGGCGCATTGTGCAAGCAACAATAAGCAGATAAAAAGAGCAATTCTAGTCATAAGCCTGGCAATAAATTCCTTAAATATAGATTGTAATTAGAATTCGCGGTGAATTAGTTTAATGATTGGTAATTCATTATTGAGCAGAAATATATTTTAGCCGCTCGGATGTTAGAGAGTGCAAATACTTTACTTATCGACAGGGCATTACTTTTCAAAGTCAATCCATTTCTTTTCAATATAAACCGGCTCCTGAGGTGCGTTATGCTGTAGTAAGGTAAATTTCGCAAACGAACCATTATCAGCTACATATTTAAGCTGCATACTATCCATATCGGTGGTACTATAATAAGCGCCATAGGGGCAGTGAAAAGGATTGCCTTCTACATCGTTTGTAAAACTGGAAAATAATAGCATTCTTTTAGAAAGCGTATCGGGTTGCGAATAACCAAAAAAGCGGTGATCCTGAAATTTGCTGGATGAAATGCTAAGTAAACTGTCTTTAAGCGAGACAGTAGCTTTATTGACATTGCCTTTAGCTGAATTAATGGTGCTTGCGTTTGCTCTATCAATACTGTCGGATAGCGGAGAAATGTTAGTACTATCAGTTATTTGAGGTATTTGTCGGGATGGAGCAATTGCCTGTTGCGAAGTATCATTAATAGTAGTACTCGTTGCATTATTATTGGAAGAACTATTACAGCCTGCCATAATAATTACAGCAGAAAATAAAATGAATCGTATCATAAATCAGAGGTTTGCAACAACCATACCCATCCGGCAGTAGATGAATTAATACTATATTCAGCTATTGTTAGCTATTTGAAAGGTGATATGGAGTGATACATTATTAGTAATGCAACTGTAGAATAGCATATTTAAAGCTCTTTAGCTGTTTGATAATGAAAAATTAAACCATTAAACAGCTTCTTGCTAAATATCCGGTAATGATATAAGCTTGCTTATTTAATTAACCCCAAACACCTGTTTTGCTTTTGTATAATATTTTATTCTGGAATCTAAGCCAATATAGCCGCCGTTAATAACTCTGGTAATTTGCTTAATATCTCCGGCGTCTGCCAGTTTATTTAAATCAGATGCTTTCCATTCTTCGCAGGCAGAAAAAACCGCATATTTTGGATCTGCCAAATCATCGGGGTTAGCTACAAAATCGTGTCCCGAAATCCTTGTCATCTTTTCATAAAATTCTTTTCCCGTGCCATTAAACCAGCCTCTGCCACGGTAGTTGTACCCGTCGCCACTTGCTGCATCGCCATTACCCATTCTGTTTGCATATACAAAATTTCCCAACTTTGCAGGGTTTCTCACATATTGCAAGGCAATATCTCTGGTGGGAAACCGGGAAGGCCATACATCCATTAATCGCTCGGGCGTGCTGTAATACATATTTTCAACCAATTCGCACAGTTCTCCACTTTCATGTGCGCCTTGCGCAACAAAAGCAGCTACTCTTAGCGGCGTATCTATCCCATAGGAGGGAAGTTGTGCATTAAATTCATCAAGAAAGCTTTGGCAGGATTGTGTTTTGGCGTTAGGCATAATTTGCTTCAGTTGATCAAGCATGATAGTCATAAGGTGGGTTTTTGTTAGTTGTTTGATGATATGGCGTTGTTCAAATATAAAAATTATAAATCGGAACTGCCGAAATAAATTTCATTTAAGGCTATGATGTCCTTTGCTTATTGAATGGATGTAAGTAATTGTGTCTTATTGTTATAAAGCTGAATAGTGTAATTTTCTACTATTATTGTAAATAGCTCATCCGGTCATTGTGCCGATTTACCATTCATAATAAATTTACTATTAAAAACCTGCTCGCTCTATTCTCTCTGCTATATTTGATATACTAAATGCACATGAAAAATGACTATTCTTAGTTTAGAACACATTAAGAAATACTATGCCACGCAAAAGGCGGTAGATGATATTAGCTTTAGCATTGAACAGGGAGGCATTTTTGGTTTGCTCGGTCCTAATGGCGCAGGTAAGACTACGCTGCTACGTATGATTACCGGGATTTTTTATCCTGATGAAGGTACCATTACATTTGATGGTAAACGCTTTGATCCGCTGAACGATATTGCCAAAATTGGCTACATGCCCGAAGAGCGTGGGTTGTACCGGAAAATGAAAATAGGAGAGCAGGCGCTCTACCTTGCGCAGCTAAAAGGTTTGAGCCGCAATGATGCTACCCAAAAAATAAAGTTTTGGTTTGAAAGGTTGGAAATGCAAAGCTGGTGGAACAAAAAAATAGAAGACCTCAGTAAGGGGATGAGCCAGAAACTACAATTTGTAACAACTGTATTGCACGAGCCCAAACTCATTATTCTGGATGAACCTTTTAGTGGCTTAGACCCACTGAACGCCAATCTGATAAAAGATGAAATCTTCAATCTTGCGCAGCGCGGCAGCACCATTATTTTTAGTACACACCGTATGGAGCAGGTAGAAGAAATATGCAACCATATTGTGCTGGTAAATCTGGGCAAAAAAATATTAGATGGAACGGTAAAAGGGGTAAAGCAGGATTTTAAAGAGAATGCTTTTAGCATACAACTTGCCGAAGCGCCGCTGTCTGTTGAAAGCGATGCTTTTGATGTATTGCACAGCAATGAAAACCACGCACTAACTGTAAAAATTAAAAACGGCTACCGGAGCAATGATGTACTCTCGCACTTTTTACAACAAGGTATTACTATTGAATCGTTCAGTGAGATACTGCCATCCCTTAACGAGATATTCATCCGGCAGGTAGAAGGTACCAATGCTGTAACCCGTTCCTTTCAAAAAATTGCTTAATCTCTACGTTACCAACTTATTTGTATGAACAAGACTTTACTTATTATTCAGCGCGAATATCTCAGTCGCGTGCGCAATAAAACGTTTGTTATCACAACGATATTGATGCCTTTTCTTTTTGCCCTACTTGTATTTGGTCCTGCATATCTTTCCATGAAGGATAAGGAAAACCTGAATATTGCAGTGATTGATAATAGTGGCTATTTTAAGAATAACCTGGAAAATACCAGCAATATTACTTTCAGCTTTCCTATAGATGTAGATACTACCAATTACGCAGTTAAAGGTTATTCTGCCGTGTTGATAATGCCTAAATCGGGCGGCAATACAAGCAATAATTATATACTTCGTTCGAAAAAAACATTAGGCATAGGCTCCAAGGGAACAATAGAAAATAAAATAGATGCAGCCGTGGAAAATAAAATGCTGCAGGATGCCGGTATTCAAAAAAATCAGCTTGATTCTATACACACGCAATCGCAGGACGCCACTTTAAAAACAGTAGAAGAAGGCGACAATAACAGTACGCGGGAAAGTAACCAGTTGCTGGCTGGCGGTATTGGTTGGGGTAGTGGTTTTCTTATTTACCTTACTATGCTTATCTACGGCATGATGGTATTGCGTGGTGTAATGGAAGAAAAAACAAACCGTATTGCAGAAGTCATTGTATCGAGCGTAAAACCCTTCCAGTTGATGATGGGTAAAATCATTGGCATTGGCGCAGTGGGACTTACGCAGTTCCTGATGTGGATTGTAATCATTTTTGCCATCATGTTTGGTGTGCATTTGTTTGCCTCACCCGAAACATTGCAGCAGGTGCAGGCTATGCAGCAAAGCGGCGGCGCAATGGGTAATAATGTAGAAGCGAGCCAGGCTGCTCAAACTATTTATAGTATTCAACATGCTGCCGGAACCGTTAACTGGCCCTTGATCCTAGGTTGTTTTTTCTTTTACTTTTTAGGTGGCTATCTGTTTTATGCTTCGCTTTTTGCGGCGGTGGGCAGTGTAGTAGATGATGTGCAGAATTCGCAAACGCTAACACTGCCTATTACCATGCCTATTATTTTTTCGTTTATAATTGTTGCCAATGCAGTAAATAATCCTGACAGTAGTCTTGCTTTTTGGGGCAGTATGATTCCGTTTAGTTCGCCTATGGTGATGATGGCACGTGTGGCTTACGGTGTGCCCGGAACCGTACCTTACTGGCAACTGTTTTTAAGTATGTTATTGCTGGTAGCAGGCTTTTTATTTACTACCTGGCTGGCAGGAAAAATATACCGCACCGGTATTTTATTGTATGGAAAAAAGCCAAACTGGGGACAAATGATGAAGTGGGCATTCAGAAAAGCGTAGTATGAGTTGACAGTTGTTGGATGACCGTTGACAGAGAAGGGGTACAGTAAATATTACTTGGTAAAAATTGTATTATTCTCGTCTGTCAACGGTCATCTAACAACTGTCAACTGGTATTTTCGCCTGTCAAATGCTATACAACAACTATCATCTGTTTAATTATGAACGATCATCAGTATTTTATAAACGAAGCAATACGGCTATCGCAACAAGGTATGCGCAATAACGAGGGCGGACCCTTTGGCTGCGTGATTGTAAAAGATGGTGTAATTATAGGCAAAGGAAACAATCGTGTTTTAGCCGACAAGGGTCCGACTGCACATGCCGAAATAGTGGCTATTCGTAATGCCTGCGAATACCTGCAAACTTTTCAGCTAACTGGTTGCGATGTTTATACTTCGTGTGAACCTTGTCCTATGTGCATGGGCGCTATTTACTGGGCACGGCCTCGTGCTGTGTATTATGCCAACACACGCCAGCAGGCGGCTGCTATTGGCTTTGATGATGAAATGATTTACGTGGAGCTGCAGAAAGATTTAATGGAGCGTACTATTCCCATGCACTGCATTATTAGCGAAAAAGCTTTGGCTGTATTTTAAGAATGGGAAGAAAAGGGAAATATGAATTTGTATTGATACTGATTCTTTCTTACCGCAGAGAGCAGCGTAAATAGAGATTCCGCATAGAAGCTATAAGAAACAGATTGATTTCTCTGTTTTTTAACTAGGCATAATCTCTGAAGAATCTCTGCGAAACCTCTTATCACTCTTGTTCTCCGCGGTGATGAAATGAAAATTAATAATCGTAATAATTATTAAACAAGTTTGTTTTTATACCAAATGAAAACAATACTTCAGATTGTTTAATTCCAGTTCCCCAGCGCCGCCGATAAACAGCATCTGCCTGTATGCTCAGGCGGTTTTTAGGATTAATAAGATAACCTGCAGAAAGCTGGTTGTAAAAATATTTTACTTTATTGCCTTGTAAGGTTTTGTCGTTAAAGCGTATTATATCCTCTTCACCACCCCACAGGTTTTCGCCATTATTAAAACTTGCCGGTTTGTCCTCGGGATGCTCGCCTCTTATGGTAAATACATTTTCCAGGGAGCCGTACCAACGTTTATTAATGTAGTTGAAAATAGAAATGAACTCATGGAAATTAGCACCGAAAGGATCGGTGAGCGATTGATAATAATGGGTGTAATTAAGACTAATGTTGTTGCCAACGCCATGCCCGTAAGTATAAGGACGTACACCATTCCATTCCAATCGCCAGGTAAGGTCTTTTACACCAAATACATTATTGTTCCATACACCCAATTGCAGTGCATATTTATTGCCATAAAACTGTGCATTGCTGTCGCGGGAAATGCCGATATTCAAATCATCCAATGCAAGTTGCCCATACACATAACCCTGGTGAAAGGCTTTATATTTGAAAGCCAAGCCAATCATTGCATTATCTGGCGAGCCAATTGAAAATTCTATGGGACGCATGTAAATAAGCGGATTGAGATAGGTAACATCAAAACCGCGGTGGAAATTGCTGTCTCGGCCAAGCCAGGTTACCTGGTCAAACGCGCTTAATTGCAATTTTTTAGAAACATTAATACCTAAATAATGAATAGTACTGTATTTAGGCTGGCTTTTTCCATCTACCAAATACCAGTATTTATTTTCATAACGGTTGTACAACACATTGTAAGTAAGCTTCCAGAGCCTCGCCTGTAATCGGAGGTAAGGGTAGCTGGTAGCATTATCTGATAAAAACAAACTACGGTAGCCATCGCCAATAAACTGCTTGCCATAACCTGCCGAAATCAGAAAATGCTCATTAGGTGTGTATGTAAAATTGGCATTTACATCTGCATAATTAAAGCGCCTGTTTTTGCGGCGATACGCTACAATACTGCCCGGAATAATGTAATCTTTATTTACAATCAGGCTGTCTACATATTGTGGAAACTGATTGCTATGCCCTACGAAAGTGGCATCAAAAGAAAATTTGTTGTTGATTACAGATTGCAACCGCAAGCCAGCCGCACCACTAATAAGCGGCTTATCCTTTTCGGATGAATACCCAATTGTTCCATCCAATACCGGATCAATGGCAAGGACGGCGTTGTTACCTGCTGTTTTTACCCAGTTATCGGTAGTAAAATGATTAAAAAAATAACTGCCGTTTTCTGTAGGACGTAAACCAAAAACACTATCTGCTATTTCATTTTTATGCAACACATTTAATTGCTGCAACTCCAGCCAGTTCATGCTGCGGAAGGAAGTATAAACAGACGAATCGGCATTAATAAAAAGCTGGTTGAGCCTGTTTTGCACATATTGATTTAATGGTATTTGCTGTGCAAATAAAGCCGAGGTATATAGTAATGAAATAAAAAGAATCAGCTTTCGCATGAATAAAATTTGAAATAAATTTAAAAATCGTAGTACAGGTTGCGGAACGACATGCGTACACCAATGGTTGCCATAAGGTCTTCATATCTTTTTCCCAAACCTGTTTCACGGCGGTAAGTAAGATTGCCTTCTATACGCAGGTTACTTTTTTTATTTAGAATATAAGCTATGCGCAAGTCACCATAATATAAATTGGTTGCAGCGCCTTGTCCGGTAGTTATATTACCTGTAGGAAAATTGGTTGTAGTGTTAAGAATATTATGTCCGTAGTTAATTCCTTGTATATCATTGCCATATTTTGCTGCAAAACCTTCCAGCCTGAACCACCAGTTTTTATAAGTATAATCGGTAACGCCCAACAATTCTTTAAAGTTTGCACCCAACGGATGCGCCAATGGCAAATAAGCCTGCGTATAAGTTGTTTGATTGGTGTCGGAGCTGTACGTGTATGGGCGTGCGGTATTGTATTCCACCAACACATTCCAACTTGGTACCTTCAGGAAGTCAGTTGCTCTTACGCCTAACTGTGTGGCATAGCGGTTTTTAATGTCTTTTCCCAGTTCATCTGCGGCTGCTTGCCCGTACAAATAAACCTTTGGTAAAATCTGGTATTTAAGATTTAATCCAACCAACTCGTTATTTTGGAGTCCCGATTTCGATTGACCGGCATGTAAAAAAATGATGGGGCTGGCATAAGTTATACCTAAATCATTATGCTGTTGTGCATTTTGTCCAGGCCAAATTACCGACTCAAATAAACCGGCTGTAAAATGTTTGGTAGCTTTCCAATCAAGCAGATACGTCTGTCCCCATTTATGTGGATAGCCGTACGCATACAAGCTTTGCGAATATGCACCTTCTGCAACATATTGCGACCACATCGCTGTATATTGAATATTGCCAAATGAGAGCGCCACTTTAAAATATGGATGATCTGTAGCATAATCGGAGAGGAGCATTGAGCGGTAGCCATCGCCAATAAAATTTCTGTTGTATCCTAAGTCAAACAATAAATGTTTATTGGGTGTATAAATAAGGCGTGCATTGGAATAATTAAAATCGAAGCCCAAGCCATCTCCTATGTTTTTGAAACGGGCTTGTCGTGGAATAATTCCATATCTTCTGATAAAGCTATCTACGTAAGCGCCAAAGCGTCCCTGGTTTTCATAAAAATTCGTTTCAAAATAAACAGACTTACCAATACTGCCGCTTACTTCATAGCCACGCGTGTTCATCATTGGATAATGATAATTGTCGTTGATGCCATTGCGTGCCCGTATCGGGCGTTTATCATAGCCAATGTATTCATCCACTACTACATCACCATAGATTGTAAAGTTGGGTTGCTGCACATTCAGTAAATGTTCTTCAAAAAATTTGCGATACAGCCAAGTATGGTTGGAGGATGGTGTAATTGTATCTTCGTACAACACCGGCTTCCAGGCAGTATGTGCAATGGTGGTGTCGGTATATAGTTTATTGATGTTCCAACTATTGTACAAGCGCAACGTGGTAGTTTGTGCCTTTAAATCAGAACAAAAAACAATTGTAATCAACACTACCAACACATAAAACAGTATTCGTTTTTTAGCCATTCGTTTTGGCACCATTAGCTAGTTTTAAGAGGTCAAAATTATAGGAAAGCAAATTAACGGCGCGAAGATGCAGCATAGCAGCGAAATAACGATTATTTGAGGATGCAAAACATACTTACCATCCTAAAATTAATTAAAGCCATAAATAGTACTTATATCAAATAATAGTTAGTAACGTTTCATTATCAGTATTTCTATTCGTTTGCTAGGGGTAAAAAATCTCTTGAGCAATGGAAAATATGATATTAATAGTACCGCTAAACTTTAGTTATTTATAAAATTTCAATCATCTCTTTTATTGAAAAGGTAGGTAATGGTAAAAAAGAACGAAGTATAAGAGTCCTTGCCAGTATAACCTCTGTATTGTGTGGGTGAGTAAGTTACGGAATTTTTGGAAGCTCTGTAATAGAGTTGCTTCGCTAAAGCTGCGTTGGTAGGTGATAAATATTTATTGAATAAAGCCGGGGCAATATAAGTTGTGCTTACGTCATCAATGTAGTCTGTAAATGTTTTACGAAAACAGCCACTCAGCGAGATAAAATAGTTATTCGTAAGCCTGTACCTCAGTCCAATTGTTAGTGGTATGTATGGTTGTGTTAGTTTATAATTTTTTCTCTCCGGGTATTCCGGAAAGCCCTGTCCTTCAAGGTGCAATGGGTTTAAGTTGTACCACTTACCATTTAGTTGTGCTTTCGGATTAAAATGGAAAAATCCTATACCAGAACTTATAAATGGACGGCAACGCGATTCCTCATACTCCCAAAAAGTTTGTAGAGGGTATAATTCAAACTCTGCCGAAACTTCCGTAATAGCTGATTGAAAACTTAAATTTCGTTCGAACCTGCCTGCTGAATGCCCTTCTCTTTTCTTAATTAGGCTATCGGCGCCGGTTACTACTGTATGATGTATGCCGCCCTTTACGCTAAGCCAGTTAGATGGAAAGTAAAGATAATCAACACCAAAAAAAGGACGGACGGTTTTGTAGTTGAAATCTTTAATGAAATGTCTTCCGGTACCCATACTACCTCCTAAATCGCCTAAAAAGGTATTGCCACCAAAGTCGAAGTTGACAGCGCTACTACCTTTTGTATCCTGCATAGGTTCACTATAGTTGGAGTAGTAAGATGATTGCCGGTGCGATGTAATTACATAACAGCGCATAGGCCTAATATATTTGGAATTTTGTGCAGTGCTATGGAACGTCCAAAACAATATTGCACATGCCAGCACCAGACGTAGCGTTTTGGCGAACATGATATTGGAATTTTGGTAAATAAACTTTGGTACGAAATTAATCAGCCAATAATTGATAAGCAATGCTTAATCTATATTTAAGGGAATATCAAGTAGAATATAATTTTCACTGGTTTTTAGTTTCACAATAATGGCATATATTTTATTGTATAATGTCTTACGACAGAAATATTGAATTTTTTTATCTTATTTTGCCGCGTGTAACCATGAAAGCTACCCTGCAATAGCTATCTGAATTAGATAAGATAAGCCCAAAACACAATATTATCATGTGGATTGTTGTTTATTTATAAGGTTTTCAAGATAAAATAATTAAATAAAACACTATAATCATCCTTGCTGAAAATGCGACAGATAATGAAGTATGTTTTTTCTGCCGTTAAAGACTATTATCTTCAATATAAGGCAAGTTTTTTTCAGTTGATGGTCCCAAAAACTGCTGCTTACAAAATATTGATACTAATGGTTTTTTGCACTACAGGCTTGTTTGCGAAAGCACAGGAACCGGTGCAAGCAAACTTTAGTACCTTTGACTATCAGGGGTGTGTGCCGGTAAAAATCCAGTTTACTGATAGTACAACCGGCAGTCCAACATCCTGGTATTGGAATTTTGGCGATGGGCATATCTCCACTCAAGCCAACCCTTCAAATACCTACACTATTCCTGGCAGCTATAATGTAAAATTAATAGTAAAAAATGCAGTATCTATTGATTCTGTAGTTAAGGTAATTACTATCAGTGGTGCAAAGGCTGATTTTAATTACACATACACTAACATTTGTACAACACCGGCTACTATCAACTTTGCAGTGCCCGATCCGCTTAAGTCAATAATATACAGGTGGGACTTTGGTGATTCAAATAAAGCTATTATACCCAACCCTAGTAATACATACAAACAGGCAGGTGTTTACAATGTGCATTTAATAACCATTAGCCCCGAAGGATGCGAAGATTCAATAATAAAAGCAATACAAATAGGCAGCGGCACGGCGAACTTTAATGCACCTGCTACTGTTTGCGAAAATGAATATATTACGTTTACAGATTCCTCCACTCCTCAACCCTTATCGGCTACATGGATGGTCAATAATGCGGTGGCACAGCAGGATACCGGCAGTTTTACTCATCAATTTCAAAAACCAGGTATTTATACTATTCAGTTGAATGAAAATTTTGGCTCCTGTAGTAGTTCTGCAACAAAACAGGTGCAGGTGTTGGGCAAACCAACTGCTTCATTTTCACTGAGTGGCACAACAAGAAGTTGTAGTTATCCGGATAGTGTTCAATTCACAAATACCTCTGTAAATGCCGTTGCTTTCAAGTGGTTTTTTGGAGATGGCGACAGCTCTATTGAAGTGAATCCGATTCATGTTTATAGCGCAGGCGATTTTTCACCAGTACTTGTTGCGTACAATGCAAATGGCTGTACTGATACACTCATCAAAACAGATGCTGTTTTCTTAGGTGGAGCCATCATTAATAGCATCAACCCGAAAGACTCTGGTTGTGTTCCGTACCCCGTTACCTTCAACGCAGATATATCAGCACCTGAAGCAATTGCAACTTATGCCTGGGATTTTGGAGATGGTGGTACAAATGCCGTTGCACAACCTGCTCATACTTATTCGACAGCCGGAAGGTATAACGTAACACTCACCGTAACGACTGTAAGCGGATGTACTACTACTCAAATTGTAGCTAATGAAATAGCAGTAGGTACGCATTCGATACCCGATTTTACGGTAGATAAAACTACGGTTTGCGGCTCTGAAGCGATACATTTTACCGGTACCGCCAGCGGACCTGTTTCAGGCTGGTATTGGAAGTTTACTAACAACAGCGGTTCGTTTTTACAAAATCCAATATACTCCTTCACTGATATTGGTAGTAAAACAATCAAGCTGACTGTCGATAATGGTGGTTGTTTGGATAGCGTGATAAAAAGAGACTTAATTGTGGTTAATCCATCCATTTCTCTTTACAAGGCACAGTATTTTTGCGATGACAGATCAAAAGTGCAGTTTGTTGATCGGTCTGTTGCTCCTCAATCCTGGCATTGGAATTTCGGCGATAGCACTACTTCTGATCTGCAAAGTCCACCTATACATAATTATGCGCAACCGGGAAAATATTTAGTTTCGCTCACTACTACCAATGCTGATGGCACATGTAGCGACACCTATACTAATTTCGTTTATATAAATACTACAAAACCGGTTTTTAGCTTTTCCCCTGCAGATGGCCGCATTTGTCGGAAAGCTGATATTGAATTGGGGGTTGATAATCCAAGCTATATTTTAGATTATTTGTGGGATTTGGGTGATGGGCACACGCTATTCAGCGATACCAGCATTTATTATTCTTATACGAAAACAGGTGTTTACTATCCTTCCCTGATAACACGATATGTAAACGGCTGCCAGGATACAATATACAGCTCTGATTCCATTACAGTTACAGGCCCAACGGCCAGCTTTGCTACAGTTTTACCTGCTACCTGTTTAAATGATACAACTACATTTGTAGATAACTCTTTTTCAGATGGTGAACACAATATTATTAGCCATGTTTGGAACTATGGCGATTCTACTATTGAAGATAACAGTACGCCGCCTTATACGCATCTATACACCACAAGTGGCATTTTCAAAGCGATATTAGCTATAGCAGATGATAATAATTGTGCTGATACAGTAAAATATAATGTGGTTATCAATCCTTTGCCGGTGGTATCTGCAGGGTTAGATACTTTTGTTTGCGAAGGTAGGGGTGTTCAATTGCAGCCTTCAGGAGCACTCACTTATGTTTGGGATAGAGATCCAACATTAAGTTGCTCTTCCTGCACCAATCCAGTAGCGGCACCCGTGCAACCAGTTACTTACACAGTTACCGGCACCGATGCAAGTTCCTGTCGTAATTCTGATTCCGTATTGGTAACGGTTGTTCATTCGTTTACAATGAATTTAGATAATACACCAGTTGATATTTGCTCACTAAAAAGTGTTCAGCTTAATGCCACTGGAGCCGATTTGTACACCTGGTCACCAGATGATGGTTTGAATAGTGCAGCTATCAGTAATCCAATAGCATCGCCTGCTGCAACAACCACCTATATTGTAACGGGCACAGATAGTAAAAAATGTTTTAGTCAAACAGATTCTGTTTTAGTTAATGTACATCCCAATCCCACAGTTGAAATTACTAACAACAACCTGGAAGTGGAAAAAGGTAGTATGAATATTATCAACACAGCGGGTAGCGATAATATTACAAAGTGGTACTGGTCTCCTTCAGTAGGACTTAGCTGTAGCGACTGCTCTCAGCCTGTGTTGAATGCACAAGAGTCAATGAATTACAATGTAGTGGTATATGCCGACTTTGGCTGTACTGACACCGCACTATTAACAGTGCATGTATTATGTGATCAGTCTAAAATTTATATACCATCGGCTTTCACACCTAATGGCGATGGTAAAAACGACCATTTTTATGTAATCAGTAGTGTAGATAATCCAATTCGCTCGTTTGTGATTTATAACCGTGCAGGGCAAATGATCTTTGATAAACGGCAGGATGTAACTAACTACGCTGCAAATGGATGGGATGGAACATACAGGGGAATACCAGCGCCACCCGGTACATATATTTACCGAATAGAGGTAATGTGTAATCAAACGATTGTACCTTTTACTGGTACAGTTACGTTAATCCGGTAAACTGGATTAACTCGATTCATTTATAATAAAAGCTTTTTCTGTTGAGTCTACCGATCTCAAAAGACTTGATTAAGGCTTGTGAATAGTAAGCTGCCTATTGATTATTGTGAATGGCAGGAAATATTCTGTAATGTTCAATTAAAATATAAAAATCTGCAGCAAGTGCTTACCTGTTGCAGATTTTATTTACTGATACATCCAGGTGTTACTTCCCAAACTTTTTCTTTAAAGCATTCAATGCATCATTCATATTTCTTTCCGATGCTGCGGTTTCTTTCTTATTAGAAGTGTGAGGTTTGTTTTTTGAATCCCTTATAGAACCTCCTGAATTTTGATTCCTTCCTCTTGTATCTTGCACTTTATGAACTTTGCTTTCCGGCTTTTTAGGTGCTTCCTGTGCTTGTTTGATGGACAATGCAATGCGCTTACGGGGCACATCCACCTCCATTACTTTTACCATCATTTTATCGTTTAGCTTTAAAGCTTCACTTGGATTGCTGATGTAGCGATCCGCTATTTCGCTCACATGTACAAGTCCATCCTGCTTTACGCCTATATCTACAAAAGCACCAAAACGGGTGATGTTGGTAACAATGCCTGGTATAATCATACCTACCATCACATCTTCTATTTTGTAAATAGGCGCAAACTCAAATTGTTGCATTTCACTTCGCGGGTCAAGACCTGGTTTTTTCAACTCATTGAGAATATCTGTTACCGTTAATTCTCCTATTACTTCCGTTACATACTTTTTTGGTTGAATATTTTTGAGCAATATTTCATTGCCTACCAGTTCTTTTACTTCTACATTCAGGTCATTAGCCATCTTTTCTACAATCGGGTAAGCTTCAGGATGCACAGCGCTTTTATCTAATGGATTATCGCCATTGTTAATACGCAAAAAACCAGCACATTGCTCAAATGCTTTATTCCCAAGCCGTGGTACATTCAGCAACTGGCTTCTGTTTTTAAATGTACCTATTTCAGCGCGGTGTTTTATAATGTTATCAGCCGTTGCAGCACCAATACCACTCACATAACTCAGCAGATGCTTGCTTGCCGTATTTAAGTTTACGCCTACTGCGTTTACACAACTAACAACTGTTTGATCGAGACGTTCTTTTAAACGGGACTGATTTACATCATGCTGGTATTGACCAACACCAATACTTTTCGGGTCTATTTTTACCAGTTCTGCCAATGGGTCCATCAAACGGCGACCAATAGAGATAGCCCCGCGAACAGTTACATCCTGATCAGGAAACTCAGCTCTTGCCGTTTCTGATGCCGAATATACTGAAGCACCATCTTCATTTACCAGGTAAATGGGTAGGTCCAGGTTCATGCCTTTAATAAATTGTTCTGTTTCACGTCCGGCAGTACCATCACCAATAGCAAAGGCTTCTATTTCATATTCTTTTACCAGTTTTTCAATGGTTTCCCTACTTGTAGCTTCGCGATTTTTTTCATGCACAAAAATTAAATCGTATTTCAGCAAGCTACCTTTTTCATCGAGGCAAACTACTTTACAACCGGTACGGTAGCCCGGATCAATAGCCAGAATACGCTTACTGCCTAATGGCGAACTAAGTAATAATTGCCGGAGATTTTCAGCAAATACAGCAATGGCTTCTTCATCAGCTTTTTGCTTGAGTGCAGTGCGAAACTCTGTTTCGAGGCTTGGCTGCAAGAGGCGGCGATATGCATCTTTTGCTGCACGCTTTACCTGTTCAATACTTTGATTATTACCTTCCTGCACATACAACTTATTTATTTTTTCCAAGGCTATTTCTTCATCCGGCGCAATGGAGATGCGCAAAAAGCCTTCTAAAAAACCACGTAGTACAGCCAATATGCGGTGCGATGGTATTTTATGTACCGGTTCACTAAAATTGAAGTAATCTTTATACTTAATTGCTTCCGCCTCTTTATCGGGCGTTACTTTACTTTCTACATTCGCAATATCTTCAAATAATTTACGCAAACGTGCACGTACTTCCGCATCTTCATTTATATTTTCAGCAATAATGTCTCTGGCTCCTTGCAAAGCTTCTTCACCTGTTTTAATATTTTCATTGATGAAGGCCGCAGCCTCCTTATCCAAATCGATATTTTTTTGTTCCAATATCAATTTGGACAAAGGCTCGAGTCCAGCTTCCTTAGCAGCCTGAGCCTTAGTTCTGCGCTTGGGTTTAAAGGGCAGGTAAATATCTTCCAGTTCGGCAAGGGTAGTAGCTGCATTCAACTTTTCCTGAAGCTCAGCTGTCATCTTACCCTGTTCGGTAATTGTTTTTTCTATAAATGTTTTACGTTCAGTAAACTCTTTCAGTGCAGCTGCTTCTTCCTGTACCTGCTGAATCTGTACTTCATCCAAAGCGCCGGTTTTGTCTTTGCGATAGCGGGCGATGAATGGAATAGTGGCCCCTTCACTTAATAAATTTAAAACTGCTTCTGCCTGCTGTCTTCTGATGTTTAGCTTTGAAGCGACCTGTTGAGAAAATTCAATCATAATTACCTGGAAAATAAATTTGTAATTGCTAAAATAAAGAAGACAAAAATAATGAAGGTAGGAGTAAAAGTCCCACTTAGATGAGAAGTTATGTTTGAACTTTTGCCGTGTTAATGCTTCTTGCAGCGATGCAGAAGCTTTGATTGCTTAAGATTGGTTATAATAAGATTTTTGGAAAACACTTAACTGCTAAAAGAAAAAATTTGAATATCCTAAAAATGTGAGTAGCTTAGTTTGCTTTTAAACCTTTTTAAAACTGCTCATCACAGTTTTATAGTTAGCCCGGTGAAGATATTCAAAGCAGGTTTTATTATGAACAAGGCTATTTTTTGAAGCAAGGACTTGCCCCTTAATGTTCTGCCCTTCCTCAACAAGTGATAGATACGAACGGATGTAGTAGCTACAGCAGCCCTGTTAAGTATAATTGGAGTGTTGATCAGCCGCTTACATTATACCTATGGAAAACATAATTCGTTGCTTTTGCAGGCAATACTCTTTTCTCATACCATCCACCGTATGAATTTAGTAAGTCCTGAAACATGGAACTTGACGTTCATTTACAACCTTGCTAACAGATACTAAAAAACTTTTAAATCCTATTCCTATGAACAAATTCTATTTACTGCTACTTTGCTGTGTTGTTCTATTCAAAGCCAATAGTCAGCCAGGCACCCTTGGATCTTTTGGCAATAATGGTATACAAACCACTTCTTTTTTAAGCAAAATCAACCTTTCAACTGAAGCGCATAAGGTGCTGAACAGTGCTAACGGAGATATTTTCGTTGTTGTACAGATTGAAGATGGCACCACAAGAATTGCTAAATATTTACCAGATGGAGAATTAGACCTTTCTTACGGCAATGCAGGTTACTCCAATGTTGCAGGTCTAAGTTCTAACAGCGCTGTTATGCAGGGAGATAAGATTATAGTGGCTGGATATACAGGTGATTTTAGAGAGTTTGCACTTGCCCGCTATACTAATAATGGTGTGTTGGACTCCTCTTTTGGAAAAAATGGAAGAGTAATAACCAATGTAAATGGTGGCGATAATGGGGCAACTTCCTTAGCGCTACAGGGAAATAAGATTTTGGTAGCTGGATATACTGGTTATTATGTCTATGATGATTTTCCTTCCGACTTTGCACTTGTACGCTATACGGATAATGGCATGTTGGATTCTACTTTTGGAGTAGATGGGCAAGTATTAACTGATTTTGGTCCCGACGACTTTGGCAACTTTTATGGTGCAAATTCAATAGCTGTTCAGGGGGATAAAATCATATTGGCTGGATATGCTGGTATTTATGATGACAATGGCTATTTTATCAGTGACTTTGCACTTGCGCGTTACACATCTGATGGCAGGTTGGATTCTTCCTTTGGAGTGAATGGTAAGGTAAGAACTGATTTCAATGGCACTAATGATATTGCATATTCCATGGTGCTGCAGGCAGATAAGATTTTAGTGGGCGGAAGTACTTATGATGCTGTTAAAGGTAATGATGACTTTGCGCTCGCCCGCTATACTACAGATGGCACTTTGGACTCCTCTTTTGGAGTGAACGGACTTGTAACAACTGATTTTAATAACTTAAGTGATGTTGCAACTTCAATAACGCTACAGGGAGATAAAATTATATTGGCTGGTGGTAGTGGTTATTACAATGAACACAATATCAGAGATTTTGCCCTTGCCCGTTTTAATGCTGATGGTACATTGGACGCTTCTTTTGGAAAGAATGGAAAAGTGACAACAGATTTTGATAGTTCAGATGATTATGCCTATTCCATAGCGCTACAGGGAGAAAAGATGATATTGGCTGGAAGTACTTTGGGCTATTCCGGTCAACACTCCATACAAGACTTTGCACTTGCCCGCTATACAGCGGATGGTAATCGGGATGCTTCTTTTGGAAACGAAGGGCTACTTACAGGTAATTTTACTACTAGTCAGGCTTTTTTCACAAGTGTTGCAATGCAAGGCAATAAAATTATAGCAGCAGGATATGCGACCAACGACAGTTCTAATACTGACTTTGCCCTTGCACGTTATACCACAACAGGAGCCTTGGACTCGTTGTTTGGAAAGAATGGAAAAGTAACAACCAACATCAATAACTCAAGAGATGGTGCAAATGCAATAGCGCTGCAGGCAGATAAGATTATAGTGGCTGGATATACTTATAATGCCTTTATTGGCAATGATGACTTTGCACTTGCACGTTACACGGCTGATGGCAAACTGGATTCTACCTTTGGAGTGAATGGGCTGGTGACAACCGATATCAACTATAATGACCGTGCAACTTCCATAGCACTGCAGGGTGACAAGATTGTAGTTGCAGGATTCGATTATGATTCAGTGAGTGAAAGGGTTGCTATTGCACTTGCCCGCTACACGGCAGATGGTATGTTGGACGCTTCCTTTGGAAAGAATGGAAAAGTAACTACCTATTTTAATGATGGTGGTGATTACTTCACACATAATCATACGTATTCTTATTCCATAGCAATGCAGGGCAATAGAATAATAGTAGGTGGATATACTGCTGTTCTTGATGGGCAAGATGAAGATTTTGCCCTTGCACGTTATACAGCAGATGGTGTGCTGGATCCTACTTTCGGCGTGAATGGATTAGTAACAACTGATTTTAGGGACTTTGATTATGACAGGGGAACTTCCCTGGTGCTGCAAGAAAATAAGATATTACTGGCAGGAACTACCGGTGAAGTTGATATGGATTATTCTCACTTTGCGCTTGCTCGCTATACGGCTGATGGAACATTAGATTCTTCTTTTGGGGTGAATGGAAAAGTAACGACTGATTTTACTGGTGATGACCGTGCTAATTCCATAGCACTCCAGGGTGATAAGATTATATTGGCAGGCTATGCCGGTGAGTACAATGCCGGCTATTCAAGTGACTTTGCCCTTGCACGTTACACGGCTGATGGCAAACTGGATTCTTCCTTTGGAGTGAATGGAAAATTAACCACTGATGTAACAAATATAGATATCTTACAAGCAATAATTGTGGATCACAACAATTTGTATGCAGTAGGAGGTACAGGAAGCCTTGATTTTACAAGAGGTATTCCTTATTTCAGTCAAGGTAATTCCTATGGTGCAGTAGCTGCCTACCAACTGGAAGCACCAGAACCCGCCATCACCATTACAGATGTAAAGGTTTCAGAATCCAAATGGTTTGCTGTTGCCACTGTTCGTCTTTCTGCACCAACAGACAAGCTGGTACAGGTACATTTTACTACACGGGATAAAATAGCGGTCCACTGGCAGGATTATATCCCAATTAGTTATCCGCTGTTCTTTGTGCCAGGTGTTAATACAACAGCTAAGATATTCATTCCCATTATTAACGATAACCAGCAGGAAGGGGATGAACAGTTTGATATTGTACTATCTGATGCACATAATGCTTCCATCCAGGATAGAAAAGGGGTAGTCACTATCATGGACGATGATGGAGCACCCATAGCAAAACAAAGCTCTTCACTGCACATCAATGTAAGTCCTAATCCTTCCACAAATGTCTTTACCATTCAGCTACAGGGCAGTAACATCAAGGAGCAAGCAAGTGTGCGGGTGTATGATGTGAGTGGCAGGCTACTGGAACAAAGAAACAGCATTTTCATTGAACAAAGCCTGCGCTTAGGAGATCAATATAAGGCAGGTACTTACCTGATTGAAGCCGTACAGGGCAGCCAAAAAGTGCAAACCAAAGTAATTAAAACCGGTCAGTAATGCTTTAATTTTAATAATTGCCCTACTCCGAATGGAAGCGATTTGTGAAGGGGGTAATATCTTAAAAATCTTCAAGCCTTAACTCAAGGCTTGAAGATTTTAAATGCTGCAGATTTGTTTAAAAGAGGGAATGGATTAACCAACACAGCAATCAATTTATTTTACTTGAATAAACCATTATTATAATCTTCATAGGCTTGTATAATTTCCTGTTGCGTATTCATTACAAAAGGCCCATATGCCTTGAAGGGCTCATTGTATGGTGTTGCATAGCCTAATAAAACAATAGCATCTTTTGTTGCTTCTATTTGCAGTTCTTCCCCGTCGTGGTTGAATTGTGGTAGCTGATGCGGTTGCAGCAAATCGCCGTTTACCCTTATTTCCCCACGCACCACATAGAGAAAGATATTCTTTTCCGGTGCTATATTAAAGCTTGCACTGCTAATAGCCTGCATGTCTATTCTCGCAAGCGCGATATCAGTCAAAGGCTGATAAGCGCCTTGCATTCCTTTCCAATTGCCACTGATTGCATACAGCTTTACTTTTTGTTCATCGTCTAGATACACTGTCGGAATATCTTCTTTTTGTAAACCGGTATAGGAGGGTTTAGTCATTTTATACTTTGCCGGCAGGTTTACCCACAACTGCAATATCTCCAGTGGACCACCATTTTGCTTAAACTCATCCGAAGATATTTCAGCATGCACCAAGCCTTTGCCGGCAGTCATCCATTGCACGCCGCCTTCTTTTATTACACTTTCGCCACCACCGCTGTCTTTATGCATCAAGTCTCCTTCAATAATAAATGTTACCGTTTCAAAGCCGCGATGTGGATGCGGACCAAAGGGCAGTCCCCGGTTATGCGACTTATATTGCTGCCAGCCGTGGTGGTTGAGAAATATAAATGGATCCAGCAAATTCATGGGCACATCATCGGTAGGCATTACCCTGTAAGTTACCAAATCGGCAATTGGTTCGTAAGCCGCCTTGTATATGGCTTGGATACTTCTTTTCACTATAATTATATTATGTGCTTTGTTTTAAAGCTAAAAAGTGCTCAAAAATAATACTCAACTTTGGGAGAAGCCTTATTTCGTGCTTTTAAACTATCTTTTTGCCATTCATAAAAGGTCGTGTTTCTTTCTCTATAAATAATGTAATTCTGCCAAAACAAATCATTTGAATTATGGTTAGTGAACAATTGATTACAACATCCAATTTGCTGGAAGGATATAAAATTGTGCAGCACTTAGGAATGGTGCGCGGCATTACCGTGCGCAGTCGTAGTATGCTGGGCAATATGGCTGGCGGTTTTTTATCATTATTTGGTGGACGTAATACCATCTATGTTCAGCTTTGCGAGAAAACCCGTGAAGAAGCGTATCGCTTGCTGATAGAACATGCCAATGAACGCGGCGCAAATGCGATCATCAACATGCGTTATGATGCTAATGAAGTAATCAGCGGTATTACGGAAGTGTTGGCTTATGGTACTGCTGTAGTTGTGGAGAAAATGTAAAAGAGTTTAAATTCTTACCTGGTGTAAAGTATTTATGCCATCAATTTGTACACTTTATTAGGATGCTTATGTACAAAGCTGCTGATCATCGAACGAATGACTTCATTCTCCGGAAAAGGCGTCAACAATTCTTTTAACTGCTCAATATTTAGTTCATCAGCATTGTTATGAATTAAACCCATGCCATAGAAGATACCTTTTTCTATCAATACACAACTGGTCGCATCGCGGTGCTCTTCTTTTATCAGGAAGGTTTCTTTTTGAGCCTGCAGCCAATCAATGGCCTGCTGTACTTTTACATTATAAGTTACAGGCTCTTCAGCCGGAGGCGGTGCAGTAGTATCAAGGCAGCAAAGTCCGGCATCCAGGTTGAAATCTTTTACTAACTTCCACATAATGCGGTAGCCTTCTGCCATCAGGCTAAAACAAACCAGCGGATGCAAATGCTTTCTTTTCTTCTCGATAGTTAAGCGTGCATAACCACGCATGTCTGTGTATTCGTAAATACCATACTGCCATTCAAACTTTTTCTGGCTATGATTAAATTCCGGCCAAAGTCTTTTTATTTCAATACTTTCCAGCAAATAAGCCGTAAACTCGGTGGGTGTTTCTTTATAAGTAATAGCATGAATATGCTTTAAAAAATTCTGGCGTTTGCTACTCGTATCAAAACCGGTAAAATGACTTACTACCCGCTGTTTAATATTTTTGGCTTTGCCTACATAAATTACCTTGCCTTTTTCATCGTGAAAATAATACACGCCCGGCTGATAAGGTAATCGCTGCACGTGTTCTTTAGGTAAATTTGGCGGTAATATTTGCTCGCGGCTTTCTTTTTTTAAATATTCCTTTACCAGTTTTTCGCCGCCCGCATTTAAAATCATGCTAAACAAGGTAGCTGTTGCCTCCGCATCGCCACCAGCGCGATGCCTGCCGCCATTCATAATGTTTAACTGCTCGCAAAGCGCATCCAAACCATATTTGCGTAAGCCGGGAAAAGCAGTTCGGCTCAGGCGAACCGTACACAGTTTACGTGCATTATAATCATAGCCAACCTGCTGAAAATGATGACGAATAAACGAGTAATCAAAATTTACATTATGCGCTATAAATATGCGTCCCTTTAATAAATTATAAATTTTGTCGGCTACCTGGCTAAAGGGTGGCGCATCGGCAACCATATAGTCTTGTATGCCGGTGAGCGCGGCAACAAAACGGGGAATTTTATAACCGGGGTTAATTAATGTCTCAAATTTGCCTTCGATCTCCTTTCCATTGTGCAGTACAATAGCAATCTCAGTTATGCCATTACTATGTGCATGACTGCCTGTAGTTTCAATATCAACAATCGCGTACATATATCCTTATCTTGCCTCTTTATAAATACAACTTACTGCAGCTTTAGGGGGATTTGTTTATCTGCTCGGGTTAAAGTAGAAATTTAAATTGCTCTTGTAAGTATTTTAATTTTTTGAAGTAACAAATTTTTGTGAAAAACGTTTGTAAAGGTAATACCCAACGAGCGAAAACAAAAATGTATGTTACCTTTAAACAGATATTTCAAATTAACCCCTATGAAAACTGCTCATTCATTAATGGTTGCTGTTGGTATGATTGCCTGCACTCATCTAAGCAGCAAGGATACAATTACCCTC
>Ga0181468_100007_pt1 | contig 28125 bp, 15 predicted proteins | sample InSIn1SAF170_2_FD_119080 | JGI IMG/M metagenome (GOLD analysis project Ga0181468, IMG submission 119080) | Clean room microbial communities from NASA Spacecraft Assembly Facility at Jet Propulsion Laboratory, Pasadena, California, USA -... ... | reverse complement strand
GGCCCTTTTCCCGAAAAACCTTCAGAAACTGACTCATCAACCAGTTTTCTTCCGCCCTAATAACCGCATTGAGGGTGTTGTCCGCAAAGCCAACGACATTACTGAGTCCCGTCATCACCCGATGGAACTCCTGGGCTTCGGGCGTGTCGGTAGGGATATTTTTAAGCTCGTTCAGTACCTCAACAACCGGGGTAATTTCCCGGCGACGGCGTTCTTTGGCTACCTGCCGGGCCACTTTCCAGATGTCTTTCTCCGCAATAAAAAACTCCCTGCGTTCTCCGGGCTTTAATTGTTTATAAATGAGGCCCCAATCCATCAAATCGCGCAGGTTCATGCTGGCATTGCCCCGCGAAATCTGAAGCTGTTCCATAATATCCTCAATTGCCAGCGCATCCGGGGAGATCAAAAGTAGCGAATGCAACTGCGCCATTGAGCGATTGATGCCCCATTGGGTGGCGAGTGTCCCCCACGTATGAATAAATTTGTCTTTGGCTTCCTCGAATGTCATGGGTCAAATGTAAGTAGTTGTTTTTAAACTTTCAAAACATTTTGAAAGTTTAATTTCTGGTTATTGTATGCAAGCTATCTTACGAATGTGGTGTCAGCTTCTTAAAACTGACACTGGTAGGTTTCTCAAAACCTACCGGCTATGCTGGTTAGCGCGGTTTTGAGAAACCGCTTATGTCAGTTTTAAGAAACTGACACCACAGACCAACACGCTGCTGCTTACGAACTTAAGGGCGCTAGCCTGTTCATAGGCGAATCTTCTCGTCCTCAGCCAGTCCGGGAATGTTCAGTAACTCATTGGGGTTTGGGCAGATAGCTAAAAACCTGGCCCGGTCGGATAGGGAGCAAACGCCAGGGAAATCGCCCGTTAAGCCAAGCATATCGGTCATTAACTGAAAGTGCAAATGCGGGGGCCAGTCGCCGTTTTCGGGAAAAGGGCCAATCGCACCCAGTTGCTCTCCGGCTTTAATCACCTTACCAACAAACAAGCCATCGAGCGACGCGCGGGTGAGGTGACCATAGAGCGAGTAAAGTGGCTTACCATCCGAACTGTGGTCAAGTATAATTGTGGGTCCATAGTCGCCGAAGTTGTTGTTGTCCTGAAAGCTGTGAACGATGCCATCCATCGGGGCAAAAACCGGTGTTCCGGCGGCTGCCCAGAAGTCAATGCCCAGGTGAATTTCCCGGGGTTCTTCGGTGCCGGAAAAGTGTTCACTTCGGCGGTAAATGACCCGGTGTTCATTGTACCCTCCTACGCCAACCAATACTCCCGCTGTGCTCATTTTACCAAACACATAATCTGAAAAAATGGCTGTGTTGGTCAGGTCAAGGCCGGTTTGCCGTTGGGATTCGGGGGTAAGGTCCGGGTTTGTCGCGGAGAAGTCAAGAATAAGGAACGGGTCTTTTCGGAAATCGAAGGGGAGGAGCATGAGCAAATTTAATCCAACATAAGGCGGTTTCGCCGTTCGAAGATATATTTACACCTATTTTTTATTTAATTGTCCGTAGCCAAACGACCTATGGACCCTATTATTCTTCGGCAAACTGACTGCTTAACCTAATTTTATGAACGTTACTGACGTAAAGCCTGTTCGCACGGCCACCTTATTTGGCCATCCAATGGGCCTTTTTGTGTTGTTTTTTACCGAGATGTGGGAGCGCTTCAGCTACTATGGCATGCGGGCTATTCTGCTGCTCTTTCTGATCGATACCGTTCGGGGCGGTATGGGCCTCAGCGAAGCCGATGGAGCGGCCATTTATGGGATTTATACCGCATCAGTTTATCTGCTGTCGTTGCCCGGCGGGTGGATTGCCGATAACCTGCTGGGGCAACGTAAATCCATCTGGTATGGCGGAATAATTATTATGCTGGGGCATATTATTTTGGCTATTCCATCCAGTAGTGGCCTGTTTTATAGCGGTTTGTGTGTCGTGGCTCTTGGAACGGGGCTTCTTAAGCCAAACATCAGCACTATTGTAGGCGAACTATACCCCGAAGGTGGGGCTCGTAAAGATGCGGCTTTCTCTATTTTCTACATGGGGATCAATACCGGTTCCCTGCTTGGTATCTCCATTGTGGGCTACCTGGGTCAGAAAGTCGGTTGGCATTATGGGTTTGGCGCGGCTGCTGTAGCTATGGCCTTGGGCCTGGTTACGTATCGCCTGTTCGGGCAGCGTTACCTCGGTGATTATGGTCATTATGTAGCCCCGCAACCAACACCTGAAGGGAAACCATCAACGACGGGAAATCGCTCGTTGCTCTTGTTTGTGGCGTTCATCGTCGCCCTGATGGCAACCTTGCAACTAACGGGTGTCCTCGATTTAACCACAGCACAGGGATTAGCGAAGGCGATGGGTACGATCATTTCGCTGATTGCGCTGAGCTACTTTGCTTATATTTTGCTGACGGGTGGGCTGGATGCAACGGAGAAGAAACGGGTGGCCGTATTGTTTATCTTCTTTCTGGCCTCGGCTTTGTATTGGGCAGGCAATGAGCAGCAGGGGTCATCGCTGCAAATTTTTGCGGATCGGTACACGGAGCTCACCGTATTTGGCTGGCAGATGCCATCGAGCTGGTTTCAGAATCTAAACCCCGCCTTTATCCTGCTTTTTTCACCCGTCCTGGCTGCTCTATGGCTTTTTCTTGCCAAAAACAAGATTGGATTCCCCGTGCCGGCTAAGTTCGCCGTTTCGCTGTTACTGCTTGGATTAGCGTATGTCGTGATGGTGTTTGGGGCAAAAGTCGCCCTGACCGGCGTTCGTACGTCTCCTTTGTACTTAAGCTTCACCTATCTGTTTTTTACGGTAGCTGAACTGTTTTTGAGTCCGGTAGGGCTTAGTGCGTTTTCTAAATTATCGCCCAAACGATACACCAGTCAATTGATGGGACTTTGGTTCGTTGGGTCGTCGCTGGGTAATCTCATTGCAGGCTTGTTTGCGGGCGGCTTCGACGAAAAGAATGTCCAGCAAATGCCTCAGATGTTCCAGAACGTAGCGGTGTTTACGCTGGTGTCGGGTTTTATCCTGTTGCTATTTACCAAACCCCTGAAGAAATGGATGGGCGGGATAGAATGATGTAGGATGTAGGATGTAGGATGTATGATGTATGATGTAGGATGTATGATGTATGATGTATGATGTATGATGTATGATGTATGATGTATGATGTATGATGTATGATGTATGATGTATGATGTATTGCCTTTCGGCACTCTATATCATACATCCTATATCATACATCTTTTCACCCTCCTCCTGCTTTTTTGGCTTTATAGCCCTTTCCGGTGAGCCATGCCAGCACTTTATCGCGGTGGTCACCCTGAATCAGAATCTCGTTGTCTTTGCTTGAGCCGCCTGCCCCACAGGCGGCTTTCAGTTGTTTGCCCAGATCCGCTAAATCGGCATCGGTACCAACAAAGTCACGCACGGTGGTTACTACTTTGCTGCCTCCCAGTTTAACAAGCCAGATTTTAAGGTTCTGCTGAGCGGGCGGCAGCGTTTCAGCCTCGGGTTCGTCGCTGGACTGATACTGGAAATCCGGATCGGTGGAATACAGGATGCCCGTTCTGTTTTTCTTACTCATAAATGGATCATTTATGTGCAAAAATAAAGCCTTTCATCGGGTGCGCCACCATGCGGTGCGTTAACCTGTTTTGATAAGAGGCTCGTTGAATCGTTCAGAATAAGTCTTTCTATAAACTCTTTTGTCATTCTGACGAAGGAAGAATCTTAAGGCCTCCTCACTTATGAATTGGGGTAATTTAAGGTTCTTCCTTCGTCAGAATGACAAAGTCTATAGTCAAATAATAGGTTAAATAGCCTCACTACTGAACGAAGTTAAAGTGCGGTTATAGTTCCAGTAACTGCCGAATAACGTCGCTATAGGTACTGCCAGACGTGAGTTTCGTTCCTTTTTTATCGTTCATACCCAGCAGGAATTTGCCATCGAAATGCCGGTGTACTTCGGCAATTACGTGCCGGTTAACCATCACGGATCGACTGATGCGCACAAACGTGTCGGGTAGCTTTTCATTAAGCGTCGTTAGCGTGTAGGTCGTCAGAAATTTCTGACCGTCAATCGTTGCCAGAAAGACGTACTTATCTTCCGCTTCAAAAAAGGCGATGTCGGAGAGGGGAACCAGCTTGATTTTTTCACCGGTTTTCACCGAGATCGAATAGATTTCTTTCTTTGGCTGCATCTGGGCCAGCAGCCGCATCACACTCTCCGACATGGGGTTAAGAAGTGGTTGCGACCCATCCTGCCGGTCGACCAGCGTCCTGATTTTTTGCACCGTGCGCGCTAGCCGCTCGGCTTCAATCGGCTTCAACAAATAGTCAATGGAGTTCTCTTCGAAGGCGCGTATAGCGTATTGATCAAAGGCGGTGGCGAATACCACCATCGGCATGGTTGTCAGGCGAGACAGCATCTCGAAACCATTTAACAACGGCATTTCAATATCCAGAAAAATCAGATCGGGTTGCTGGCTTTCAATGAGCGTCAGCCCTTCTGCGCCATTGGCTGCGTCGCCAATGATGTCAATGCTATCACGGTGTTTGTCCAGTAAGCGACGCAGACGGCTAACCGCCAGCGATTCGTCATCGATCAGAATTGTTTTTAGGGGAAGTGTCATGGTCCGTTGCGTTAAGTGTTGCGTGTTTCGATGTCGCGAACACTCTGGATTTTACTCATTAAAATAGAAATCAGTACCTGTTTGAGCGGCCAGTTTTGTAATTCTACCCGAGCCTCATCCCCGTAGAGAAGTTTGAGTTTATCCTGAATACTTCGCAGTCCGTATCCCCCGCTCATATCGTCTGGGAAGGCAGGCCCATTGTCATGAACACAAAGGTGTAACTCCCCGCTTTTCTCATAAATACGAACATCGATCCGGCCCAGATCAGCCCGTTTGGCAATGCCGTGTTTAATGGCGTTTTCAACAATGGGTTGCAGCAGGAATTGCGGCAGGCGCAGCTCACTCAGCGCAGGATTACTAATTTCTACGCTGAAAGTCAGTCGGTTACCGAATCGAACCTGCTCCACCTGTAAGTATGTACGGACCATTTCCAGTTCGTCGGACAAGGTGGCAAACAACCCACCATCGCGCCCGGTCGAATAGCGAAAGAGTTTGGACAGCAGAAGCGTCATTTCCTCCGCTTTGTCGGGATCTTCGTGAACCAGACTCGCAATGCTGTTGAGGGCGTTGTACAGAAAATGCGGGTTTATCTTGGCCTGTAGCGCATCCAGTTCAGCACGGGTCTTTAGCTTCTCCAGATTGAGCAACTGAAACTCCTGATCGGACAGCTTGCGCGTCAACTGCCGTCCCTGTTGCAGAACGTACAGAAAGACATTGGCCACCAGCAGGTCGCCAGCTACATAGATGTACCAGTCGGCCGTTCGCTCAATGCCGCCCGGTAACTTGGCCAGCGCGTCGATAACCGGTTTTCCAAGGACATAGTATAACGCCGTATTAATCAGGAGAATACTAAACATGACTCCTATACTAAGAAGGACATGACGTAGCCAAACGGCCTGAAACTGACGCGTTAGCCAGCCCGAGAGTGCCCAGGTCACTAAAAAGCAGGTTGCTCCGTCGACCATGTTCTGGGTGATCAGGAATTGATACAACCCTACCATCAGCGGATTATCAGCCTTCAGGATTAGATGTGAAAAGTAAATGATGGCGTTGCAGCCGTACACCAGCAAGGAACCGATGAGGGCGCCGATGAGGGTTCCCCAGCCTGCTTTTTGCAGAATGGTGGTCAGCGTAATGGGCTCTTCCCGAACGGAGGTAGCTTCGGGCCGGTACTTACTACGACCCGAAAAATTGAACGAAGCCCCTTCCACGTTGGCCCCACTTAAGTTGACATCTTCCAGCGAACTAAAGTTGAAATTTGCTTCGTACAGGTCGGCATCCGTAAAGTCGGCCCCGCTCAGGTTGGAAAAGCTTAGGTTCACCTGCCGAAGAATAGCACCCCGAAAGTTAGCCTTTCCAAGGTTCGAAAAGCTTAGGTCAGCGCCGGTCAGGTCAAGGCCACTAAAGTCGAATTTAGCCAGGTCGGTACCCCGCAACTGAATGCGTTTGCCGTTCTTGCCAATGGTGCCAATAAGTTGTTCGCGGGTCATACGCCGGTGCGGGTATAAGTCGTAAGTTGCTTCGTCATACGTTGCCGAATGATAAAGTTAATGAGTGGGCAGATTGATTGGGTCAAAACTACCAGGTGTATGAGCGCATTGCCTGATTTTTCCGACGAATGCCGCTAAGAACAGTATGAAATAGGGGAGGAGTGGGATAAATTTGGGTTAACATTTGGAATCATACGTTGTTAGTGACGTAATTACCCATCAGCTTCTATTGACCTTGACTACCACGTTGATTACGTTTCCGCTTTCGGTTGGCCAATTACGCCCCTGGCGTGAGGGCGACGAAGATTCGCTGGTTCGCCACGCCAGCAATCGTCATATCTGGAACAATGTCCGCGACTTTTTCCCGTACCCTTACACACCACGGGATGCGCATTCGTGGGTCCGTTCGAACAAATCGTATCAGCAGCCCAATAATTTCGCCATTGAGGTTGATGGGCAGGCCGTTGGTAACATTGGCTTCACGGTAAAAGATGACATTTATCGGTACAATGCCGAAATTGGGTATTGGCTCAGCGAGAGTTATTGGGGCCGGGGGATTATGTCCGAAGCCCTGCCCATTATCACCAGGTACATTTTTCAACATTTTCAGGTGAATCGAATTTTTGCCTGCGTACTCGAAGGGAATACCGGATCAATGAAAGTACTTGAAGCCGCCGGATACCAGCACGAAGCGGTTCATCGAAAAGCTGCGGTCAAAAACAATCAGTACCTGGATGAACATATTTTTGCCATGCTTCGGTCAGAGCATCGGGAGCTAACCTAGTCAGTTACTGCATATTCAGGGCATAATTTAGGCAGAATGCATCATGACTAAGCCGAATCCAGTAGAATCTTACGCGGCAAAGCCTCATCTTTGTGGTCAGTTTGTCTAAAATAGTACCGCTTCGGCGGGAAGATTCGTTCATGCCGAAGATAGTGATTGCAATTGACGGGTATTCAAGTTGCGGCAAGAGTACAACGGCCAAAGCCGTAGCCGCTCGAATGGGCTACGGATACATTGACACAGGGGCTATGTACCGGGCTGTCAGCCTTTTTTTTATTCAGGAGCGAATTTCTTTATCGAATAGTAAAGAAGTGACGGCCGCCCTCGAAAAAATTCACATCACCTTCAACCACAACAATCGCACGGGCAAAAACGAAACGTGCCTGAACGGCCTGAACGTCGAAGATGAAATTCGGAAAATGTATATTTCCAATATCGTCAGTGAAGTAAGTGCCGTTCCGGAAGTGCGTTGGGCTATGGTTGCTCAGCAACAGAAAATGGGCCGCCGACGGGGCGTTGTCATGGATGGTCGCGATATTGGCACCAAAGTATTTCCGGATGCTGAAGTCAAGGTGTTTATGACCGCCGACACCTACACCCGCGCCCGCCGTCGACAGCAGGAACTCCTGGCCAAAGGCGAGCTGATAAATCTGGACGATATTATCCAGAATCTGGAAAAGCGCGACCTGATTGACACCACCCGGCTTGAAAGCCCCCTCCGGCAGGCGGCTGATGCCATCTTGCTGGATACATCGCACATGACCATCGAAGAGCAGGTCGATTGGGTGATCGAACTGGCCGACCGTCGTTTGGCTGAGTTGTACCGCGAAAAACAAGAATCTAAAAAGAAGTTGTAAGGCCCCGATGTAAGCCAATTGGCTGGGCTGAGGCAGGACCAGGCGTTACCTACTGGCGAGCGACTTCTACGACCCACGATGTCTATACCTACCTAAATGGCTGTTGATTTTTTGATTGTTGGGCAGGGCGTGGCAGGCTCCATACTAGCCTGGACACTCGACCAACGCGGAAGCACCGTGCTGCTTGTCGATGACCCCGCTCTTCCATCAGCGTCGGCGGTGGCGGCTGGCCTGGTGAATCCACTCACCGGCCGAAAACTGGTTCGGACCTGGAAAGCCGATGAATTGTTTCCTTTTCTACACCAGTTTTACAGCGGCATTGAGCAACAGCTGGGCGTTACGTTCTTTCATCCCAAGAATATCTACCGGCCCTTCCGGTCCGTTAGCGAACAAACCGACTATTTAGCCTTAACGGCAGATCCCGAGACGCAGCCGTACGTGTCTAAGTCTGTTGACGATCAGGCGTATAGTCCGTTTATCAATAATCCATTAGGCGGTCTGGAAGTAACGCAGGCAGGGTGGGTCGATTTAACAGAATTTGTTCGGATTATCAAAGGCTATTTTGTTCGGAAAAATCAATTTTTTGAAGAGAGGGTCGGTGTCAACGATCTGACGATCAAGGACCGGCATGTTGAGTGGAAGGGGATTGCTATTAACAAAGTTATATTTTGCGACGGTGTTCAGTCGCGCGATAATTCGTTATTTGACTGGCTTCCCTACAATCCGGTAAAAGGACAGATTCTGACCGCCGTTGTCGAGGATTATCCGATCAAAAATATAGTGAACCAGGGGGTCTTTATTCTGCCCGTCCGGCCGGGCCTGATTCGGATTGGGGCAACCTACAGCTGGCACGACCTGGATTGGCAAACAACAGAAGATGGTCGTGCGTTTTTAGAGACGAAAGTAGCCGCTATCCTGAAGACTCCTTATCAGATTGTCAACCAGCAGGCGGGCATCCGGCCGTCGACCAAAGATCGGCGACCGATCATTGGCCTTCATCCAACCAAACCAGCGGTAGGGATTTTCGGTGGTTTAGGGACGAAAGGCGTCTCGCTGGCACCCTATCTGGCCGAACAGTTTGCCCGGTACCTCTTAGATGGTGAAGATTTGGAGCCGGAAGCGAATATTAGTCGGTGCGTTTCGTTATATCATGGCAGTTGATTAGTTTTCCGATTAAGGATTTTAAGGTAACCGAAAGGCAAAACCAGATAAGTGGATTTGCCGTAAACGTTGAGCCCGAAAAGTGCTTAATCAGCGTCTTTTATACCCGTATGCGAAATCATTACATACTGATGTTGGGCCTGTGGCTGGCCGGATTGGGCGTGGCTACGGCACAAAACTATCCATCGCTGGAGCGGTTTGGAAAAAACCGTATCCAGTACCGTAGCTTCGAATGGAAAATCATCCGAACGTCAAACTTTGAGATTTACTATTATCAGGATGGCAACCAGATTGCTAACCTGACGGCCCAGTACGCCGAGTCGGAGTTTGACCGGATCACCGAATTGTTGGGCTACACGCCCTATAATCGGGTTAAGATTTTTCTGTTCAATTCACCGGAAGAACTGGCGCAGAACAACATCGGGCTTACGGCGCAGAGTGGTTTGAGCAGTCGTGAGCAAAATCTGTCTAAGTCCCGCGTTGAACTGGCCTTCACGGGCGATCAGATCAGCTTTCGGCAACAGATCATTCACGACATAGCGATGCTGTTCGTGTATGACATGCTGTACGGAGGAAGCCTCAAAGATGCCCTTCAAAGTTCACTCTTATTGACGCTGCCGGATTGGTTTATGCCCGGAATCGCGTCGTATATTGCCCAGGGTAATAGCCTGGAGCTGGACGATTATATGCGGGATGTGTCGCTGAATCGTCCCGTCAAAAAACCGTCGTTATTATCCGGCGCCGATGCCGAACGGGTGGGGCACTCCATCTGGAACTACATTGTTCAGCGATATGGTCGTGACAATGTCTCGAATATTCTGAACCTGACCCGCATCATCCGGAATGAGCAAAGTAGTATCTCCAGTACACTGGGTGTGCCTTACAACCGGTTTCTGCGCGAGTGGCGTGATTATTACGCTGGCATGGCCACGAGTGTAACGCAGTCGTATCGGGCCAGTACCGACGATTTTCAGATAAAAGTGGGCTCGTCCGATGACAAGACGGTATTGATCAGCTTGAAACTAAGCCCCGATAAACAGTTTATTGCCTATTCTGTGCTTCGCGATGGCAAATTCAGCGTTGAGGTCGTGAACACAACCAATCGGAAAAAGATGACCGTACTAACAGGCGGTTATCGGCTCGATGGCCAAATAACCCAGACGAGCACGCCGTTGCTCGCCTGGCAGCGCGACAATAACCTGCTCGTTGTTACGGATGAGTTAGGGAAAACGAATTTGTATCAATTTAGTGGATTCGATAAACGACCTAAACGGGAATTTAAACGGCCGGTAAATGGTCTCTCGCAGGTTGTCTGGATGAATGCCTCAGAGGATGGCGGCAGTCTGATCATGAGCGCTGACCGGAAAGGACAAAATGATTTATTCTTGTACAGTATCAATCGGGGGTCTTACCAGCAGTTGACCAACGATCTGTACGACGATTTATACCCCTCGTTTGTTGGCCGGACGGCTCGTCAGGTCGTATTCAGCTCGAACCGGAAAGACGATACCCTAGGCGTGGACAAAGGCTCTTACCGTACCGTTCGGGATCGGTTGAGTTTGTTTTCGCACGAAGGCAGCGCCCGGGATTTATCGCTCGTTCGCCTGACCGATTCCCTATCTCAGGCAACGCAGCCTATTCCGGCCAGCGAAACGACAATTTATTTTCTCAACGATGCCAGTGGTATTCGGAACCTTTACCGACTCGAAACGGAAAGTAAGTCGGTCAGTCAATTGACGGCTTTTCCGGAAAGCATCCGGCTCTACGACCTCAAACCTGCGAATGGCGGGTTTGTGTATAGCAGCCTGAAAAATGGGGATGAGTACATCGGATTCCGCTCGCAGCTTAGTCTTACCCAAACGGTTCAGGCGCCACCCACGCAGCGAAGTGTGGCGCTCAACAAGGCAAATCCATCTGCGGCCCCTCGGGTTGGTTCGGCAAAAACTGATTCGGCCCAGCAGCCCAATCGGGCTGTAGCTGATTCAACGGCGGCAGGGCGCGCGGGAACAACTGCACAACCAGCTTCCGGTATGAAGCTGGCTCTGGAGCCGGGAGAAGTGGATACGGATAATTACCAGTTTGATCCGGAGGTAGTTAAGGCGGCAGAGTACCGACAGCGCCGGTCGGTGACGGGTGTTTCGCCCGGTCTGACCACGACGCTTCCTCGTAACCGACGTCGGGAAAACATCACCATCCGTGGCCCATTCGACTATAAGCCTACCTTTGGCATCAATGAGGCACCATCCAACTGGCGTGTCGACCCAATCAAGGGTTTTGGCTATGCGCAGGAAGTTACGTTAACTGACCTGTTAGAAAACCATGTACTCCGGGCGGGTGGATTTCTTAGTTTGACCAACACCCTGCGCAACAGCGATCTGTTTGCCGAATACACAAACCTGACGCACCGCATTGATTATGGGGCTCGTGTGGATCGGCAGACGCTTTTCGCGGATGGGGCCGGTATCCTGCAAAAATATCGGTACAACCGGGTGGCTGTAAACGTTTCATACCCGATTTCGGTGAACAGTCGGTTTACGGTGTCACCTTTCTACGCCATTACCCGGTTGATTGATTTGTCGTCTTTCTCGGAGCCGGACCGTGTTTCGGATTATGCCGGTTTGCGGGGGGAATATGTGTTCGACAATACCAAAGTGAACGGCATGAATATGACTGTTGGCACAAAAGCCAAGCTTCGATTCGAGGAGTATGCCGGTTTGCGGGGGCCATCGCAAGGGTTCCGGCGGTTATCGCTCGATTTGCGGCATTACCAGCGTATTCACCGTGACCTGATCCTGGCGACCCGGTTTTCATTCAGTCAGTCGGGAGGAGCGGCTCCGAAGAAAAGCACATTGGGCGGTATGGAAAACTGGATTGGTGGGAAAAAAGAACCCATTGCGTCTAACCCTTTACTGATACCCAACGCGGTACAAAACGAAATTCCGTACGATTATCGGGATGTTTTCTTCCTGGATTTTGCCGCTCCGCTGCGCGGCTTCAATCAGGGTAAGCTGACGGGGAATAGCTACATGTTGTTCAATGCTGAGCTGCGTTTACCCCTGATTCGTTACCTGTACCGAGGCAATATCACGTCTAACTTTTTGCGCAATCTACAACTGGTTGCCTTCACAGACATCGGAACGGCCTGGACAGGCAGTGGGCCATTCAGTCAGCAGAATAGCCTGAATACAGAAATTGTCGGCGGAGGAAATATACCCTTCAGAGCAACCGTAACCAACTTTAAAAACCCATTCCTGATTGGCTACGGTGCTGGTATACGAACAATGATTTTTGGTTATTTTGTGAAGTTCGATTATGGCTGGGGCTTAGAGGATCGCACGGTAAGCAAGCCGATTCCTTATTTAACCTTAGGTTATGACTTTTAGAGTAGCCTGATCTAATCGGATAGCCGCCCCCAAAAGGGCGGCTATTTTTTATTAATAGCACCACCGAACAGTAAATAGGTACAAAACTACTCTGTTCCCTATCTATATTCGCTCATCCATAGCGCACAGTGGTTAACAATGGCTGTCTGCACGCTTCGTTGCCTCTCTTTATCCTATCCTGTTATCCGCCATACGCTGGTGCCGCCAGTATTTAAAACCACTTCAGTTGAGGTAAGTAACCAAAATATAGGTAGATATTCCATAGTTGGCATAGTTTTCGCTAATCTACTGCCACTATCGTTATGACCAGCCCATACCATGCGATTGGCTAAGGAGAGCCCTGTAGCTTGGTTGTCTGAACGGGAATCAGATCGCAATTCCCTAAAAACTAACTCACTAATGGTTATTCGTAGTAAGCCCACAGCGAATAGTGTGGTTTGGCATAGTTTTAGTTGACTTATAAGGGAGCATAAGAGCCCCCGGATTGCTGAGTAATAAACCGTGACCAATTGCCGGTCCGTCGGTCTGAATTATTTATGAACCTGCAGCTCTCAATTTGCAAATAGTAACCGTCCAAAATTAAGCTGCAGATGGAAGAAGTATCTACGCTACATACACGCCGTTCCAAGCCATTGACTCGTGCTACATCAGCAACCGTTTATGGCTTGCCAGTGGGTCCGCAAAATCAGGTAGTTACTTTTGCCGGACGGTTAATTACTTACATGCTGGGTGCTTGGCATGGGCCATTACGGGCCATGGGAAAAGCTAGGTCTTCACCTAGGGTTAAGTTGCCCACGGCAATCGCACCGGTTGAGCGGGCAGAGCGAGTCGCTGATCAGGTTGGCCGGTTTGATGGCGAGCCACCCGATATAGCTGCTTTGAGTCCATCCGGTTTTCGAACCCACCATTCACAAAAAGCCTCTACAAATTTTGCACAACATACAATGAATGAGCAATTTATACTGAAAAAATTGATTTATAGATATTCCCCGCAGGCGGTGGCAGACACAGGTGGAGGGCCTGTGCCGCTGAGACGGAAGCCAATGAGAAAGAGCAGCTGTAGGGAGCTGCTATCTGCATTTATCGGCCCGTCTCAGGCTATGTTCCTATCCATTGGGAAGGGGGCTTTTTCGGTTCTGAGTCTGCTGCTGCTTTGGCTGGTAAGTTCATCGGCCGAAGCGCAGACGCCAACCATCAACCTAAGACTTCATAATGCGATCAGTAGCCAGGCACCAAAAATTGGTGATGTTGTTACTTATACACTTGTTGTAGCGAATGCGCCCGGGTCAGCTACGGCTACTGCGGTATCGGTTAAAGAAGAGTTGCCGAACGGGGGAGTACTCTATGTGCCTGGCTCAGCTACTATCGTTCGCGGTACGGGTACGTACGCTGCGGATACGGGTATATGGAGTATTCCATCCATCGCACCTGGCGACTCCACCGTCCTGACGTTAAAGGCAACGGTAAAACAACCGGGCGTTTGGTTTAACAAAGCGGAAGTTGTGGCGGCTGGCCAGACAGATTTGAATTCAATTCCCAACAATCAAAGTTTGACCGAAGACGATTATGATACCGTCTGTTTTTCGATTCCTCTTCTTTGGTATCCTGGGGACGAATACACCGTAACAATCCCATCAGGTTACGATCAGATCGTGTGGTATCGTAATGATGTACCGATTAGTACATCGGCCGTATCAACCTCACTTGCTGAAGTCAACAGCGATCGCTCATTGACGATAAAAAGCACGGGTACCTATCGGTTTATGACGTTTCGCACGGGCTGCTCGGCAACCAATTGCTGTGATATTCAAGTTATTCAGGGTCCCTATGGTAGCCTGGGCGATTACGTATTTAATGACTTGAATAAAGATGGTGTCCAATCAACAGGAGAACCCGGTCTGGATAATGTAAAAGTATATCTATACGATCAGTCTGGGACAACAAAGCTAGATTCAACCCTTACGGCTGGTGGCGGTAAATACAAGTTTGATCGCCTGACCGATGGTAATTATGTTGTACGCTTCATGGCGCCGACAAATTATCAACCGACCACCGCTAATGCCGCCGGTGTTACCGACGATCTGGATAGCGACGCTGGCGCGGGGGGCTTTACGGGCGTTTACACAATTGATACCAGTCAGCCAACGTCCAGTACGGCCCGTACTAATCCGACGGTGGATGCCGGTTTCTACGTTTCGTCGGCTGGGGTGGGTGACTTTGTGTTTATCGACCTGAATAAGAATGGGGTTCAGGACGCTACTGAGCCGGGTCTGGGAAATGTGGTGGCAACCTTGTATGTCAATGGCGTAGCTTCATTAACGACCGCCACCAACGCCAGCGGTTTCTACTCGTTTACGGGCCTGACCCCCGGCAGTAGCAATAACTATTCGGTCGGTTTCACGGCTCCGGCAAATCATACCGCTACGCTGGCCAATGCAGGTGGGAATGACGCTAAAGACTCGGATGCTGATCCCGTCACGGGCAAGACACAGTCAGTGACGCTGGCTAGTGGAGAGTTCAATTCCACACTGGATGCCGGTTTCTATCCCTCCTGCCCAACTGAGTTCAACTTGATTGTATCGAATGATGCAACGATCTGTAATGGGGATAAGGCTGTACTAACAGCCTCAACGACAGTTTCCTATGTACGATGGTATCTGACACCGACTGGTGGAACAGCATTTGATACGCTAAGTATATCCAAACAGTCATTGACGGTATACCCGACTATGACAACGGTTTATTATGCTGAAGCCGTCACACTGGATGGCAGCTGCGTTAGTGCCCGTAAGCCCGTTACTATAACGGTCACAACGGTGCCCATGCCAACCATCCTGTCCAATGTACAAAATACGTGTCCGACAACGACGGTTGATCTAACCAAGATCGATGTTGGAAACCGTGCCACAGGAATTACATACGAGTGGTATACCAGCCTGAATCGTTCGACATCGACAAGGGTAACCAACCTGACGGCTGTTGGTGCGGGTCAATATTACCTCTTCGCAAAGTCCGGGAATTGCTACAGCAGTCCAGCGGTATTAACCGTTGGCATCGTGGATTGTAATTGCCAAAATGTTGCGGGTGTGAATGTCGGGCCAGGCGTAACCGTGTGTGCTGCGGATGTTATTCCGCTCAAAGCAGTACTCACTGGTTCGGCAACAAGTGTCACATGGACAACGAACGGTACGGGTACATTTAGCAACCCAACCAGTCTGACAACAACCTACACCCCGTCGACAGCCGACATCACAACGGGCAATGTACTCTTAACGGCAACAACCAATGATCCGGATGGACCAGCTGGCCTTTGTCAGTCGGCGACCAGCTCGTTGATTGCTACGATTAATGTCCGTCCAGCCGCTCCTGTCAATGTTGCCTGCGATGATACGCTGGTTTGTCAGGGAAGCAGTACCAAGTTGATCGGTTTTGCACCAGGTGGCAAAATCAACTGGTACGACCAGGATGGCAAGCTGATCGGTACAACCCAGAGTGGTGGTAAACTGGTTGTCACGCCAGCCAAAGCAGGGGCCGTGGTGTACTATGCTGAATCCTTTACGGAGGCCGGTTGCGTAAGCGCCCGCACATCGCTGACGATCACCGTTGGCACATGTCTGGCTGATCTGGCCGTTGTGAAATCGGTTGTCACGCCAGGGCCATATGGTGTGGGTCAAAAAATCACCTACGCGATCACGGCAACGAATAATGGTCCAATAACGGCTGCCAGTGTCAATGTAAGCGACGTATTGCCAGCCTCTCTGACATACGTAAGCTCGACACCAGTTGGTCAGTACAACCCAGCGACGGGGATCTGGACCATCGGCACGATGACGAACGGGTCTAATCGTAATCTGTTGATTGAAGCAACCGTTGTCAAGGCGGGTGCCATTAAAAATACGGCGGTCATCCATAGCCCTGACAACGATCCGAACTATTCTTCAAACGATAGTTCGTCCGTTAGTATCGAGGTTAACACCTGTGTTGTTCAGCCGCCAACGATCCTCTGTGCTATTTCTGAGATTTGCAAAGGTGGCACAACGACGCTGAGTGCGAATGGGTGTTCGGATGGTATAGTAAAATGGTCGGATGGAAAAACAGGATTGACGATCTTCTCAACACCTGCTATGACCACTACCTATACGGCAAGTTGTGTGGTCGGTAACTGCGTAAGTGCCGCATCGAACCCAATTACGGTGGTCGTACTGGATCCGAAAACGCCAACGATTATCGCCAGCGCAGACAATGTTTGCCCCGGTACATCCGTAACACTAACGGCATCGGGTTGTGCTGGTGGTGTCATTGAATGGTCTGATAAGGCGCAAACCGGTACGTCAATTGTAGTGACGCCCTATGGCAAAACAACCTACACGGCTCAGTGCCGTCAGGGAAGTTGTTTGAGCAGCCCGGCTACAAAAACGATTGGAATTGCCGTCGAAAGTCCGACACCGACGATTGTCTCTAGTACATCCGTTGTTTGTCCAGGCGAAGCGCTGACACTAACCGTTGAAAATTGTCTCGGTACACCCGTCTGGAATAGTACAACCGCTACAACGAGCAGTATTGTTGTCACGCCTACTATGGGCAATAACAGCTACTTGGTCTATTGCAAGAATGGCGCATGTGTAAGCAAGTCGTCAGCCATATACACCATCAACATTGTGGCGCCGGTTATTCCAACCGTAACGGCCAGTGCTGATACGGTCTGTGCGAAAGGTGCCGTTACCTTAACCGCTGCCGATTGTAACGGAACGGTTATGTGGAACGTAAATGGTCAGACGGGTCCGAGTATCACGGTATATCCAACGGCTACTGTCAGCTACTTTGCGCGATGCAAATACCGCGACTGCCTGAGTGCTCAGTCGAACACGGTAAACATCACCGTAGTAACTCCCGCTACGCCGATTATGTCGGTAAGCAGCACAACGCTCTGTAGTGGTACTAAATTAACGCTCACCGCTAAAGGTTGCGCCGGTACGGTGCAGTGGCACGGTGTCGATAAAATCGGGGCAAGCATCGATATTTACCCAACGGGTACGGTCGATTACTACGCAACCTGTAAGCAGGGTACTTGTGAAAGCGAAGCGTCTAACAAGATTCGTGTCGTCGTTAGCTCATCTACAGCGCCAGCGCCAGTCGTTACAGCATCTACAGTAGCCGTTTGCAACGGTGGTCTGGTATCGCTGACCGCTACCGGCTGTGACGGTGGTACTGTAAAATGGTCTGATGGCCAGACAGGATCGGTGGTTTCGGTAACGGCAACGCCTACCAACCACGAGTTCTACGCACTTTGCCAGGTTGGCACACAGTGTGGCACCGGGAAGTCGAATGTGATCAACGTGAACGTAACGCCAACACCAACGCCATCTATTGTTCGCTGCCTATGCAGTGCTGATACGATCTGTTCGGGTGAACATGTGAAACTGTCGGTGAAAAACTGCCAGGGTACGCCTTACTGGAGTACTGGCGAAACAACAACGAGCATCATTGTCTCGCCAACAATAACGACGGGCTACTCTGTATACTGCCAGGACGGTGTCTGCAAAAGCACAAGTACGCAACCCTACACCATCACCGTAATTCCGGTAGCTGCCCCAACCATTACCGCTTCGGCTACGGTTGTTGAGCCAGGCAGCACGGTTACCTTGTCGGCATCAGGTTGTGCCGGTACCGTTATCTGGTCGGCCAATGACATTAACGGGAACAACAAAGGGGCGTCTATCGTCGTGCGGCCAGAAGGTACACAGACTTACTACGCACAGTGTCAGTTCCGCGAATGCCTGAGCGATCCGTCAACAACGGTAATCATCAATCCGGGTGACTGCTCGGCTAAATCCGGCACCTTGGTAGCCGTGAATCCAACGGTATGCGGAGGCTCCAGCGCAACTGTAACGATTGGTGCTTCCCTGAATGGGGGATTGGTACAGCCAACGGGCTACTCGATCGTATATGTGTTGACGAAAGGGGCGGAGAAAGTTGTTCAGCAAACCAGCTCGACACCACAGTTTGCTGTCTCGTCGGATGCAGCAGACTACACAATCCATACGCTGGTCTATAATGCCAACGCAACGGATAAGAACTACATTGATCTGGCGGCTGTGAAGCCGGGTATTACCAGCGCTACGGATGTGCTGCAACTGATTGGTACCAAGTGTGCCAGTCTGGACGTGGTGGGTGCCAAAGTAAAGGTGAGCGTGGTTAATCCGCCAACGCTATCGGGTGGTTCATCGCTCACCGTCTGCAACGGCGGTGTGGTATCGCTGACCGCTACGGGTTGTATAGGTGGTACCGTAAACTGGTCTGACGGTACGGTAGGAGCAATCTACTCGAAGCCGATCTCCAGCGACAAGACGCTGACCGCTACCTGCACGGTCGATGGTTGCTCGAGTATGCCATCGGCAAGCGTACACATTACGCTAGGGACACTGGCTATCCCAATCATTGTGAGTAACGCGCCGACTGTTTGCGTCAGCGAAACTGTATCGCTCACGGCAACGGGTTGCGTAGGGGGTACCTATATTTGGTCCGACAATAAGACCGTTGGCAGTACGCTGACAATAACCCCAACGGCTGACGTGAGCTACCGCGTGAAGTGTAAAGTAGGCGAATGTGAAGGCGACTGGTCAGCCTACACGACCATTAAAGTTGGCGCTCCGACTGCTCCGACAATCTCGATCATTGGCTCAACCGCCAGCACGACAACTTGCTCCGGTGTACCCGTGACCCTGGTCGCTGAAGGATGTTCGCCAAACAGTTATGTGACCTGGTCGAACAATCAGGTTGGCTCATCGATCACTATATCCCTGACCAGCTCTACGACCATCACGGCACAGTGCTCCAACTCGGACCTGTGTAAGAGCGCGCCATCGAACCCAATCGCTGTGACCGTGGTGCCAAAGGTGCCGCAACCCGTCGTGGTCGACAAAACGAACGCTTGTCCGCTGGTAACGGTCGATCTGGCTACCGCCGTAACCAGCAGCGTAGCAACAACCGGTGGTGTGTTTGACTACTACACGGATGCTACGCTGAGCAGTGCGTCGAAAGTGGCTAACCCTGCAACCGTTGGCACGGGAACGTACTACGTGGTTGAGAAAACGGTCAGCGGCTGTTTGAGTCTGCCCGTTGCCATTCACGTGCAGATTACTACCTGCAATGAACCAACGCCTTGCGATGCACAGAATCCAGCGACAGCAAACGCGGGTGCAGATGCCAGCGTTTGTGCCACGAAGACATATCAGTTAAGTGGTACTATGGGGGGTGCGGGCAAAACTGCTCACTGGACCACCAGTGGCAGCGGGTCTTTCGATAATTCGTATGCACTGAATGCCGTCTATACAGCCAGCGCAGAGGATATCCTGTCGGGTAAAGTAACCCTGACGTTGTCGGTAAGCGCCAACAATGCAGCCTGCCTGGTGGCCAAGGACGATATGATGCTGACAATTGACGGAATCAAATCGATACCGGTAATCACGGTAATGGGCGGAACCAAACTTTGCTTTGGCGACTCCGTAATTCTGAAAGCGCCCGCCGGTGCTTCGGGCTACAAATGGAGCAACAATGCAACGACACCATCCATCGTCGTGAAAACAAGCGGTGTATATGACGTTCAACTGGTTGATCCGAAAGGTTGCAACTCGGTTAAATCGGAGGCTGTAACAATCAATGTTGCCGAACCCGTTAAGACACCCGTTGTGTCTAACCTGCGGAATGAGTGCCCGTCTAAAATCGTCGACTTGACGAAAGCGCTGGTGTCAAAGACAGCAGGTAGTTCCTATATTTATCGGATTTGCGAGTGTAATACGTCGAACATCGTTATGCGTCCAGACTCCGTTTGCGAAGGCAACTACTGGATTGTTGAGCGGAATGCGTCGGGTTGCCTAAGCGCACCGGCTAAAGTGGTTGTTAGTGTCTTCAACTGCACTGCCGATACACTGACAACCGATGTGAGCATTGCTAAGCTAGCCAGCACCGCTTTTGTGAAAAATGGCGCTCCCGTAACGTATACCATTACGGTGAGCAACGCAGGACCACATACGGCCCACAACATCGATGTTCTTGACATCCTGCCGAAAGGCCTGGAGTTATTGCCCGCTTCAACACCCAGCTACAAAGTGTCCAACGGCGTGATCACCAAACGGATCGATAGCCTGAAGGCTGGCCAGTCTGAACAGATCGTCTTTGCTGCCCGCGTTACGATCAAGGGTCAGCAGGTGGTGAACAAAGCCGAGATTACGTATCTCGACAATAAAGACACCAACCTGGCCAACAATACATCGAGCGTAACGGTAAACGATACATCGACGCACCGGTCCAGCCTGATCGGTTTGGCGAAAGCAGTACTTGGTAAACCCGTAGCGGTAGGCGATTCACTCATCAAGGTTTCGTATAGCTTCCTGGTTACGAACTTTGGCGATGACACCCTGCATCAGGTTAAAGTGACGGATGATCTGGCGTATGCGTTTGCACCCCATAAAATACAATCGGCGAAAGCAACTCTGGTGAATGGATCTACGCTGAAAGCGAACCCAACCTTTACCGGACTGGTCCCTAACTTTCAGTTGCTGGATACATTGAGTACTATTTTGCCAGGGGCTTCGCAAACGTTCAGGCTGGATGTAACGGTGAGACGCACGGCTGGGGATACGACCATGACCTTCAAAAATATCGCAAATACATCGGCTATGAATAGTCTGACGCTGGTCGCGGATATGTCGACGAATGGTGGTGATACTGATCCTGACAATGACGGCGACCCGACGAACAATATGGGTTTCTCGACCTTTACCCTGAGTTCCCCACAATCGCAGTCTCCAAGCCTTGGCCTGGCGCTAGCGGTTGTCAAGGTAGAGTCGTTGCCCGACAGTTCGTATAACGTTACTTACAAGGCAACGCTTAAGAACGTCGGTAATGTCGATCTGACAGGGATCGTACTGACGGACAGCCTGGTTCGCGTGTTTGCTTCTCCCGCGTCCTACAGCGTTGTTGGCCCCCCAGTGGTTGGAGTCGGCAGTACATTGGTCGCCAATACTGGATTCAACGGGAGCACGAAGTCGACCATTCTGACCAGTGCCAGCCAATTAGCGGTTGGTGTTCAGGATACCGTGCTGATTACGGTAAATGTCAGGCCGAACGGAAACAATGGGCCGTTCTACTCCAGTGCTACGGTGGTTGGTCATACGGCTGATTCGAGTCAGGTGGTCAAAGACATCTCGAACAATGGAATTGACCCGGCTCCGGCTGGTTCCGTATCAACAACGGTTCGCTTCGACCTGCCAAAAGGATTGCTGGGTGTGGCTAAATCGGTTGGTACACCAACGTTGGTTCAGGAAGGTATCTATGATATTCCATATACCATCACGCTGAGCAATATGGGTACTGTACCCCTGAAGAACGTGCAGGTCGTGGACAACCTGTCTCAGGCGTTTGGTCATGGGGCGCTGATTGTAAGCAACCGTATCAACGTGACGAGCACGGGCAATGTCGCTGTCAATTCGCTCTATACAGGACAGGGGGCGGTTACCAAAATGCTGGTCGATTCGATGAGTACGCTGGCCGTAGGTGCCAAGAGCATGCTAAGCTTCACGGTTCGGGTAGATGTGAAGAATGCCGATTCACTGACATTCTTCAACGTTGCGGATGCAACGGCCTTAACACCGACGAACGAAGTGGTAAACGATAGGTCAACAACGGGTATCAATAATGATCCGGACAATGACCTTGATCCACGCAACAATAGCACGCCAACACCAGTTGCGCTGAATAGCCTCTCCACCTCATCGTACATCGGGCTGGCAATGAATGTACGGGATACGGTCCGGCAAATGGATGGTAGCTTCAACGTTACCTACCAGATTGTCGTGAAAAACTACGGTTCAGAAAACCTGAAGAACGTGAGCATCAGCGATACCCTGTCGAAGGTCTTTAACAGCCAAACCGGCTCGACGTTCAACTTGGTGAAAGCGCCATTCACAACTTCTACCGGCAGCGCGCTGAAACTGAATCCAAACTATAATGGTGGTTCCGACCCCGTTCTGGTACTTGGTGACAGCACCAGCATCTTAGCTGCGGGCAAGGTGGATACGCTTCAGATGGTTGTCAATGTGGCGAGCAGTGGCAGTACGACAACTTTCCTGAACTCGGCTTATGCGGAGGGTTTGGCGAAATCAGGTAAGGTAAGCGATGTATCGACAAGCGGGTTAAATCCTGATCTGAATGGCAATAACAATCCAACTGATTCGAATGAGCGCGAGGCTACCGCCCTGAACCTGCCACAAACGTTCCTGTCGATCTTCATTCCGGAAGGATTCTCGCCAAACGGTGATGGTATCAATGACTTGTTCGTCATTCGGGGTACGGCTGGGTTGACCGTTAGCCTGGAAGTGTACAATCGTTGGGGACATATGGTCTATAAAAACGACGAGTACCACAACGATTGGGATGGCAAGCCAAATCAGGGCATTTCCATTAGTTTGGATACGAATGGTGTGCCGGATGGAACGTACTACTACGTGATTAATACCAGCGACGGACGCAAGTTTGTCCGATACATGACGATTAACCGCTAATACCGATGTCAAACAAGTTTTCAATAAAACATTCGGCAGTCGCGCTGCTACTGATCCTTGGGATCGGTAGCAGCCAGGTCCGGGCTCAGCAGGACAAGATGTTCTCGCAGTACATGTTCAACATGATGGCCCTTAACCCGGCTTATGCCGGCAGTCGCGACGTGCTGAGCATGTCAGCCCTGTATCGGAACCAGTGGGCTGGGCTGCCTGGCGCTCCGCAAACGGCAACGTTTACGGCTGATATGCCCCTCAACAATGAGCGCGTTGGGATCGGTTTGCAGTTATATGGCGACAAGGCCGGTGTTATCCAGGAAACAGGTGCTTTTGCTTCTTACGCATTCCGCATCAAAGTGGGCGCCAAGAGTACCCTGGCGTTAGGCCTTCAGGCGGGTGCATCCAGCTATCAGGCAAATTTGACCGAGGTCAGAACGTCGCCCGATGGCCAGATTGACCCAGCCTTCGCTAGCAATATCTCGAAGATCCTGCCTAACTTCGGTACGGGTATCTACCTGAGCAACGACCGGACCTACCTGAGTATTTCGGTGCCACGCTTGATCAAAAACAAGTTGAGCGAGTACAACGTTGGCGATCTGCGATCAGTACAAGCCCGGCAGGCGTATTTAGCGGCTGGTTTTGTGGTAGGCATTAGTCCGGTGGTCAAGATGAAACCATCATTCTTGGTTAAGTATGCTGACGGAGCCCCGCTGGGCTTTGACGCGAACATTAACTTTTGGTTTGCCGATCGTATTGCCCTGGGTGCCTCAATTCGTCGGAATCAGTTTTCGTCCTGGACCAAATACACGACTGACGCGGTTGTAGGCCTTCTGGAAATTCAGTTGACCGATCAATTCCGGTTTGGTTATTCATATGATCGTACCATGAGCAACCTGCAAAGTGTAGCACCGAGCTCACACGAAATTATGATTCGTTACGAATTTGGCTTCGGTAAGAATCGGATACTGACGCCGAGGTATTTCTAATTTCGGCTCAGTATTTGCTAATCGAAAAGGTATATACTCCTGTACGGTGAGGGTATACCTTTTTTTGTTTTGCTGCTTCCCAATCTTCATTGCAAATGACACGTATTTTTTCTGTTCTGGTGCTGTCCTGGCTGACAGTCAGCTCATTGTTAGCGCAGTCGCTCACAAAAAAAGCTGATCATGAATTCGATCAATTGGCCTACGCACGAGCGATTGACTTGTATGAGCAGGCACTCGCCAATCCTGTTAATCTAACCGATGAGGAGCGTCGGCATGCACGAGCTAAACTAGGCTACAGCTATCAGCAAACGCGCGATATGCCCAATGCGGAGCGCGTCTATCGGGACCTGATGAGTAGCGGTGCGTTGACTGCCGATTACCATAAATGCTATTTGTTTTACGCCCAGGCTCTGGCCAGTAATGGCAAGTACCACGAAGCGCGGGAGGCTTACGATAAGTATGGTAGCGTACAATCGAGCGACAAGCGCAGTCCATCGTTCTCGAAACTTTACAGCGATGTGAGTGTACTTACCCGAAACGCCGGGAGCTATAAAGTTGAATTTTTAACCATGAATACCCGAAAGGCCGAATTTAGCCCAATACTGTATAAAGATGGTTTGGTGTTTGTTTCTGTGGGCAGTGGAGGCAATGGAATAAGGCGGGTATTCAACTGGAACAACACGCCCTTTCTGGACTTATATTACCTGCCGGACCTTAAGACAATACGGGCGTCAAAGGCGTCTAGCCTGGCCGGTAGTGCCTCTGCGACCAAACGGACGCCAACGCGGGTGATCCGGCCTTTGGGTAGTGATGATTTTACGGCGCCAACCGCCAATGATACACGTACGGTTGGCTTCTATGGGGGTAACAGCCTCAATATGGGGTATGAGGATCAGTCAAGTAGCGAATCCGATCAGTTTAGCCGGACGCTGAATACCAAGTACCACGAAGGCCCTGCTACGTTTAGCAAAGATGGGTCTCGGGTTATTTTTACGCGGAACAACTTTAATAAAGGCCAGTATCGTCAGAGTTCTGACGGTATAAACAAGCTAAAACTGTATACCGCTACTCAAACAAATGGCGTTTGGAGCAAGGCCGAAGAATTGCCATTCAACAGTGATGAGTACTCAACGGGACACCCGGCCCTCTCGAAAAAACCGCCGTGGTGAACCCGATCAACTCCTGTATTTTTCGTCTGACCGGCCCGGTGGGTTCGGTGGTACAGACATTTACGTTTCTAAATGGACGAACGGAAAATGGAGCGAGCCCGCGAACCTTGGTAAAGACGTCAACTCAAAAGGCAATGAACTTTTTCCGTTTGTCGACGAAAAAGGGAATCTTTATTTTTCGTCGGATGGGCGCGCTGGCTTAGGGGGGCTTGATATTTTTTATGCTCAACTATCGGCCGACGGCCAGCAGGGTCATGTCGTTCGCAATTTGGGCGAACCACTGAACTCACCACAGGATGATTTCGGTATTGTTACCGATGGTGAGCGTGCGGCTGGCTATTTCAGCAGCAACCGCAAGCACGGTGGCGCCGATGATGATGTCTACCGGTTTACCCGGGAAGGGGCTCTGTACCCATGCCGCGAACTAACCCTGCGTGTGGTGGATGCGATTTCCAGAGAACCATTGGCCAATACCGGAATCGCCATGGACAATCCGCTTAACGATCGGCAGAAAAATCTGAAGACCGATGCGGATGGATTGGTCAAAATTTGCCTGACCGTTGACAATGATTTTCATTTTATCGCTACTCGCGAGGGATACGTGGCGAATAAGACGGGTTTTTCTACGAAAGACCTTTCGGATGACCAGCCGTCGCAGCTGGAAATTCTGCTGACTAAACCAAACGCTTCTGATAAGCCAACGACCACGACGCTACGAGGCCGTGTAACGACTCAAACCGATAAATCACCCATTGCAGGCGTAAAAGTGGTTCTGCTAAATGGCTGTGATAGTACCACTCAGGAAGCCATCACGGGCCCTGATGGTCGTTATGAATTTGCTGTGCAACCGGGCTGCGACTATTCGCTCGAAGCCATGAAGGATAACATGGCAACTGTTGGTGGGCGCGTTGCTAAAGACAGAATGGGCGTTACCGATCTAACAATGTTCAGGAAAGGGGACGTCATTAAAATTGATAATATTTATTACGATCTCGACAAGTCGGCTATCCGTCCTGATGCCGCTGCTGAGTTAGACAAGGTCGTTACCTTATTAGCGAAGTACCCGGCCATGAGAATTGAAATGCGATCGCATACCGATAGCCGGGCTACGGCTGCGTATAACAAAACCTTGTCGAGTAATAGAGCCAGGGCGGCCGTGGCGTATCTGAAATCGAAAGGAATTTCGCCGAAACGCTTAGTGGCCAAAGGCTATGGTGAAACGGAATTGTTGAATAAATGCAAAGACGGCGTAAACTGTCCGGAAGAAGAGCACCAGCAAAACCGTCGGACGGAAATAAAAATAATCAACTTGTAAGGTTGGGGTAAGGGTTTCCAACGCTTGTTCCTAGTCCTTACCAATCAGGCCGTTAAACGTAAGCAAGCGCTTGTTGGACGAACTAAACCCAAAACGCTGGACGGCCTGTACCTAACCAGGCAATTTCGCGTTTTAGGTTTTTAGTAGTAACTCCCCCAAATTGGTTGCTTATTCACGTTTCTATGCGTTTTACCCACTACCCATTGTTTTTTTGCTTGTTGGTCAGCAGCCTGATGTTCTTAACCAGCCAACACGTTCAGGCTCAGAAAGAAGTGCTTTATTCGCAGTATCTGCTGAATCCGCTGAGTATCAACCCGGCTTACGCTGGCAGTCGTGAGTCCTTTCACTTATCGGCTTTTCTTCGGCGCAAATGGATTAGTGTTCGGTATGCGCCGGTAACGCAGAGTGTTTCGGCCGATGGAGCGATTGCGAATGGTCGGATCGGGTTGGGCTTTCAGGCGTTGAACGACCGAATGGGCTTGTTTGCAACAACGGGCGTTTATGGAAGCGTGGCCTATCGATTCAATATGCCTGCATTGGCTAAACTGTCCATTGGTTTTCAGGGGGGCGTCAATGTTCTGCCCATCTATGATGTTACGACGGCCGCGAGCATAAATCGGGCCATTGCCAGCTTTGGGGTAGGCGTCTACTACCAGTCCGATCGCTTTTTTGCGGGCGTCTCGGCACCCGAATTAGGCGGGCAGGTGACGGATGCCACAGGGCGATATATATACAAAAGTGTTCGGCCGGTTATGTTCCAGGCGGGTGTACCCATTGAGGTCGCCGAGACCACCGTGCTGATACCATCGATACTCGTCTCGAAAATTGCGGACCGACCGCTTGGCGTAGACGTGAACCTGCGCGTCTGGTTCGATGAGGAAGTGGGCCTGGGCCTATCGTATCGGCAAAACAGCCCTGGCCTTATTCAAACCAACTACCTGCAGGCCTTTGTCGAATACCAGCTCACGAAAGCCATTCGGTTGGGGTATACGTTCAATTCACAAACGCCCGAAAGCCCCAATGCGATGCAGTACGATCAAAAAAGCGTCCACGAAATTATGCTTCGTTTTTCACCTAATGGCCTTAAATTCACGTATTAATTGACGGATAAGCTTAGTCTTCCGTCTAAAAGAGAAATTTCGATAACTTCGTACCTAAATAAACGTAACTCAGCGCCCGATTGAAATCCAACAACGAGGTTTCCAGGGCCGGTATGTTGCGCTATTTGTCGGCCAACAGTCGTATGCCCAGTCAAACCACCATTCAAAATTTATATATTCCCAGCGATCTCGATCGTGAGTTTCCACTGGCGCCCCATTACGTTCAAACGTTCGGTAGCTATCCGAATTACCTGCATTTCAATGACGATTTCAAGCCTTCAGCTCAGCAATTGCTGGATAGTCGTGGCTTTACGCTGGTAAACAGTTCAACACGCGTGAACGACGAAGGCTGGCATGTGATCGATCGGATCTATCAGCATGAAGACGGCATGATTCTAAAGGCCGAGTATGTAGGAGATCGCTTCTTTCGGCTTTATGGTTACTACCGCGATGAAACATTAGCCAAAGGGCTAATGGATGGGCTTCAGGAGCACAAATACGTTCATGAAGATAATCAGACGCATATTTATTTGATTCAGAGTGGGCGTAAAACAAATAGTATTTATGGTAATCGGCAGTCAACGCACCGCTACTCATCAGGTCCCGATAGACGCGCTCCGCATTGGGCATATCGCGCGTTTGCTGATAGCTGTAGCCTAGTTTAGCTCGTGCATGCCGACGCTCCTC
>Ga0181468_100006_pt1 | contig 28310 bp, 28 predicted proteins | sample InSIn1SAF170_2_FD_119080 | JGI IMG/M metagenome (GOLD analysis project Ga0181468, IMG submission 119080) | Clean room microbial communities from NASA Spacecraft Assembly Facility at Jet Propulsion Laboratory, Pasadena, California, USA -... ... | reverse complement strand
CGGAAGAGGCCACACGCAAGACGGATGCGCACCTCACCAAAATTGAGGAGAGCATCCAGAAGCTGAAGAACGACGGCAACGGAAACGGACCGGCATTCCCGCGTGACAAGAAGTAAAGTAGGCGAACATCATGGACTTCGGTAAGATCTTCGCCTACTTTGCTAAAAACCCGACCATCCTGTTGGTCGTTGCGATCGCCACCATGCTGCCTGTCCTGATCACCGGTGCGGGCATCTACTCAGCGGTGACCGCGATCGGCCGACCTTTGGCGAACCGTCAAACGTACACCGACTCCTGCACGGGCAACTACCAGAAGACAATCAACGATAACTTCACGGACAAGGACATCGACAAGGCTCAGGTTTTGACCGGTTGCCCCGTTGAGGATAGCACCGCTTTTGATGTCACCAAATGGATCGAGCTTCAGGCCCGCGCCCAGAAGGACTATGACGAGGGCAAAGCGTACGACCAGGATGAGATCGACGCGCTCAAAAAGCTAGCCTATGAGGCGGCAACTGCCAACCTGAGTGCAGGTGCCGATGTCCAGTCCGCTAAAGACGCCATTGACCAGCAGTTCAAGGACTTTGAAAACAAGTACAAGGACAAGAACATCTACAAGGCGATCGCTGACTGGGCTCAGGAGTCCATTGACAGCCACACCTATGATGGCGACCTTGCTAGCAAGGCCGTCCAGTATGCACTGAGTCGCGTCGGGGAGTCTTACGTGAGCGTGCGCGGTCTGGGCACATGGGACAAGGGTAAGGACGCCTACTGCGCCCTGAGCCCCACCTCGATGGGTGGCTACAACATGGCCTACCAGTGCGGCTTTGACTGCTCCTCCTTCGTTGCCTGGTCGTACCTGAAGGCTCAAGATTGGGAGACGCAGAAGTACGGTCTCTATGCCAAGAACGGTGGTACGATCGACCCGTGGAGCTTTGGTGCATCCCGTGAGTACCAGTACTTTGCCACCGAGGGGCACGGCGCCAAGATTTCGGTCAATGAACTCATGCCGGGCGACTTGATCTTTGTGGACACCGATGGTGGTGGCCTGAACAACTCCGGCCACGTGGCGATGTACGTGGGTAAGTTCAACGGCGTTTCCCGCTGGGTAGAGGCCGCCAACGACACAGCTAACATCCGCATCCTGAACACCAACACGCCCTGGTTCAACGGCTACGGTGTGGGCTATGTACGCCCCTACCCCTCCACCGATGCGGGCCCCGCTGCCCATGCCACCGCACCTAACACGGGCTCCATCCCGGAGTACAAGGCCTACGCCAAGTCCTACATGTCCACCATTGGCCTGAAGCCCAGCGAGTTCAGCATGCTGGACCAGCTCTTCACCCGTGAGTCCGGTTGGAACCCCAAGGCTGAGAACCCGCAGTCTGGCGCCTACGGTATCGTGCAGTCGCTGCCTGCTTCAAAACTGGCCAGTGAATGCCCGGCATCCAACAAGTCCTGCTACCTAACAGACTGGAAGGCACAAATTCGCTGGGGCGAAAAGTACATCAAGAATCAGTACGGTAGTGTCAAGTCTGCCTATGACCTTGAGTTCTGCAACCGTAAGATCAACTACACACCGTCCTGTGGCTGGTACTGAGTTCAATTCTGGAGTATACTAACAATCATGTTCGAGAAATTCCAGCAGCTCACCCCGCTGCAGCGCAGCCTGATCGTGCTGGTGCCCCTGCTCATTGTCATCGCCCTCATCGTGCTGATCTACCGAGCTGACGACGCGTCCAACTCACAAGCCACCTCTGATCCCTCAAGCTCGGCGTCCCCCACACCGAGCTACCAGGCTCCCAGTGGTACGGCAACCTCGGTGGCGCCCTATGCGCTGAACACGCCGCCTGCTGACAGCAAGGCTGGCAAAGACACCCCGGACACTACCAAGAAGTACAGCAACGCGCAGAAGACCCAGGCCCAGGCGGCTGCCTACCGCGCGATGATTGCCTACTGCCGCTATGTCGCTGATGAGACCCCTCAGGAGCACCTGGATCGCCTCAAGCCTTACTATGCGCCGGGAGATTTCAATCTCGGTACCGGTGATGTTGTTGCGATCATCAAGACCCAACAGTGCACCACCTACACGAATGCTGAGCTCACAAGCTTGACTGATGATGGCGCCCTTACCTATGGCCTTGCCGTGCAGCAGGCCACAATCTTCCAGGCGGGCTCCCCTGTGGTTGGCGGGCAGTCCGATAGCGGTAAGGACATCGCCTACAGCAAGCCCATTTCCATGCAAGCCTCAATGAAGCTGGTGAAGGGCAAGTGGTTGGCGGAGTCAATCACCTCGTCCAACGGAGAGTAAGTGCTGAAGAAATACCGGAGGCTGAACCTCTCCACGCGTCTGCTGGGCCTCGTTGTCCTGGAGGCGTTGATCTCAGCGATCGTCTTCCGCAACTACGGTATCGAGAACGTACCGATCGCCGTGGGCATCTCTGCGGGTGTGCTCGTTGCCTTGGACACGATAGCTCATCGCCCCGCCCTGGTAGCCAGTGCCGTAGTTGCAATTGCGCAACTGCTGCTGGGTAGCGTCATCGGCGTGTTCATCGAGAGCTATCTCTACTACAACTACAGCCTTGATGCCAAGGGCCTCTACTACCTGCTGGTGACAACAGGCTTCATCTTCCTGCTGATGGTTCAGGTTGGACTCGCCTACTATGTGGCTCGTGGTCGGGTTTGGCTAAACCTGGCTCTCTCATCCATCCTGGCGGACATCGCCTTCATCCTCATTATCAACCTGCTACACGTTGACTTCACCATCGCCCTGCTGATCGATCTGGGGATCGTGCTGCTGTACTTCCTGCTGCGCTCGGTACGCTTCCGGCGCCAGGTCAAGCCGGAGTTGCCTACCCGCAGCAGCGGTGCCTTGCGCAAGGCAGATAAGTTCTTCACGGATCGCGGCTACACCACCATCGCGGTGGGGGAGAGCTACCCCTGGCTGGACATGGTTGCCGAGAACGGCAAGACCGCGTATGCCACATTGGTGCTGGATCCCCACACGAGCCTTGCCTTCGGTGGCAACGTCCTCTCCCAGGACGCCAAGGACATCACCTATGTCTTCGAGTACGCGTTGCAGGACATGCGTCGCTGGGCTCGCAACCACCGTGTCCCGGCCGCCCGCATGCACTTCCTGCTCTTCACTCACAAGTCCAGCCTGCAGCCTGGCTACCGGGCACTGCGTGTCCGAGCTCGCCACACACCGGACAGGGTGCTGGGTACCATTGCCTTGGTCAGCCACGCCGGGTTGGAGAAGCTGATGAAGTCGCACGGTGGCGACCGCCCCTTTGCTAAGCGCCTACGTGCCCGTCTGACGCGTCTGGAGACACCCTAGCGCCTGAGCCTCCTCTGAGGCTTCCCATGCCCGCACAGGGGCGCACAGCGTCATCAAGGCGCGCACACGATCGTTCCTGCGTGCGCGCCTTGTCGGGACTCTCCCCCGTCAAGATCAGTTGGTACCGACCTTGACGATGATGTTGCGGATGTAGTTGGGCTCATGGCGGAAGGAGCGCTTACGCACCGTCTCCAACAGCGGGAAAAGACCGTAGTAGTATCCCTTGCGCCAGGCGCGCTCCAGGCGCAGGAAACGCAGCGTCTCCCAGAAGAAGATCAGCACCACGAAGAAGAGCTGCACCAGCAGTTTGGGGCCTGTCTCAAGGGGCAGGTAGAAGAGCAGCAGGCCGGGGATACCCGCGCTGACACCGAAGCGTGCCAGGTACCACAGCGCCTTCAGGGGCGGCAGCGCACTCTCACCACGGATGTACACACGGTAGCGCTCGGGGGAACGCACCGTCTTGTCAATACCGGAGCGCGTGATGATGAGCGCCACTAATGCCGTGCTGAGGGTGAAGGATGCCACGATGCCCAGGTTGATGTGGAAGATCAGCAACATCGGCAGCAGGATGAGCACATGGATGGCACCGATCAGCGCGAACTGTACGGCAACGATGTGGCGCAGCAGGTTGCGCTGGCCGTTGGGCATGGAGAGCAGCCAGGTCACACCCGAACCAAGGATGCCGAAGGTGTTGGCGCCCCACGTGAGGGTTACGATCAGGGGTACCACGAAGATCAGGGACTGCAGCACCTGTAGCTGTCCACCAAAGAGGATCGTGCTGCCCAGGGAGAAGACGGTGGCTGTCAGAAGCGGCTTGCGGATGTTGCTCTGGCGCAGCACATTGTTGATCATGAAGGTGAAGGTGGAGATGTGTGCGCTCTTGAAGCCCAGCAGGTTCAGGTGGAAGGCTCGCTTCTTGCGGGCTCGTTCCGGCAGGTTCAACGCGTGGGAACCTACGAAGCTGATTGCACCTCCGAGGGCGGCCACCGCCGCCAGGAAGCCCAGCAGGATCAACAGCAGCTGTCCAAGGTTGTACTGGCCGGAGTTGCGGACCAACTCCAGGTAGGCGCTTGAGAGACCAAAGAGGTTGGTCGCGTCATTGGGGAAGAAGAGGGCGATCAGGCCGACAACCCCGAAAGCGATCAGCGGCAGGAAGTACTTGGAGAGGGGACCGTAGCGACGGTGGAAGTACTCGAAAGCCCATGTGACAAGGTTGGCGGCCAGGGTGGAGAGGATCCAGACGCCCCAGCCGATCAGCACCGCCACGCCGGGTGCGTCCGAGGTGAGGGCAATTAGCGAGTTCAGCAGCAGGATCACTGAGATCTGGGCCACGGACAGGAAAGAGATGAACTGCAGGGCAACGCTGTCGCCAAGACGGTGACGATCGTTCTTGCGCACTGACACCATGTCTGATGCGGGGATGAAGCCGCTGTTGGTGTAGCCGAGCAGTGGGATCAAGAATAGGCTGGCAAAAAGGCTCAGCAACACGGTGCTGGCTGCGATGATACCGCCGGAGTTCAGAAACAGGTTCAGGTAGGCAACGGAGATGTCGTGCACACTGGTCAAAGCGGGATCGCTCGTGTTGAGCTGCGCCCCGTACTTGATGACGTTGGAAAGACCGCTCAGACCCCACAGCAGCACCATGGAGATCGCCAAGGCGATGATGAGGGTGGCCTTAACCAGCGGTTTGCGCAGCATCTTCCAACGAAGCGCCAGGATCTCCAGGGTGTCCCCCAGGCCAAGAACAAGATTCATGCGAAGACTACCTCCGAGGCCTCGGCCGCTGCCGCGCGCATGATGTCAGCGTAGCGACGGACGCCCTCCTCGCCGCGGAAGTAGTCAGCCTCAGCCATCTTGAGGATGTTGCCCTTGCGCATGATGATGACACGATCGCTGACCTCGACCAGCAGGGACTGCAGGTGTGTGCACACGAGCACCGCCAGACCGCGGGCCTTGGCAAAGGCGATGATGCTCTTGATGGCCTCGGCCCCCAATGGGTCCACACCGTCAAAGGGCTCATCCAGGATCAGTACCTTCTGGGAGCTGAGGGAAGCCAGGAGCACGCTCAACCGGCGGGACTCGCCGTGGGAGAAGCCACCGGTGGGGGAGTCGATCTTGTCGCCCAGACCAACAGCGGTCAGTGCGCTCAGGGCTAGCGGGTAGTCCTCCGGCCGGTGATGCATGTTCAGCAGCAGCTGGATGTGCTCACGGGGTGTGGCGCCCACGATGAGCCCACCCACGTCGGGGCAGTAGCCGGTGAGCTCCTTGATGCGCTCGCTCTCATTGACCGACTTGGTTGAGAGACCATCGATGATCACATCACCGCTTGTCTCTTTGAGCACACCGGCGATCACCTTCATCGTCGTTGACTTACCAGCGCCGTTGCCGCCCAGCACGCCGAGCACCTCACCGGCCTGCACACGTAGGCTGATGCCGTTGACCGCTACGAAGGAGTCAAACTTGACGACCACGTTTTCCAGGGAGACAATACTCATTTGAGTTCTAGCAACTTTCATGGTTCAGGTTGTGGGCGAGCTATCGGAATGTGAGCTCCGCTGCCGCTTAGCGGTATCGGCCCGGGGCCCTTGGGAAGAGCTAAAAGGACCTGGACTCAAATTGAGTCAGCAGCCGATAACTACTGTGTTATGCCCACAGAAAAAATCGTAGCCCTAGACATTGGCTCCTCTTCGTTGAAAGCGGTTGAAGCGACCGTAAAGAAGGGCAGCATCAAGTTCTCACGCATCTACACGCTTCCCATGGATGCCGAGATCGTATCCTCAGGCAAGATCGTCAGCCCTGAGCTCCTTGAGAATGCCATCCGCCGCCTATGGCGCATCGGTCGTTTCTCCACCCGCAACGTGGCAATTCTGGCTGCAGGCAACGAGAGCACGCGCCATAGCGTGATCTCTGAGCTGCCATACGCCAAGTACCACGCTGACTTCAAGCGTATCCTGCCTTTCGAGCTGGCCAAGAAGCCGCAGATCGCGCAGTGGTACGGTGAGGGCAAGGACTACTATGTGGACGCCTACGTGCTGGACCAGACGGTCACCCGCACCAAGGAAATCCTGCTGAAGGCGCTTGTCACCTTCCTGCCCCGCAAGTACGTTGACTCCCTGGTCAAGGTTGTCGAGTCCGCGAAGCTGCTGCCCATCAAGATGGACACCCTGCCTTTCGCCCTGATCCGTGCGTATGTGGATGCAGCCGGTGAGAACTTCGATCCGAACGAGATCGTTGTTGCCATCGAGCTCGGCGCTTCCGCGATGAACGTCACCATCCACAAGAACTCGCAGCCCATCTACATCTACACCCTGCAGAAGGTCGGTGGCCGCTACCTGAGTGATCTGATTGCCCAGCAGCTGCAGATCACCTACGCCCAGGCGGAGTACCTGAAGCTTGCGATCTCCAGCACGGATGAGGAGCGGGCAACGCTTGCCTCCACGATGATCACGACCTCGGATGAGGCTCGCACCTACACGATGGCCGACTTCACCCCCGAGCAGATCGAAGGCGCCAAGGTCATCATCAGGCAGCACGTTTCCAACCTCATCCAGACACTGCAGCGCATCTTGCAGAAGGTGTCTGTTGACCTGCATGACGATGAGGACTTCAACCGCATCGTCGTTTCAGGCGGTAGCGCAAAGCTGTACGGCTTCGTGCCGCGGCTGGCCTCGCAGCTGGAGATCCAGGCTGAGATCCTCAACCCCTTCCAGAACGTGAAGCTGCCCCGTGTCAAGGGCGCGGTTGGCGAGAACCTGCAGGCTTACACGGGCCTCTTTGGACTACTGGTGGAGCAGAACCGCAATGGCTAATTTCAACGAACTGCGTAAGATGGACGTGGGCGATGCACTCAAGAGCATCTTCTCGCGCAAGAAGAACGCACCTCAGGCCGAGAGCGGCGCCACCATCGTTTCGGGTGAGCAGGAAACCACTGACCTGAGCCACGCCAACGAGCAGGGCTACACGCGAGCGCTGCCGGGTGTCAACATCCTGCCCGACTCAACAATCCAGCGTCGTGAGAACCGCCAGCTGACGCGGCGTTTCGTGGCCATCGGTGCCGCGATCGCTGTCGTGTCCGTGGGCTGCTTCGGTGGTAGCTTGGCCCTGGGCTACTTCCACAAGAAGTCACTTGAGCGTATCCAGGATGAGAACTCCGCCCTCACGCAGAGTGTGAACAAGCTCAACCCGTACAAGAACGCCCAGACCAGCCTGGACACCGCGCGCACAGCCGCCGGTACCGCCCTCAAGAACGATCTTGATGTGGCGCGCCTGCTGAGCGACCTGAACAGTGTCGCTGATCAGTACGGTATCAAGTACACGCAGATCAACATGGCCCTCAACAGCGCAGGCAGCGCTGCGGGCACCGCAACGGCGGGCTCCTCAAGCTCCGGTTGCTTCAACCCTGACCCGTTCACCCCGCCGACGAACATCGGCTGTCTGACGCTTTCGGGTACCGCAAGCAACCAGGGGCGCGCAACCGCCTACTTCAACCGGTTCAAGAACCAGACCGGCTTCCTCAACGGGTTCATCTCTGGCCTGACCACGGATGGTTCCAAGGCGACGTTCAACGGTACGATCGCGTTCGATGCCAACTTCTACTCGAACAAGTACACCGACCTGAACAAGACGGTCGCACAGGCGGCAGCTGACAGCGCCACCAAGAACCAGACGGCGACCCTGGTGGCGAACCTTAAGAGTAGCTACCCCACAGTCCTGAACGGTGCGGACACGACCCGGTTGAACGCGCTGCCCGCGCAGGTGTGCCAGACCGCTACGGCATCCCCGAGCAGCAACGTGGTCATCTACCAGCAGCTGGTGTCAACCGCCTCGGGCAAGACGCCGAGCGTTGCTGACACGACCGGTATTGTGCGCACGATCGTCACCGCCTCCTGCGCCACGCAGCTCAGCAAGGTAAGCTTCCTGAGCGCTCGCCCCAGCGCCACCCCGAGTGGCACCCCGTCCACAACGAGCTCGGCCACGCCGAATGTCTCCTCCAGCAGCACGGCAGGTACCAACTGATGGCCAAGAAGAAGAACCTACCCACCACCAACCCGCAGCGTCGCAACATCAAGGTCCTTGGTGTAGTCGCGCTTGTCGCTGTTGCCGGTCTGGGTGGCTACCTGGGGGCCCGCCCCTTCATCGAGCAGCTGGGCGACTCCAACGGTGAGATTGCCGCAGCTCAGCAGCAGACCAAATCCCTGCAGACGCAGCTGACCCAGCTGCAGGGCGCAGCCAACAGCAAGGACCAGGTTGAGCAGTTCCGCAAGGACTTCGTGGCCAAGTTCCCTGAGACCGCGGATGTGCCCAACCTGATCAACACGATCTCGAACTCAGCTGTGGCCGCAGGTATCCCCGCGTCTGACGTGTCCAACTACGCCTTCCAGGCGCCCACGCTGGGTGGCGCTGGTGCCTCATCTGCAGGTGCTGCAGCCGCAGCTGGTACCACCGCTCCGGCGCCTGCCGCCAGCGCTGGTACAACCGGTACGACCGGTACGACCACAGGTTCTGCCGCAGCCGCTGGTGGTAGCAAACTGGCTGGCATGACCTTGAACATGACAGTCAAGGGCAGCCCCCGTCAGTTCGCGGTGCTGCTGAAGAACCTGACCACGATGGATCGCAACTTCACGGTCACGACCTTCGCTGTTGCCGGTAGCGATGCTGGTAGCACGTTGACGCTCACAGCCACCACGTACCTGTACTCCCACGTGCCCAGCTACACCGAGGGTGCTGCGGCGGCTACGAGCGGTACAGCGGGCACGGCTGGCACGGCTGGTGCAGCATCCGGTACCGCCCAGGTGCCCGCAACCGGTGCGACCTCACCTGCCACAGGCGGCTGAGCCCACCCCCCAAGCAGCAGGCAGGGCCCACCAAGGCATAACACTATTGGTGGGCCCTGCCTGTGTCTATAGGTTTTAGGTGAGAGCCTGCGTGATAAGACTGGCCTTGGTCAGCATCAGCTTCAAGGCGCGAGGGTTGTTGGCTGCCCGTAGTGCGACATCAACACTGATACGGTTCTTCTGCACCAGCCGGACGAGCTCCTGCTCAAGGCTGTTCATACGGTGAGGGCCACCCTCCTCGATGATCGTTTTGAGAGACTCGCTGGTTTCACCCGCGATGCGACGGCGTACACGCAGGGTGTTGACGAGCACCTCGATGGCGGGGAGACGTTCCATCTGCTTGCCGACCACGAGGTGCTGCACCAGGATGCCTCGCAGGGAGATGGAAAGCGCCTGACGCATGTTCTCACGGTCCTCCGGCGGGAACAGGTTGACGTAGCGGTTGACCGCCTCCTCAGAGCTGCTGGCGTGGATGGTGGAGAACACGAGGTGGCCTGTCTGCGCTGCCTGCAGGGCAACCTCTGCGGTGTCCTTGTCGCGGATTTCGCCGATGAGGATCACGTCCGGATCCTGACGCAGCACACTACGCAACGCCTGGGCGAAGGAGTCAGTGTCGATACCGACTTCACGCTGGGAGATCAGGGCGCGGTTGCTCTGATGCACGATCTCAACGGGGTTCTCAATCGTGAACACGCGCTTCTTCACACGTTCGTTGTTGATCAGATCGATCATGCTGGCCAGGCTGGTTGACTTGCCGCTACCTGTCTCACCTGCCACCAGGACAAGGCCGTCCTTCTCCAAGGCGAAATCACGTGCGATGTCAGGCAGTCCGAGCTCTTTGAGAGACTTGACTGTGCTTGAAAGCAACCGGATTACAGCCTCATAGTTGCCCTGCGCGCGGTAGGCATTCACGCGGAAACGGCCGGTACCCTCCAGCGAGATCGCATAGTCGAGCTCGCCGTGGGCGTCAAGGTAGCGTTGCTGATCCGGCGTGAGGGTTGAGAGAATCATCTGCGCTGTCAGCTCAGGAGTCAACGGTGACTCAACAAGGGCTTTCAGCTTGCCGTTCTGGCGAATGTTCGGCGGCGTGAGGGGCACGATGTGCAGGTCGCTTGCCTCGTACTTCTTTGCACTGCGCATGTATGAGACAAGCTTGGGATGGATGTCGGGCACGGGATTCCTTCGAGGAGGGCAAGAGCGTCTTGAGTACTATCGTCCTATCATGCACCCCAAATGGGGGATGCCGCTTTTTCTTACCGTATTACCCTGGTGCAGCCGATAGTTGTGCTTGAGGTAGGTAAATACACGTATGCCAGAACAAAGCGAAATCATCCCCCTTCTTAAGCGCAAAGGCGTCATCGATGACACGTTCATCGAACTGCTCAAATCAGAGGCCGATCGCAAGGGGGTCTCTCCCTTCCGCGTGCTCGCTCAGGAAACTGAGCTTGGCCAAGACACCAAGCTGATCATCCGCACCATCTGTGAGGAGATCGGCTACGACTATCTGGACCTGAGCACCGTTGAGCCGGACCCGGACGCCTATGAGCTCATCTCCCGCGACTACGCACTCAAGAACGCCATCCTGCCTGTGGGCATTGACCAGGGCTCCCTGCTCGTGGTTGTACCGCTGAACAAGATGGACGACTTCGAGATGGAGACGGAGTTGCGGGAGGTGACACGGCAGAACTTCGTTCGTTTCGCTGTTTCTCCAACACGCGACATCAAGGACGAGATCAACCGCGTCTACCGCGCTGATCAGGCGATCGCGCTGCTGGCTGAGACATCACGGGATGCCCTGGTTGACACCTCCTCGACTAACACGCTCATCGAGCCTGAGGTCTCTGAGGAGAGCAGCATTGTCACATACGTGAACATGGTGCTCGCCCAGGCTATCCGCGATAAGGCCTCTGACATCCACTTCGACCCGCGGGAGACACATCTGCTCATCCGCTACCGTGTCGATGGCGTCATGAAGGACAGTGTTATCGCCCCGCGTGAGATGCAGCAGGAGATCACCTCCCGTCTGAAGATCATGTCGCGTCTTGATCCATCCAACAACCGTACCCCGCAGGACGGACGTATCTCACAGACGATCGACGGCAAGAAGATTGACTTCCGTGTCGCGGTTGGACCGACCGTGTTCGGTGAGAAGGTCGTGCTGCGTGTGCTGGACAACTCCTCCGCCTCACTGCCGCTGACCTCCTTGGGCTTCGCGGAGAAGAACCTGGACAACTTCCGCCACGCGGTGAACCGCCCTCACGGCCTGGTGCTGCTGACCGGGCCCACCGGTAGCGGTAAGTCCACGACCCTCTACGCGGCGTTGAGCGAGAAGGTCTCACCTGAGATCAACATCATCACCGTTGAGGACCCGGTGGAGTACCGCATTGACGGGATCAACCAGATCGAGATCAACAACGGTGTCGGCCGCAACTTCAAGACAGTCCTGCGCAGTGTGCTGCGTCAGGACCCGGATGTCATCCTCATCGGTGAGATCCGCGACTTCGAGACCGCACAGATCGCGATCGAGGCCGGTCTGACCGGCCACATGGTGTACTCAACGCTGCACACCAACACCGCGGCGGGCTCCCTGACACGTCTGGTGGAGATGGGCATCCAGCCCTACCTGGTCGGTTCCACGCTTGAGTGCGCTGTATCCCAGCGACTCATCCGTAAGCTCTGCAACACGTGCAGGGAACTACAGGATGTGTCAGCTGAGGAGCTAGACGCGCTTGAGTTCAACTATGACGCCGAAGCCGGAGTGCCCGCATTGTACACGGCGAAGAAGGAAGGCTGCAAAGACTGCGGCGGTACTGGCTACCGTGGCCGTATCGGCATCCACGAGGTCCTGGTCGTCTCCCCGGAAATCGAGCGTGCGGTAGTTGCAGGTGAAGGCGAGCTGGAGATTCAGCGCATTGCAATTGAGCAGGGTATGAAGACCCTGCGCCAGGATGGATACGACAAGGTGAGCCTGGGCATCACAAGTTTTGACGAGGTAATAAGGGTGGCCGAGTAATGGCAGACAACAACGAATCAGTAGAGAACAGCGGCTTGGACGATCTCAACTCGTTCTGGAAGAACCGGGGCGTGGGCGGCACACAGCCGAAGCCTGCTTCTGGCCAGCCCTACACGAGTGAGAGCGAGCCGAGTGAGCCAAGGACAGGCAAGCCCTCCTTCCCCGCCGGTGGACAGACCCGACCCGCGGTGCAGCCACGCATCGGTGGCCCGGTGCTGCCCAACCTGAACGCCGGTGTAGTCCGGCGCGACCGGGATGACGAGGAGCAGGAGCTCGACCTTGATAAGCTGCTGGCCAAGCTGCTGGATCTGGGTGGCTCCGACCTGCACCTGAAGCACGGCAAGCCGCCGATGCTGCGCGTACGTGGTGAGATCCGCCCCATGCCGGGTGAGCGTCCGCTCACAGGCACTGAGATCGATGACCTGCTGCGTGGCCGTATGGATGAGAAGCAGGAGAACCGCTTTGAGATGGAGCTGGAGCTCGACCTGGCAGTTGAGCTGCCCGGACGTAGCCGCTTCCGTGTCAACGTGCACCGTCAGCGGCGCCACACCGGCTCTGTCATCCGTGTGATTCCGAACAAGATCAAGAACCTGAAGGAACTCGGTATGCCGGACGTGCTGCGCGAGTTCGCCAAGCTCCCCCGAGGCCTGGTGCTCGTTACGGGTCCCACCGGTAGTGGTAAGTCCACCACCCTGGCCGCGATCGTGGATGAGGTGAATGAGACCCGCTACGACAACATCATCACCATCGAGGACCCGATCGAGTTCGTGCACGAGGACAAGAACTGCATCGTTGTGCAGCGCGAGATCGGCGTTGACACTTTCAGCTTCGCAGAGGCACTGCGTCGCGCGCTGCGTCAGGACCCCGATGTCATCCTCGTGGGTGAGATGCGCGATGCTGAGACCATCCAGACGGCGATCACCGCCGCTGAGACCGGCCACCTGGTCTTCGGTACACTGCACACGCAGTCTGCCTCCGCCACGATGAGCCGTATCATCGACACGTTCCCGGCCAACCAGCAGGCTCAAATCCAGGCGCAGCTGGCCAACTCCCTGCAGGCGATCGTCTGTCAGGCGCTTGTGCCCACCCTGGATGGCAAGGGCCGTGTGGCGGCCCTTGAGATCCTGCGCAACACCAACGCCATCCGCTCCCAGATCCGTAAGGGCCAGACCGAGCAGATCAGCAACAACCTGGTCACCGGCGCGAACCTGGGCATGAGGACGTTGGACATGGACCTTGAACGTCTCGTGTCAGAGAACAAGATCGGCGTTGATGCAGCACTGCTGAAGGCTGCCAACTACAGCACCCTGGAGGACAAGTTCGGTGGCGAGGCCGGTGTGGCTCGTATCCGCAACCGCCAGGCCATGCTCGGCGGCTCCCTCGGCAACAAGGCGACTGACGACAGTATCACCCTGCGCTGACCGATAAGAACAGTAGCTCAGCTCGACCCACTCACAAGGAAAACCAACACACATGCCCGACCAGATGAAGGTCTACTCGTACGTCGCCCGTACGCGTGACGGTGAGGTACTCGCCGACAATATCCGTGCCACCAGCGCGGAGAAGGTGGAACAGCACCTTCACAACGCCGGTGTGGTTCCCTATGAGATCCGTGAGCTCTCCGGCCTCAACCGCAATCTGAGCTTCGGCAAGAAGCGCATCAAGCAGCGCGACATCGGTGTCTTCTTCCGTCAGATGGCGGTCATGCTGCAGGCTGGTGTCCCGATTGACCGCTCACTGGCAAACCTGGTGGAGCAGACCGAAACCTCCAACCCCACGTTTGCCGCTGTGATCAAAAGTATTCATTCAGATGTTGAGCAGGGTCAGACCTTCCCCAACGCCTTGAAGAAGTACCCACAGGAGTTCTCTCCCCTCATCATCGCGATGAGCGAGGCGGGCACCATCTCCGGCGATTTCGCCGGTACCCTCGGTCAGATCGCTGACAACATCGACTCGTCTGTAAAGCTGCGCGGTAAGATCCGCAGCGCCATGACCTACCCGGTGTTCATCTTCATCCTTGCGATCCTGATCGTCGCGTTCATGTTGCTCTTCATCGTGCCGGTCTTCGCCAACCTGTTCCAGAGCCTGGGCGGTCAGCTGCCGCTGCCGACACGCATCCTTGTGGGCGCCTCCAACGTGCTGAAGTTTGGTGGCCCTGTCATCATTGCCGGTATCATCGCCTTCGCGTTCTGGTGGCGCAAGAACAAGAACAAGGAGAGCGTACGCCGGGTCGTGGACCCACTCTACCTGCGCGTCCCGATCTTCGGACGCCTGGTGCGTCTGCTGTCTGTGGCGCGCTTCTCGCGCAACTTCGCCAGCCTTCTTGGTGCAGGTATTGACCTCCCAACCGTTCTTTCCCTGGTGGGTCGCACAAGTGGTTCGGTTGTCATCGAGGATGCCGTTGAGGAGATCCACGCCAAGGTCATGATGGGCCAGGCGATCGCACCTCAGCTGCCTGACTACCCGATCTTCCCGCCGATGATGATCGGTATGCTCCGCGTGGGCGAGGAAGCCGGTAATATCCCGGACATGATGCTGCGTATCGCAGACAACTACGATGATGAGGTTGACCGCATGACGGAGGCCCTCTCCTCACTGATTGAGCCGGTCATGCTGGTCTTCCTGGGTGGCGTCGTGGGTGCAATCGTTATCTCCCTCTACCTGCCCATCTTCTCGATCTACTCTCAGATCAACCAGTCAAGCAACAAGTAGCGTTTCGCCACAGCAAGAAGCCCCCGCAGCCTGTTTCCTAGGCTGCGGGGGCTTCTTGCATATACCCGTTGGGGTATCTAACGCACCAGGCGCTCAAGCCCCAAACGCACGTCGTGCTTACGCACGCCACCGATCAGGGTGCCAAGCAGATGCTTGGTCTGCTTGGCGAAGTCAAGGACATCATTCTCGGCATAGGGAACACTGGCATCCAGGTACTCGATGCGCTTACCAGCAGCTGAGAGCGCTGCCTCCAGGTAGGGCAGACCGGTCAGCATTGGAATGTCGCGGGAGTACACCACAAGCACCCGCCAGTCCTTGCGGTTGAGGATCTCAAGGAAGTTGTTGCGGTTGGGAGCCAGGGCCATGGCGATGTCGCCTGCGCGGTACACCACATCGTAGCCGCTGTTCTCAGCGTAAACCTCCAACTCCTCCAGCTGCAGGCGGGCTGCCTCACGTGCCTCGTCCATGTCGCGGGAGGTGGGCACACGCGCGTACAGTACCGCCGCGTTGGAGGCAACAGTGTTCTCAGGCTCACCGCCACGGGTCTCGGCATCGTAGTAGTCCCAGACCAGGATGGTACCGGTGGCAAGCTGCTTGCCGCGGATGCGGTTCTGCGTCCAGTGCTTGTGAGCCGTACCGTAGGAAATCGAGTGCTTCTCCGCGAAAGCTCGCAGCTTGATGGGGGCATTGGGGTCAACAGCGGTTGTCTTCTTGCGCCGTGCAGGTGTGCGAGGCTTGGCCGCCACCACGAGCTCATTCCCGGCAGGGGTCTCCCCCGCGGGATCCTCGTTCTCGTCATAACCAGCATCATCGCTGTCATCTTCATTGACAGCGGGCTGCCCTACAACGGCATCGTCGCGTGCAGCCTCATCGAGATCATCGCTCGGGGCGCGCTCATCACCGTGATCATCAGTGACCGGAGTTTCCTCTACGGCCGTCAAGTCATCAGTGGGAGTATCTGTCTCAGACTCGTGAGCTTCGAAGTCCTTGGGAGAAATTGAGTTATCCTGGGTCATAGCACATGGTTTATCGGCCCACGGGGTGCAAACAGGTCCTCCAAAATGCGGACACGGCGCAAAAGCCGATAAGGACAATACAGTTAGTCCACTCAACCCAGGCAGAGAAAACCATGCAGCTTCCCGCCCGCCGCAACCTTGAAGAGGGTTTCACCCTCATCGAGCTTCTTGTGTGCATCATCATCATCGGTATCCTGACGGCTATTGCCCTGCCGCTTTACTTCCAGTATCAGGGCAACGCCCAGAAGACCGCCATGCGTTCTGATGTGAAGGCAACCGTGGTTAACATTGAGCGCTACCTAAACATCCGCCCGGGGGCCACCGCCACTGAGCTCAACGACACCAACAACGTGCGCAAGGTGTACAGCGTCAAGGGCGGTTCAGAAACCATCACGGTGCTCGGCGACTGGAGCAATTACCAAATCGTTGCCACGAACTCCAGCCGCTTCGGCAGCAACAGTGCGTACACGTATGACTCCGTTACCGGCAAGCTGCAGGGTACCGGTCAGTTCGCCTCCTCTTAGGCCGCATTTCTTGCCCTAATTTTCCTGGGCAGTAAGAAACGATAAGATTTTATGTGCTTGGGCACTTCCATGCCAGGGGAATGCAGATAGAACCTGTTGTAAGCGAAACTCGCTACAACCTCTCCCTAACCCTTCGAAGGATTATACTCATGCGTAAGTTCTCTGACCTCTCCGAGCGCGAGGGCGGCTTCACCCTCATCGAGCTGCTCGTTGTCATCATCATCATCGGCATCCTGGCCGCCATCGCGATCCCGCTGTTCCTCGACCAGCGCAAGCTGGCCGTTGACGCTCAGACCAAGAGCGACGTGCGTGGCACCGTGGACAACGCGGTCACCGCTCTCGCCGTTGCCAACGGTGGCGCCGCCACCGTGACCGTCGCCCAGACCCCGGGCACCGTCCTGGCCGTGAACGGCACCGCCGTTTCCACCGCGACTGTTTCCCTGGCCGCTGGTACCGACCTGTCCTCCGTCTCCGGCTACAACACCGGTGGTAAGGTCTACACCGGCACCGGTGCCACGTTCAAGTACACCGCTGCTAGCGGCCAGTTCGCCCTGAGCACCAGCATCTGAGTTCTCTGAACTCAGGCGGTAAGTACTAACGTACTCCCCCAAGAGGCCCGGACAAGATTCAGTTCTTGTCCGGGCCTCTTGCTGTCTGCCCAGGGAAGCCAGGGCACAGAAGCCCATGTAGAAACGATAAGATTTTACGTCAAAATGGTCAACATCAATGTCGATTGCAGATAGAACCTGTTGTAAGCGAAACTCGCTACAACCTCTCCCTAACCCTTCGAAGGATTACATTCATGCGTAAGTTCTCTGACCTCTCCGAGCGCGAGGGCGGCTTCACCCTCATCGAGCTGCTCGTCGTGATCATCATCATCGGTATCCTCGCCGCGATCGCCATCCCCCTGTTCCTCGACCAGCGCAAGCTCGCTGTGGACGCCCAGACCAAGAGCGACGTGCGTGGCACGGTTGACAACGTTGTGACCGCTGCTGCGGTTGCTGGCCCCGGTGCAGACGCCACCGCGACTGTTGCCCGCACCACCGGCACCAAGCTCGCCGTGAACGGTGCTGCCGTTGCCGATGCCGCCACCACGGTCACCGTCACCGGTGGCAACCTGACCTCCGTCTCCGGCTACAACACCGGTGGCAAGGTTTACGTGGACGCCACTCACACGTTCCGCTACGACGCCACCACCGGCCAGTTCACCACGGCCGCTGTCCTCTGAGTTCTCTGAACTTTAGAGGTAAGTACTAGTACTACCTCAAGAAGGTCCGGTCAAGACTTAGCTCTTGACCGGACCTTCTGCTTTGCGCTAAATCAAGCCTCCTAGTGTTGCCCATGAAAACCTGGGCAACATGTTCAGGTTCAGTGCAGCTGATAACGCATCCTAGAGCAGATACGTTCTACCGTGGGCGAGATACACCCACGCTCTGTTCCATTCGAAGGATCACATTTCATGCGTAAGTTCTCTGACCTCTCCGAGCGCGAGGATGGTTTCACCCTCATCGAGCTGCTCGTGGTAATCATCATCATCGGTATCCTCGCCGCGATCGCCATTCCCCTGTTCCTGGATCAGCGAAAGTTGGCTGTGGATGCAAGCGTCAAATCTGACGTGCGCGGTACCGTTGATAACATCGTCACAGCTCAGGCTGTGGCGGTATCCGGCGCGTCCGCCAGCTACACGGCGGCTGTCTCCACCGGCAATACCCTGACGGTGACCGGCTCCACCACGGCAGCAGCCACGCTGACCCCAGCTGCCAACACGGGCTCGATTGGCGCAGGCGAGTCCTTCACGGTCTCCGGCTACAACACCGGTGGTAAGCTCTTCACCGGGACGGGTGCAACCTTCAAGTACGACTCCACCACGGGTCAGTTCGGCGCTGCGACCAGCGTCTGAGACCAGTACAGCGACGCGGGCCCACTCATATGAGTGGGCCCGCGTCGCTTAAAAGCCCTCCAAAGAGCAGCCATTCTTGCCCTTGATTACCAGGGCAAGAATCGGCCATTACAAACGATAACGTTTTGCCGATTTCAGGTTCGCAAGGAGGATTCTGCGGATAGGTTATACCGTGGGCGTTTAGTCCACACAATCCCTCCTCTACCTCTCAAGGAAACAAAATCATGCGTAAGTTCTCTGACCTCTCCGAGCGCGAGGGCGGCTTCACCCTCATCGAGCTGCTCGTTGTCATCATCATCATCGGCATCCTCGCCGCTATCGCCATCCCGCTGTTCCTCGACCAGCGCAAGCTCGCCGTTGACGCCTCCGTGAAGAGCGATGTTCGCTCCACGACCGACAACATCGTCACCGCTCAGGCCACCAACGCTGGCTACTTCAGCGCTGCCATCTCCTCCGGCAACACCGTTGCCGTTCAGGACAACACCGCCACCACCCCGGCCTTCGTTGCAGCAGTTGCTGGTGCAGCCCCCACCACCGGTACCGCCAACGTGACCCCGCAGGGTGACTTCTCCGTGCGCGGCTCCAACTCCGGCGGCAAGGTGTTCGTTGGCGGCGGCGCTGGCAAGTACTTCCAGTACGACGCCGCGAGCGGCCAGTTCGGCACCAAGTGAATTTGAGCTAGTCTCAATTTCCTCATAGGGGGCCCGGGATATATCCCGGGCCCCCTTGTCGTATTCATCCTGTTGAGTACAGACGATAACATTTTGCCACCTACGGCTTTGCAACTTTCCGAATGTACAGATAGGTCAAGGTGTAAGCGAAATTCGCTACAACCTCTCCCTAACCCTTCGAAGGATTATACTCATGCGTAAGTTCTCTGACCTCTCCGAGCGCGAGGGCGGCTTCACCCTCATCGAGCTGCTCGTTGTCATCATCATCATCGGCATCCTGGCCGCCATCGCGATCCCGCTGTTCCTCGACCAGCGCAAGCTCGCCGTTGACGCCTCCGTGAAGAGCGATGTTCGCTCCACGGTTGACAACATCGTGACCGCTCAGGCAACCAACGCCGCGAGCTTCGCTGGCGCCGTGTCTGGCACCAACGTTGTCGAGACCGTTGACCGTGGCGCCGGTACCCCGGCTTGGAACGGCGTTGTCGCTGGCAACCCGACCGCCGCTGACACCACCGCTGGCAAGAACGTCACCCCGACTGGCGCCTTCTCCGTGCGCGGCTCCAGCACCGGTGGCAAGAACTACACCGGTGTGGGTTCCACGCCTGCCACGAACTCCAGCTACTTCCAGTTCACGCAGTCCACTGGCCAGTTCGGCACCGTCACCACCAACGCTGTCCCGACTGTCTGATCTTAACTGATCCAGAAAGACTTTGGGCCCCGACCAAGTTGGTCGGGGCCCAAAGTCTTTCTGGGGTATAAACGATAACGTTTTTGCCCCAGCTGATAAGAGGGGTCCTGACCTTGCAGATAGGTTCTCCTGTAAGCGAAAGTCGCTCTACAACCTCTCCCCTTCGAAGGATTACACTTATGCGTAAGTTCTCTGACCTCTCCGAGCGCGAGGGCGGCTTCACCCTCATCGAGCTGCTCGTCGTGATCATCATCATCGGCATTCTCGCTGCCATCGCGATCCCGCTGTTCCTCGACCAGCGCAAGCTCGCTGTGGACGCCCAGACCAAGAGCGACGTGCGCTCCACGGTTGACAACATCGTGACCGCCGTCGCGGCTGGCGACACCACGGCCAAGATTGCCCGCACCACCGGCACCAACCTGGTGGTTGACGGCGCTGCTGTCCCCGCTGCCAACACCACTGTTGCAACCCCGGCTGGCTACAGCCTGACCAGCGTTGCTGGTTGGAACGCTGGCGGCAAGGCAGCCCTGCAGGCCACCCCGTGGACCTACACCGCTGCTTCCGGCCAGTTCGGTCTGAGCGCCACTGCCGCCCCGGCAGCCTCCTGAGCTACTAGCTAGTAGGTAGGTTCTAACGAACTACCAAGAGGGCCCCCACCAAGGACTTGTTCCCTGGTGGGGGCCCTCTTGCTGTTGATAGGAATGAGTGTATAACCCCTTCCTCTCTGGAGTTCTCATGGTCAAGCGTCTGATCCCTGGTACCAACAACAAGTACTGCTACACAGTCAACTGTGAACAGCACCCAGAGCTTTGGAGCAACTACAAAGGCTTCGCCCGGCCCAAGCTTGCTGAGGTAAAGAAGCCTACGCACAATGGCCTCTTCGAAGCAGCGCCCCGTGAGAGCTCTGCGGAGGTGCTGCGGAGTATTCCGAAAGCCAACCGTGTGAAGATGAGCGCCGAACAGCTGGAGGGCGTCTTCACCGTGATGCAGGACTTCGGGGTGTTCGCTGATGACCCCAACGGCTTCCGTGCCTTCATTGCCAAGCGCGACCAGTACCACGAGTACAGCGAGCGCGGCTTCGGCTCCCGCTACTACCAGACATTGGATCGCGATGGCGCGGTGAAGGACGTGCGCCTGTACCCCATCGACAGCAGCTACGGCAATCGCGCTGCCTACTATCAGGGCCAGGCAAAGCTGCGCAAGCTCTTCAACCTGCCCGAGTATGAGGCCAGCGAGATCGCAGACATCGCTCAGAGCCACTGGGAGGCAAACATCCTGCCCGCCCTTGGTAACATGCCCGCAGACGGTGCCAAGTTCCTGCGGCGCCAGTACATCCAGGACATCGTGAACCAGCCGCACATCGTACCCGAGGTGCTGGAGGAGTGGCGTCAGCAGCCTGAGCACCACATCCCGGACACAGATGGTTCAGCGGCCACCTACATCGAGACGGTGCTGCCCGCAAGCAAGACCCGCGAGAAGCTGTTGGTAGCACTGGGGCGTGCTAGCAAGCGCTCCTTCATGAACGCGCTGCGCTCACCCGAGTACCACGCCCTAACACATGCCTCCGGCCTCGCCCTGGAGCGCTGGGCACGTCGCAACTTCAAGAAGAAGGACTAGTCTCATCCCCTGAAGGCCTCCACAAGCTCCTGCAGCCCCGTGGAGGCCTTCGGTGTATGACCGATAGGTTCTGTATGGAAAACTCCCCTGAGGCCGCAGAATCCAATCGTGGTCTCTACCTGCTCTTCGGCCTGCTGGCTGTCCTGGCTGTTGGTGCGATCCTGCTGATCCAGTTTGTCATCTCCCCCGCCGTATCCAAGGTGGACAACGCCAACAGCCACACGGTTGAGTCGCAGCTGGCCGCGCCCGGCAAGGCCGCCACCGCCCTTGAGGTGCAGGCTGACGTGAAGGCAACCGTCGTCAACGCGGCCACCACCTTCGGTGTGGACCCGAACGCGGATCCCGCCACCGTGCAGGTGGTATCCAGCGGCTCCGATAGCGTGAGTGTCAGCGGCAACGGTGTGTCAGGCTACCGGGTGATCGGTACCGATGCCAAAAGCGGTTACAGCTACACATACGACTCTCTCAGCGGCCAGTATGCCGCCAACCAGTAAGGACATCGCACCATGATGCTGAACACCAACAACCGACGCTTCCGTATTCTCGCGGCGGTGATCTCAGCAGTTCTGGCTGTTGGCTTCATTCTCACCTACCTCATCCAGGCCATCTGAGTTCCGATGCCGATAGTGTTCGATGAACTTAAACTCGCAAGGAGTATCTAGAATCCATGTCCAACACGACTAGTTCAGTACGCAATGTCTTCCGCCCGCGCGGTAAGGGCTTGCTGTTCATCCTCGGTGGCATCTCGATGCTCATCACCGTTGGTATCGTGCTCGCAATCCTTTCCACCGTCACGCAGACCACGAAGTACTACGTGCTCTCCCATGACGTGAAGGCCCGCGATCAGATCACCGCGCAGGACCTGCAGGAGGTCACGATCTCCGCCAACGGTGCACCCCGCTCCTACGGCCTGGCCCAGGTGCAGACCGGCAACCTGTACGCGAAGTACAACCTCAACGCCGGTGATGTGCTGAGCGACTCCAACGTCTCCGACAAGCTCACCGACATCCGTGCGGGTCTGCCCACGAACTATGTCGTGGCCTCCTTCACCGCGGCTCCCGCAGCAGCCGCCAGCGGTAAGATCCAGTCCGGCGACTACGTTGACCTCTACGTCACCAGCGACAGCTCCAAGGATCAGACCAACTCCCACATGTTCCTGCAGCACGTGCTCGTGCTCGATGCTCAGGTGAGCCTGGACAACGCGGCATCCGGTACCGACACCACCTCCAGCGCGACCGGTTCAACCGACGCGGCAACAGGTGATGCCAGTGCGGCTGACTCCTCCACAACCCGTCAGGGTATCCCGAGCCTCTTCACCGTGGGCGTCTCCCAGGAGAATGCGGCCCGTCTGATTCTGGCTAACACCCTGCCCACCGGTAGCATCTCGGTTGTCCTCTCCTCCCAGAGCACGACCGATGCGAACAAGCCCCTCCCGGGCACTGATGTGGGTGCTTCCACCACGGACATCTTCAGCGGCACTGCCCCTGACGGTGGTGCTGGCACCAACCCCAACCCGGGCGAGACCAGCAGCGCAACTGGCAGCAGCACGGATGCCACCCCGGCCCCGAGCGCAAGCGCCACGCCTGAGGTTTCAACGCCTGCCCCGAGTGTCAGCGCAGGCGCGCAGTAAGCTCGAAGCTTCACCCCTGGGAAGCCCCGCCAGCTGCTCAAAAAGCACTGCGCGGGGCTTCCTGCTGCCGGAAACAGGGGCCATAGGATGCCGATAGCCTAGGTACACCAGAAGGAAGAACCACCATTGACTAAAGTACTTGCTGTAGGAATTAGCCCGCAGGTCCTCTCTTGGTTCACGGAGACCCAGCCCGACTGGGACATGCAGACTCCGGTTGAGACCATCGATGAGATGTGGCAGGCGCTGAACGATGGCATCCTTGCCCAGGACAGCCAGCTGATGATCATTGGCGACCACCTGGCAGAGAATGACCCTGAGAACGAGTTTGGCCTGGTGTTGGCCAGCTTTGGCCGCGTCATTCCCGTTCTGGTGCTCTCCTACGACAAGATCCTGCGCCCTGAGATCGCTGATAGCGCTACCCGTGCGCGCAACGATTACCTCTGGAGCGACCACCGTGTCTACTTCATCCCGGTGGCTGAGGATGAGTCCCACATCAACCCGCTGGTAACTATCCAGGAGAACCTAAACGACTTCGCTGAGTGGTCCAAGGATGCAACCCCGGCACCGGTTGTTGAGGATGACATGGCCCAGAAGAAGCGCGGTTTCGTCTACGCCTCCACCTCCGCCAAGGGCGGCTCCGGTAAGACCAGTGTGGCGATGCTCTCAGCGATCGCTATCCGTCAGGCTTCCCTGGCTGCTGTGGCTGCAGGACAGGCGGAGAAGCCGTTGTCCGTGGTCATCGTTGACCTTGACACCCGCGACGGTCAGATCGGCTTCCTGCTGGCCAAAACGGCACCGAGCGCCCTGAACATCGCCATCAGCGGCGACTACTCGGAGGAGGGGATCATGAAGAACCTCCACTACAGCGAGATCAACGATGTGTACGCCCTGCTGGCCCCCAACAAGGGTTCCACGGCTGACTTCATCCGCACCGACCAGTACCAGGCGATCATCGACCGTCTGGCGACCATGTTCGATGTGGTCGTGCTGGACACCTCTGTTGACTACCTGCGCACCGAGCTCATCCCCAAGGTGGTCTTCCAGGTGGTTGACGCGCTGCTCTACGTCACCACGGTGAACGTGTCCTCCATCTACGGTATGACCCGTTGGACCAACGAGATCGATCAGGCAACCGCGAAGTTCGGCGCCCGGCCGCTTGACCGCAACAAGATCGGTGTTGTGGTCAACCAGTCCCTGGACCCCACGGTGTCCGGCATCACCGTTGGTTTCCTTGAGAATGCGGCCAACGGGCTGCCCCTGCTGGTCTCCATCCCCAACGACTCCGCCGCAGCGATCCGGGCGGCCAACACGAACAACCTCGTTGACCTCGTGCGCAACCACCCTGACATCGCCCCGGCGTACTTCCGTCTCGCCTCCATGCTCATCAAGCCTTTCGGCTACCAGTTGGCTGCGCCCTACCAGCAGCCGCAGACCGCCGGTCGTGGACGCGATGCAGCCCCCACCGGCACTCCCGTCAAGCAGCGCGGCCCCGCTGCCGCCGCACCTGCTGCAACCGCAGTAGCCGCAGAACCCGTGAAGCGCAAGGGCCTCTTCCGTAAGTAAAGTCCTAGGAGACTCATGACCGACCTACCCTCGCGTCCGCCCCTGAAGGTTCAGCCAGAAGCACAGCCGCTGCGCTTTGCTCCCGACACCACCGGTGCCGCCGCACGGCTGAACACCGGCGGTTTGCCCTCCCGTCCCAGCCTGCCCGGCCGCCCCACAGCACCTGGTACCCCCTCATCCATCGAGGCCACCCCATTGAAGCGGCCGGAAGTTCGCCGCAGCGATGAGGGCGACATCCAGCTCATCGAGGGAGTGACGTTTGATGACCTCCTGAAGTACGACTACGAGGAGTCCTACGGCTACCTTGAGGATGCCGTATCCGAGTACAAGCGTTGGCTACAGGACTACCTGGATGAGAAGAACCTGCAGCAGGATGTGGGTGAGGCCCGCGAGCAGCGCGGCCCCAAGCTTGAGAAGATGCGTAAGCATCTCTACACCACCATCATGCGCCAGCTCATCTCTGAGGGTATGAAGGGTCGCCAGAACTTCGCCATCCGTGAGGGCGAGAAGGATGACGTGTACAAGATCGCAACCCTCGTCACCAATGAGATCCTGGGCCTTGGTCCGATCGAACCCCTCTGGTATGAGAAGGGCATCTCCGAGATCATGGTGAATGGCCCCTACGATGTGAAGATCGAGCGCGATGGTAAGATCATCGATGTGCCTGGCGCCCGTTTCCGTGGCACCCAGCACCTGAAGGATGTCGCCCAGCAGATCCTCGCCCCGATCGGTCGTGCCGTCAACCAGAAGCGTCCGTATGAGAACGGTCGTCTACCGGATGGCTCCCGTGTGCACATCATGGACACCGCCATCGCACCGGATGGCCCCTACATCACCGTGCGTCGCTTCCCTGAGGTCCCCTTCTCCATCCGCCTGCTGCTGGAGAACCAGTCCATGAACGAGGAGATGGCTGTCGAACTGGCAAACCTCATCGCCCTGGGCTGCAGCACAGTCGTTTCAGGTGGTACCGGTAGTGGTAAGACCTCCATGTTGAACGCCCTCTCCGGTGCGATCCCCAACGATGAGCGTATCATCACGATTGAGGACAACCTGGAGATGCAGTTCCACCCCAAGGCGCACCGCCTGGCGCTGGAGGCACGCCGCTCCTACAACGATGAGTCCACCTCGGTCACGATTCGGGACCTTGTGCGTGAGACGTTGCGTATGCGCCCTGACCGTATCGTCGTTGGTGAGGTGCGTGATGCCTCCGCCTACGACATGCTGCAGGCCATGACCACCGGTCATGATGGTTCAATGACCACCGTGCACTCCAACGACGTGAACACCACAATCGAGCGGCTGGTGGGTTTGATCCAGCGCTCCGGTGAGGTGGACCAGGCAGAGGCTCTCGGCATCATCGCCAACGGTGTTGACATCCTGGTAAGCGTCAAGCGTTTCGAGGACGGCTCCCGTCGTGTCATCGAGGTTGCCGAGCTGCCCGTCGCCACCACCAAGGTTGCCGGTCAGGCGCCCACGCTGCCCCCGCGCATGCTCTGGGAGTTCGTGCAGACGGGCTCTGAGATCGCCGAGAACGGCAAGGAGCGCATCATCGGCCACTGGGAGCGTCGCAACCATCTCAGCGATGCGTTCGTGGCACGCCACCGTCTTGATCTACGCCACCAGATGAGCCTTGAGGAGGTGCTTGAGCAGTCGGACGTTCAAGCACAAAAGGCCATGGCAGCGCGGCTCGACTGAGCCCGCACGCCGATATCTGAGGGTGAAGGAGTTTCCTAGCACATGAACATGCTCTTGCTTTCAATTGCCGCCGCGCTCTTCGCCGGTCTGACCGTTCTGTTGGTCTTCCTCGGCGTCGGTCGTCTCGGTAAGAACTACCAGCAGGAACAGCAGCAGCGGGAGTTCCTGGCTGCCCTCTCCCAGTCTGAGATCGAGATCGAGCGTGAAGACACGGGCCGCGCCAACCCCAAGAGCTGGACAGGCTACTGGCAGCGTATTGCTGAGGCCGCCGGTGTCAAGTTCCGCCGGGTTGACGCTATGGGCCTCATTGCCGCGGCGGTGCTGCTCTTCGGTACCCTGTTCGGCTTCTTCGTGTGGCCCCGCGACTTCGTTGTTGGTCTCGTGGTCCCGATCGGTGCGATCCTGCTGCTGCGCGGTGCGCTGGTCTTCCTGGCCAACCGTCGCGTCCGTCAGCTGGAGGGTCAGCTGCCCACCCTGCTCAGCGGCCTGCGCGCATCCCTGCAGTCTCAGAGCACTCCTGAGCGCGCGATCGTGGAGCAGGCTGAGGCCATCCCCGCGCCGCTGGGTGATGACCTAAAGCTGGTGCGTGATGACATCAACCTGAACCTCCCCCTGGATCAGGCACTCGCCAACTTCCAGGCGCGTGTCCCCAGCCGCGAGGTGCGCTTCCTGGTGGCGGCCATCCGTACCGCCATCGCATCCGGTGAGGACCTGGAGCCGCTCATCGTCATCATCCAGAACATCGTGGAGCAGCGTCAGAAGATCGCCCGCACCCTGGCCAACGCTGTTGCGGGCACACAGCCCGCCCTGGTGGTCGTCGGTACGGTCATCCCCGGCATGTTCGTCTTCAGCTACCTGAGCTCCCCTGAGAACCGCGCCTTCTGGACCACCCCCATCGGTCTGCTGTGCCTGGTTGCCGTGGGCATCCTGTATGCCGCCGGTATGGTCATCGTTCGCTACCAGATCCGCCGAGTGAGGAACGCATAATGGATATCCCCTCCCTTGTAGGCGCCGCCGCGCTCTTCGCCGGTATGTCAGTGTTCTTCGGCCTGTTCGCACTCTTCGCACCGGTTGATCTTCTCTCCCTGCGTCAGACGCAGAAGGACAACGAGGAGGAGTACCAGGCAAGCCAGGTGGACTATGTGCCCACCGACATCCTGGGTCGCTACGCGCGCCCCATCCTGCGCAACTTCATGCCGGTACTGCCGCAGAACATGCTCTCCTCCAACTCCAGGCAGCGTGTGGCCAAACTGATCCGTCAGTCCGGCAACCCCTGGCGCCTCACCGTTGATGAGTTCACGGCCATCCGCATCGCCCTCGCCCTGATCCTGTTCGTGGGTGGCATCATCGGCACCGTTTTGAACATCATCACGGTGCCGGGAGTCCCAGCGATCGCTGAGATCCTAGCGCTTGGTGCCATCGGCTACCTCATCCCCCGGCAGGTGTATGTTGGTGCCAAGGAGGCACGCACCAAGAGCCTGCTGCGCGACCTGCCCGAGGCACTTGACCTCATGGTGGTCACCCTGGACTCGGGCCAGACGATCGAACCCACAATCCGCTCCGTCACGCCCCAGCTCAACGAGGGCGTCCTGCGCAGCGAGTTCGCGCGTATCAACACCGAGATCGCTGCAGGTTCAACCCTGGATCGTAGCCTCACCGCTCTCTACCACAACGTGGACAGCATCGAGGCTGAGGCTTTCGCCAAGGCAGTCATCCAGTCCAACCAGCTGGGCGCTGATGCCTCAGACACGCTGCGTCGTCAGGCACAGTTCGCACGCGACAACTACGAGGGTCGCATCGCCAACATGATCTCCCGCCTGGCCAACACGATGATCATCCCCCTCATGGCAACCATGATGCCCGCCTTCCTCATCGTGATCCTCGCACCCCAGCTCGCCTCCTTCACATCCTTCTTCTAAACCGACCCTCAAACAGGGGACGCAGCATCCGATAGATAAGGATGTATAGGCCCGCCAACACCAGGAACCGCTCTCATGATTCAGAAGCTTCACAACCGGTTGATCGCCGTCAAGCGCGATGAGCGTGGCAGCGGTGAGCTGATCGCGTTCCTGGTCGCCTTCCCCGTCATCTGGTTCATGCTGATGAGCAT
>Ga0181468_100003_pt1 | contig 29796 bp, 33 predicted proteins | sample InSIn1SAF170_2_FD_119080 | JGI IMG/M metagenome (GOLD analysis project Ga0181468, IMG submission 119080) | Clean room microbial communities from NASA Spacecraft Assembly Facility at Jet Propulsion Laboratory, Pasadena, California, USA -... ... | reverse complement strand
GCAAGGTGCGGTACGGCTGGAGCAGGCGTACCTTGCCACGGTCGAGGCGGGGAAGGGGCAGTCCGCCCCGATCGTTCTGCCGGTTGACGCCGCAATTCGGGCGCAGGAGGCAGCACGCGAGCTGGGGCTGCATCGCCTCAATCCGGGTCAGGAGGCGGCCGCCGTGCTGATGCTGTCCTCGTCCGACCGGGTGGTCAATGTGCAGGGCGGGTCGGGACGCGGCAAGTCGACCGCGATGGCGCCGGTGACGGCAGTAGCGAAGGCGGAGGGCCGGGCGGTGATCGGGCTCGCCATCGCCAGCGTAAAGGCGAGCGAGTTCGGGCGCGACACCGGCGCGGACGTGAGCACGGTCGCCCGCTTCCTGGCGCGTCACGCCCGCGTGATCGACGGCACAGCCCGACCCGAACAGGTCGCGCGCGTGAAGGCGGAGCTGGCCGGTGCGATCGTCATGGTCGAGGAAGCCGGACAGCTCGGTACGCGCGACATGGAGCGGATCGTGCGGCTTGCCAACATGACGGGCGTAGCGCGCGTCGTGCAGACCGGCGACACCCGTCAGCTGACCGCAATCGCGGCGGGCAAGCCGTTTGAGGCGAGCCAGCGCGCCGGCGTCGCCACGGCCCATATCACGGAGAACCTGCGTTCCCGGTCCGATCAGATGAAGGCGGTCACCGCCGCGCTCGACCGCGGCGACGTGTCGGGCACGTTCGAGATACTCAGGACCGCTACGACCGAGGTGCCCGGGAACGCGGTGGCGACGACGGCCGCGGCGCACTGGGCAACACTGCCGCAAGACCAGCGCAACGCTACCCTCCTGCTGACCGCTGGCCGCGCCATGCGCAGCGAGGTCAATCAGGCGGTGCAGGTCGAGCTGAAGGCGAGTGGCGAGATCGCCGCCACAGGCACCTCGTTCACCGTGCTCGACCGGGTCAATGCTACCAGAGAGGGGGCGCGGCTGATGCGCGCCTATCGGCCCGGCCATGTGGTCGAGGTCCGCACCAACCTGCCGAGCCAGGGACTGATGCGCGGTGACCGTGGTGTCGTGACCGGCGTCGACGGCGACCGGGTGCGGCTCGGCATGGCGGACGGGACCGAGAAGCTGTTCCGCCCCGGTCGGTTGGCCAAAAATCTCGACCGCGATGCCGTGTCGATCTTCGCATTGAAGCAGGTCGAGCTGCACGTGGGCGACCGCATCCGCTGGAGCGACAATGATCGAACCCGCGGGCTCGATAACGGTGCGATGGCGCGGGTCGAGGAGGTGAGCCCAGGCAGGCTGGTGGTGTCCTCGCGCATCGACGGCACCGTGCACGAGATCGGGTCGGGCGATCGCATGGCCGAGCGACTGGACCTCGCTTATGCGATCAACGTCCATGTCGCGCAGGGGGTCACTACCGACCACGGGATCGTGGCGATGCGCTCGTCGGAGCGCAAGCTGCTGACCGAGCGCTCGTTCCTGGTCGCGCTGACCCGCGTGGCGGACAAGGTGGCGCTGGTGGTCGACGACGAGCAGAAGGTCGAACGGCACGTTACCCGCAACACCGGCGACAAGACCTCGGCGCTTGATGTGGTCGAGCGTGGCCAGGCAACCGACGCGATCCGGCTGCCGGATGCGGGCTCCCCGCTCGACCGGGTGCTGGAGCGTTACGCCCAGTTGTTCCTGGCGGCCGAGCGGATGCGCGAGGACGGGCGGGAGTTGTCGCCGTCCAAGGTGCGCGAGCTGAACGTAGCCTCGGCCGCGCTCGACCAAATCCGGCCCTATGCCGCCGAGGACCTGCGGATCGTGCTGGACCGTAGCGCCGACCCGGTACGGGGTCTGGAGCAATCTGCTCCGGGAGAGTTGCGGCAGGTCTGGGCGGAGGAGGGGCAGGCGCGCGCCGATCCTCGCGCCTATGCCGACCGGTTCGTGGCCGACTGGCGGTCGGCGTCGGGTGACCGGGGTGCGGGCGAAACGCCGGGGATCGAAGACCGGGCCGAGCGACGCCTGGAGCGGCTCGAGGACCGTATGGCGCGGCAGCCCGCGCTGGAGAAGGCGCTCGACGCCCGCATCCCCGAACGCCAGCTACGGCTCGATGGCCCCGGCATGAATAGCGGCAGCCGTGATCGGGACTACGGTATGGAAATGTGACCTGCGGTAATTCGCAGGCCGCACCGGCAGCATGACAGCTAGCCGCTTCCCCGCATCGAACTGCTCTGGCACGTATCGCCCATGTACGGTTGGGGTCATCGCCGCGTCGCGCTTGCCGACCTGATCGCATTCGCCTGGTCGGCGCCGATGCGCGACCTTGCGACGCGCATGCAGATGTCTGACGTGGGTCTGAAGAAGCTGTTGCGGGCTCATGGCGTGTCGGGGCCGCCGCAGGGGCATTGGAACCGGGTGCACGCGGGGCGGCCCGTCTCCGAACCACCCGCGACACCGGCCCGGAGACCGGGAGAGAAGCCCTATATTCACGTAGACGGCCGCCTCGGGGAAGCTGGAAGGACAGATCGCCGACATCGTGGCCGGCCTGATCGTCGAGGGTGAACGATCCTATCGGACGCACTTGCGTGAGCTTGAGGAGCAAGCGGAGCGCGAGCGGATCGGAGCGGAGCGGCGTCGCCAGGAACGCCTGCGGAAGGCCAATGCCGATCGGGTCCTCGCGCTGGTCGAAAGCGGTCGTCTGCTGGCGGAAGCCGAGAACCTGCGGAGCCTGGTAGCCCGCGTAGGCGAAGCCGTCATGGACGGACGATTGGATCTCTCCGCAGAGCAGCTCGTAGAGTGGCGTCAGTGGGCCAACCAGGAAGCCGACAAGCTGGATCCAGTTCTATCGGGGCAGGTTCAGGCGCACCTGCTCCTGCCAAAATGCGGCTGATATTGTGCCAATGTCGGTGTCACGACCGCTCGGTTTTGACACCGGCAGGCCATTCGACTTTCGGGCGGAGAGCGGCCTAGCTGCTTTCGAGAAGAAGCCAGCGGTCAGCTGCCGTTCGTTCATGTGCCTCGGCCTAGATGATGCTATGGACCAGAATAGGCATGGCCAGATCAAGCTTGTTGATTTTGGGGGCTTCGGATGATCTCCGCCATCTTATGCCCGGTTTCGAATGTTGATCGGGGCAGATGCTGCAACCCGCTCATCGGCACGCTTCAGACCATCGTCGCGCCAATGTGCATCCGAGGGGTGTCAGACCTGACATCAAAACCGACAAATCAATCGAACCGACCTCCTCGGAGATGTCGCGGAGGCGACCGCTGACATGATCGGCTGCCGCGGCGTCGATCCTGCCAGCCATCATGCGGAATGCGGCGTAGAGACAGGAGAAGACGAACAGCCCGTGCAGGACGCCACCGATGGGGCGTGGTTCTTCGCGCCACGGAGAGGCCATCTCGTCGGCTTCGCTCAGAACCAGCGGCCGGTCGTTCTCGAGAAAGGTGAGCGCCAAGTGCATGGCCTCATGGATCACGCCCTCGGCGAAGCGGAGCGCTCCGATTTCGTCGTGGCGGTCAGGCACGGAGACGAGGATGCGGTGGGGCCAGCATGGTTCGCTGTGGCTCACGTCGTAGCCCGGCGACGCTTCGAGCAGATGGATTTCATCCGTAACGCTTCGAACGAGATCGCCGAGGTCACCGCACCGTTCGATTAGTTCTTGGGAGCGCAGGCACATGTCCGCGTCGATCGCGGTGGCAGCAAGGGTCGTGAGCTTCTGACGCGCGACGTGGGATGCTACGTCCAGCGCTGCATCGACGATCCTGTCCCCCAGCCATGTCGATGACGCAGGCGATTGATCGTGGAGGCTCCTGCCTGGCAGGTGCCACGGCACCGCTGCCGGGTCCGTCACGTCCGTTGGGCGTCCCGAAAGGAATACACCAGCGTGTAGCGTTCGCCCGACGCGATCGTGGAGACGGCGTGGAACGACCGCGGACTGATCTCGAAGGCAAAGGATGAATTATGCAATGGCCGCACGATGCGTCGCACGTCGCTGGCCGTCGCGCTGCCGAACAACATAAGCAGACCACCCTGCGCGTCCGACCATCCGCGATTGAGCTGCACCAAGATCCTGTGACTCTCCCCATCTTGGAGGTGGTCGTTGTGAATGCGGATGGTCTGACCTGGGATCAACTTATGGGCCGTCACCTCCGTCAGCATCGGACTTTGCGCGCCGATGGGCAGGAGGAGGCCCGTGCTAAGGTCCGCCACGACTTCATGGGAGACGATGGATCGCACATGCAACGGCAGGGCTGCGGCATCTAGGTGCATCTCCCACTGTTCGTAGAAGCTGGCGATCCTCAGCTTCCAGGGAGCATCGGCCTCGAACCAGTCCAGCAGTGCTCCGCACAGTCCCGATGGAAGCGGCGACGTCGCGGTGGCGTGCGGAAACGGTTCCTGCCGCGCGTTGCAGACGAAGGTCGCGGTCACGCGGCCGCTCGGTTGACATGACCGGACAGGTGGGCGCGCATGCGCGCCACGAGCAGCCTCTGATCCTCACAGAACACGGTCGGATTGTCGTAGCCCCGGCTCGCACTGAAGCGGTGGGTCAGCATCCCTCCTCCGCATACTTTCAGGATCGGGCACGCTTTGCAGATGACCGAGGTCGGCCTCTGGGCGCGATGGTAGTCGAAGAACTCGTCGCTCGCGGCGAACCTTGCGATCGCGCCTTCGCCCGCGAACAGGACAGAAGAGAAGCCATCGCGCGGCGAACTGCTCTTGAGGGTGTCGTTCTTCTTTATCGACCCGTCAGTGTCGATCACAAGAATGCCGTAGTCGGTGAGGCCGACCCCCTCCTTCACTCCACTGCCTCCGAGCAGGAGCTTCATCATGTCGTCGAGCATGCGGATGCGGAACGGGTTTGGATCCGAGACGTATCGGTCAAGTATCCCGCATATCCAGTGTCCATATTCGACCGACCCATAGGTCGCCTTGCCGTAGGGCAGATCGTCGTGGTTGCCGTCACGGTACAGGAAGTCGACGCTGGGCGTTCCGAGATCACGAAACCAGTCGTAGACAACCGAAGGATCGGATGCGGGATCCACGACCGCCAGGACGCCCGAGAACAGGTGGTTGCCCCAGCGATGCGCTTTGAGCCGTTCTATGCCGGCAAGCACCTTGGCATGGGTCGGCTTGCCGGTAAGATCGACCCGGAAGCGGTCGTGGACGTCCGCCGGACCATCGATGCTCACGGAGATCGTCACGCCATGATCCGCGCAGGCATCGAGCATATCGGCATCGAGCAGTACGCCGTTGGTCTGCACGCTGATGCCGCAGGCGTCGCCCAGTTCCGCCCGCAGTTCCGCGAACAGCGCCGTGAGCCTGTCAGTCCCCATGAGCAGCGGCTCGCCGCCATGCAGGACGACCGAGAACGGACGGCCCTGCGAACGCAGAAGATTCCCGAGGTCGGCGCATACCCGGGCCTGGACCTCAGGACTTAGCCGCTTCGGCTGATACCGCCACCCGTCGTCGCCCATGTGATAGACGTAGCAGTAGCCGCAATCCAGGTTGCAGCGGCTCGCGACCTTGATGAGGACCGTATCGATGTGCACCGGCCTGGACGTACCGGTTACCGGTTGTGGCGGTTGAATGTGCGGTTGTAGCTGCGGGGAACGCCCGACTCTTCGACCCGGACTTCTTCGATCAGCCGCGCGATCGCCGGGCTCGTGAACTCGACCTCGAGTGCGTCGTCAGATGGGTAGGTGGTACGGTCGGCGATCGTCCAAGCGGCATCGTCCATGAGAATCTCCCTTGTTGGAGCTTCTACCATAGCCGTTCGTCGCTTCAAACCCAAGCCCGCATCTAGATGATTTATTACTTTGCCGCCCAGAGAGGTTAGCTGAGCACCGTAAGTTGCACCTAATTTCAAATAGGATTAAAAAGGATATTGTGACATAGCGCAGTTCCCGATCTCCCATGGTAGGGACTATTCATGGCGAATGACACTTTATCGTATGATAATGCAAGGTATTCAGAGCGTGCCATAGGTGCTGGGCAGATCGAATACCCGATGGCTCGTCCGGATATCTGGAGTAATCCTGACATCTTCTGATCTGTATCACGTTGTAGACCCGCGCATATCCCCACGTTAGCCTCCATCGGCTGACAGAGTGGAGAAAGCCTTGCCGACCCGACCGCAGACCGGACCCAGACCACGGGAGATCAGCGAACTCGTCCAGGATCTTCAAAGGGCCCGTGGACACCCTCGAAGAGCCGACGATGGTGGAAGCGGCGGTGATGTCGAACGACACAGGGGGCGCGCCGTCTTTCTGATCGGTGCCGGTTGCTCGGCCAGCGCCGGCATTCCGCTGGCGGCTGGCGTGGCGGAGCAGGCAATCGTTCGCATCGCCGACGACTACGGCATTGAACGCGACGGACGTGGGGGCCATGAAGCACTTGTCGCGCTGATAGCCGCCAATCGGGTGCCCGAGCGATACGGACCTGTTGATGGCGTGGTGCCGTGGGGTAGGCTCTACAGCTACATCTTCACCGAACACATGAAGCACCCGAACGAGCAGCGCGAACTCATCAGCCGGCTCGTCGAGGACAAGGAATACACGCTCAACTGGGCGCACGCCTGCCTCGGTGCCCTAGTGGAGAAACGCTTTGTCCATACGATCCTAACCACCAACTTCGATCAGCTTGCCCTGCAGGGCGTAATACGCACCGGCATTGTGCCGGTGGTCGCGGACGGCTTGGAATCGCTAAACCGCATCTCGCCCACGCCGTCGCGGCCGCAGGTCGTGCATCTGCACGGATCGATGCACACCTACGAATTGAGGAACAGCTACGCGGCTCTTCGGGAGACAGAGGACGACCGGGGTCTGCAGGTCATGATGATGAGCCTGCTGAAAGAGGCCAGCGTCCTCGTGATCGTGGGCTACGCCGGCGGGGAGGAGGGCGTCATGACCCTACTGCAGTATGCCGCAAAAGCGTTGCCCCGCATGGTCGTCTACTGGATCGCCTATGAGGACGACCTCGATCTGCTGTCCGAGCGGGCCAAGGCGCTGCTCACCACCGGCGAGAACAAGTTTTTTATCCTTGGCCAGAAGGCGGACGACTTCTTCAACCAGGTGGTGGGCGAAGCCGGTATCGGTGCACCGGATTGGCTCAGCGATCCCCTTGGGGTTCTGGAGCGTCAGGCGGACATCAGCATCGATGCGAGTGCGGGTCCGGACGTGAGAAGGCTGCAGGAGGCCTACAAGGCGCGGGTCGCGCATGCTGTGCAAAACGGTAGACTCGATAGAACCTCAACGGACGACGCGACGGAATTTCGATCCGCGTTGCAGTTTCGAAAGGCAGCAGAGGCCATCGAGGCCCACGACGATTTCTTGGCGGACGACGATCTTCTCGCGATACACGCTGACAGTCTCTTCAATCATTACAAGCGCAAACGCTCTGATCACGAGGCGTTGGCGACGGCGATTAACGAACTACGTGTCCTAGTCGAGCGAACCGGGGTCGAGCGAACCGCTGACGTCATCACGTACATCGAGGCGCTGCGGGAGCAGTCCGATGCACTCGGCGAAGACGCGACCGAACTTGCCGAGGTGTTCTCGTTGATTGAAGGCCTAGCGACCCGGGTGAGGGATGGGTTGGCCGCCCATGCTCAGCAGCGCGAATGGTCGCAGATGACCTTCTATCTCGCTGAAGCCGTTCAATCTCAGGCTGAGCAGGAGCGCCGAGGCGACGACGATGCTGTCGGTGAGACGAAGAAAAAGCGGAAGGCGCGCTTGGAGGAGGCGCGGCAGTTCTACGCCGCTGCGCTTCCCGGTCTTTCATCCAAGGACGCAAACAAGGCCAAGGAATGTAAGGAGGGCCTCGCTGGCGCACTTATCGCCTTGGCTGAGTATGAGGGGGAAGGTGTTCAGGCCGCGAGCCGATTGAGAGAGGCTCAAACACTCTTCCGTGAGGTGGTCCAGTGGACCGGGATGAACACGCCCGGCGAACAGCACGCTGGTGCGCTTGAGAACTTGGCAGAGGCGATACGGTCGATGCGGGCGAAGTTTAATGACGAGGCGCACGGGTCCCGTATCGAAGAGGCGCAGTTATTTGAAACCGCGCTGAGCATCTACGAGGCGCTCGATGACGAAGACAGCGCTGGACGGATCCGCAACCGGTTGCATTGCGAAGCGTGATTTGACTGACAGTGCTTCGATGAGGGCGTTTGAGGACAATTTCGGGCGCGGGGCTCTGCAACTGGTGCGGCCTTACCGGTCCCATGGCCAGGATCTCCGTAATACCTCGAGCAGCCTGAACCTGAGCATGAATGAACGTCTAAAGTTTGGAGGCTCGAGAGCGGTGCTCAGCGTCCGGGTATGGGTCTGGTGTCAGAACCGGACGAGACTGTTGAAAAACGGCTGCTTGCGAGGGCGATGAAGGCGTGATTCACTGCGGCATAGCGGCGGAGGGTCATGGATATGACACCGGCCTGATCGTCGAGAAGGACAGAACCGGCATCTAGCGATCGACATCATGCGGGGCGGGATGCCAACACCAAACCCAAGCAGGTTTCGCGCGGAGTTCACATAGGCATGTCCATCACCGGTCCTTATCACGCATCCGGCGAGCGCCTTGGATGGCGGCTATGGGGCGCATAGCTGTCGTCGTCGCCCTCCTGACTCGCTACATGAGGAGCGTCCAGTTCTCATCTTCATCATCGTGGGTGCGCCATTTCCGTTCAGCTTTGGGCACGCGACCACGGCGCGTTCGAGCATGGCGTTGCTGCCGGTGATGCGGACCTCTCGGGCACCGACCTCGACTTGGTCGACGAGCAAGTGGACGTATTCGCGGCGGACCTTCGGATCGGAGCCGCGCAGCTTTCGGTCGAGCAGGTCGCCGAACTCGGCTCTGATCGGAAGCATGCCTGACGGTTGCTCACCGACACGCTGCAACTTTGTTGCGTCAGGCGTTCACGTTGTTCAACCGGGCAGTGCCATCATCAGCCCGCCCGAGAAAAGCCCGGACAAAATTCAGGTCTGAGGGCTTGTCTACATCCACCGCGGCGAGCCCATCCGCGCATTCGACCACCGTTGCCGAGACACCCGCGCGCTGCCCCAGCGCCGTGATCGCCTCCACCAGCGTCAGCCGCCTTGTGAGATAACGTAGCAGCAAGCGGACCCCGAGGCGCCTGACGATCCGCCACGGCTGCTTGCGGTCACGCTCCACCGCCTGCCAAAGCCGAACTGCAGTGATTGCGCGTGGCGTCGCCAGCAGGAAGAGGTTGCAACCGGACCAATCACCATCGGCGAAACGCAGATAGGTACGCCGCGATCCTGGCGCTGCCACTTCGATCGCTTCACGTCGGGCGAGCAGGACCGCAACGTCCGCCCCATCAGGCACCCGGGCCACGAAGTCCCGTATCCATTCAGAATTGAGAAGCGCATGGTCGCCCGTGGTGACAATCAGGGGGACGCCAAGTTCTTCCAATGCGTTCGCAGTGCTGGCGCTCGGTCCAGCGGCCGCCGGAAAGGGCATTGCTCCATGCCGCTCTGCCTCCGCCAGTACCGCCGGACTATTCGCGGCCACTGACACATGCCCGACGCCAGCCGCGCGAAGCGCCATGATGACACGCTCCAGCATCGTTTCCTCGCCAAACGCGATCAATGCCTTGTCGGAAACGCCGGCGTGGACCGCCACGGGATCGGTGCCGTCGCGGGACCCCGCTAGCACGAGGCTTGACGGAATCATCGTGCCACCGAATGCCGCCACAATTGCCACAGGACGCCGGGGGCGGCCATTATTGGATGGCGCTCCCGAAACGGCGTTAACGGCACGTGGAGCCCAGTGTGTCGTTCGATCTTCCAGACCGCGTATCGGGTTGCGCCGTCGAAGGTGAAGGCTGCCTTCAGCAAGCGCGCGACGTTAAGCCACTTGCCCGCAGCTTGCGACTGCAGCCAGGCAGCAGCAAGTGCATTGATCTGGTCTCCGCTCATCCTTGGGGCGAGTTCGCCCATCCCTGTAGTGAATTGTATGCCGCCGCGCCGCCACGCCAGCGGCAAAAGCTCATCGTAGCGCGCACGATCGTGGCCGATAATCTGATCCTCACGCCCCGGCGCTTCCACGCGCAATTCGGCGGCGTAGGTAGCGCGGAACAGGGCACGCCAGTACGATGACGGCCCGCCCTTCTCCGGTCCATGAAGCGCCGCAAAGCCAGCAGCAGTCGACGTCGCGCTCGCAACAGCGTCAATGACCTTTTGTCTGGAACCGAAGTCCTTGACCCACACGAGAGCCGCGGGCTGGACGAAGCGCGCCCATATTGTGGTGTCGATTGTCCGCCCGCTCGCCGCGTTCTCGAAGGCGTCGATCGGCATTGACGCCACCTTGGCGCGGATCAGCTTCCCGCCGATGTTGATCTCGTGATAGCTGACGTCTGGCCACAACAGTCGGCCCATGACCCCGCTGTGCGTATTAGGGTCGCGAAGTACGTAGAAATCGAGCAATCCATCAAGGTCGCCCGTTCGGAGCACCGATCCGTAGAACAGCGCTGCCACGCCGCCCAGCCGGCAAGCGATCATACCTCCGGCACGGACCACCTCCGGTGGTACTTCATGGTCCATCTCGGCAGATATGAAGCTACGAAGCGCGTTCATGGCGTCACAAACCGGATCGGTGTTCCTGTGCGCAACTCGATCGTCCCGCCCGGAAATTGCTCGCCGTCGAGAATATAGCCCTGCTGCAGCGTCAGTCTAACTGGGGGTATGTTATGGCCATGGTGATAACCCAGCCGCTCGAGCCAGCCGCCTTCATGCCCCATCACCACGGCACAGGCCGAAAACGGTAGCAAGCGCGGCGGCGCGTCAACGGCGAGCACGTCAAACCCTGCTCGTGCCTTACCCAACGGCTTGATGCCCAAAGGCAAGCGGCTAAGTGTTGAACCAAGCAGCAGATAGAAGTCGCGAACGCTCGTCTCGCCTGTGGCGTGGTTGAAGATCTCAACCCTGTCACCCAACCGCCAGCGGTTATGGGAACCGCCAAGACACGTCTGAGCCACCGCTCCGATCAGCGATAAGCCAACGGCAAGTCCGTCAATGGCCCCGAAGCGGTGCGTGCGTTGCGCAAATTCAGTCGCCATCACGAAGCCGCCCGCTCCGAAGATAAAGCCGCGCAGGGGCGCCTCGCCATCGCGAGAAACCTCGATGGGGCGCCGCATCTGCACCTGGCCGATGGTATAGGCGGCGATCGCACTCTCCACGCTCCAGCCGAGCGGCACGCCGAGGTCCAGCGCCAGCGCATTGGTCTTTCCGGATGGCAGCAGCGCCAGCAGAGGGAGGCTCTCGCCGAAGATCGGGGCGGCAGCGCTGATCACGTCGCGCACCGTCCCGTCGCCGCCATCGATGATCAGCAGATCAAGATTATGCGTCGCAAATGACCGCAGAGCCTGGGTCAGTCCCTCGTTGGTCGTTGGTGCGGCTGCGAGCACGCCCGGGCCGATCTTCTGTTTCAGGTTCACCTTCCAGTTGCGCCGGCTGCGAGGATTGGAGATGATCCCCACCCGCACTCCACTGCTTGCGAAGGAGAACGACGCATCTGGCAGTGCGGCAAGCCCCGTGGCAGACGACCAACCCATCACCTCTGCGCGCGCATTGGCCCTGCGATCTAGCGAAATACCCGGGGGAGAGAACATTTTCATCGAAAGCTAAACGCCTAAAAATCGAAGTGTAACAACCGGTTGATACGACCGACGAACACCTCCATAGAGCCAAAAGATGGCATGATTGTAGCGATCCCTACGATTGCGAGAACGCTATGTCTTAACCGATAAACCCTCGCTTGAATGGCAATCGCCTAGCTGAACCCAGTAGCCTCGGCCTGACGGCGCCCCTGCCCCCGCGCCACCGCCCGCGCGCTGAGAACAAACGCCAGCAGCGCCACACCCGAGGCAATCAGCGACGCCGCGCCAGCGCCCAGAATGCCAAGCGACGGCATGAGGAGGCCTACCGCCGCGAACAGGATCAATGTTGCCGCGATTCGTATGCGAAGAGCTCGTGCTGCGTGTCCGGTACCTAGGAGTACCGGCTCAAACCCCACCGCCATGATGTCCAACCCCGCCGCAAGCCCGAGCAGCACCAGCACCCAATAGGCGTCCAGATACGCCTCACCCGCGATCAGGCGCAGGGCTGGCTGGCCGAGCAGCGGCACCAGCACGCATGTCGCAAGTCCCACGCCCACCGCTAATCTTGAGGATTGCCGGATCAAGGTCCTCAGCTCTTTGGCGCGCGGGCTGGCGTGAACGCGGGTCATTTCGGGGAAGACCCCGCGCGCGAACAAGTCCGCGAGGCGCACCAATGACTGGCTTAGCTGATAGGCGAGCCGGTAATTGCCCGCCGCCGCCGCGCCGGTAAGTAGGCCGACCAGCACCACCACAAACTGCCGGCTGGCGGCATTCAGCGTTGCATTCATGTTAGTGGCAAACGCAAATTGCCACAGCCCGGGCGTCTCCGTTGCGGCCGCCCGCGTGCCGCGCCAGTGTCGCAATGTCCCGGGCGCCACCCGCAGGGCGGCGATCCAGTAAACCGCGGCCGTCAGCAGCTCGGCCACCGCCCACGCGATCAGAAAGCCGGTGATCGTCGCTTCGTGCAACACCGCAATCACCGCACCGATGAAGCGCACGATCGAGGTTACCGAATCGGCCGCAGCGCCCACCGCAAAGCGATCATGCAAGCGAAGAATGCCGACCGCGGTCGACCGTACTGACAGGAGCAACACTGCCGAAAAGGCAAACGCCTGACGCGTCAGTTCCTCCGACCAGCCAAAACTCGCTCTCATCAGCGGCAGTACTGCGCCCACGATCGCCACACCGACAATCGCGCCTGCAATGTCGAGCGCCAGGCAGAAGCGGATCAGCCGCGCCAATGCATTTTGCTGCCCGGCCAAGCGATGCGCCATGCCGAAACGGACCACGATCTGCCACGTTTGGAAGCCGACAAACGCGGCCACCGCCTGAGCCGTACTCAGAATGAGCGTGAACAGCCCGAATTTGACCACCCCGAGAGAGCGGGTGGCGAGCGCCAGGTAGACGATGCTCAGCACCGCTGCGACGCCCTTTCCCGTCAGCAGCCAGCCGACATTACGCAACGCGCGGCGAAAGGGGGTGATTGCGTCGATGGGGAGCGTCAATGGCTGTGTTCCAGGCACGGCCGCGCTATGGGCCGACAGATGCGGATTGCCTTCCTCTATATCGCAGAAGCTTATCAGTGCTACCACGGTGCGGCGATCGCAATGGAGCTGGCACGCCACTCTGGGGTGACCGTCGTCAACTACTATAACGATCCAGCAACCCCTCATCACCTGTCGCGGATCACCGCGGCTTGGGGCGGGCCAGCCATCGAAACCCGCGCGTTGCGCAAATCGCCGCTGACGCGCGCGCTGCAGCGGATGCAGCGGCTCGGCATGTTCAAGGACATGGTAATGCGCGACAACGCCGCTGAGCTTAACGGCTACGACGCGATATTTGCGGTGGAGAACACCGTCGCCTCACTCCGCCGGCTGGGTGTCACGCACCCGCGCCTGATCTACAGTCCGCACGGTTTCGGTGATCGCGCGCGCGGTTTCGTCCCGCGCATCGCCGCGTTTGATCTCGTGCTTCTCGCCGGGCCCAAGACGGCTGCCCGTATGCTCGAAGCAGGTCTGGTCCGCGAGGGCGGTTATGCGCTCACCGGCTCGGTGAAGCTGGAGACGGCCGATCGCATCGATCGCACCTCTACGCTCCCATTTAATGCCCCGCGACGAACCGTCCTCTACAATGCCCACAAAGAACCAAAGCTGACCTCGTGGCAGCGCTTCATCGAGCCGATGCTCGCTGGCTTCGCCGCCGACCGATCGATGAACCTCATTGTCGCCCCGCACATCAAGATGTTCCGTCGCCGGGATGAAGGTCTGCGCGACCAGTGGCGCGACCGGAGCACCGACAACGTTCTGGTCGATCCCGGGTCTGACCGCTCGGTCGACATGAGTTACGCGGCCGCTGCAGACATCTATGTCGGCGATGTCAGCAGCCAGGTGTATGAATTTTTGGCGACTCCGCGCCCCTGCGTGTTCCTCAACGCACACCGGATCGATTGGCAGGATGACCCGAGTTTCGCGCACTGGCACCTGGGCGATGTCGTCGATGACCCGGCGGAATTCATGGCCGCGATCCGCGCTGCCTCCGCCCGCCACACGCTCTATCGCGATCGGCAACAGGCAATGGCGCAGGCGAGCCTGGGTGATACCAGCCCCGGCGCTGCAGCCCGAGCCGCAGACGCTGTGATGTCCTTCCTCCGGTCCCGGTCCGCGGCATGAAGGTCGGCTTCCTTTTCAACCACGATGCGCTCCACCAGATTCGCCATACTGCCCCGGTGGTTGCGGAGATTGCACGCTTCCCCGGTGTTGAAGCTGTCGTGCTCACGTCCTCATCTGCACAGGAGCAGCGGGTCCGTGCCCTGCTGGGTTCAGTAGTCGCCAACGTCAGCTTCCTATCGCTGCGGGTCGGCCCGCTAGCCGCAGCGCTTGATCGCGCGTTGAAATTTGTCGCACCCTTCCGTCGGCTCGCAACCCTGCGCGAGAACCTCCCGATCTTCGCCGCACTGGACGTGCTTGTAGTGCCCGAGACCACCTCACTCCTGCTGCGTGATCGTTTCGGGTTGGTCGGCCCGAAATTCGTTTGGATTCCGCACGGCGCCGGCGATCGTTCGGTCGGCTTCCGGCCCGTGGTGCGCGGCTTTGATCTCGTTCTCCTATCCGGCCTCAAGGTACAGGAACGAATGCTTGCCGCCGGTCTGATAACCGCTGAAAACCACGCAATCGTCGGCTATCCGAAATTCGATACAATCGCTCCCAGCCTGCCCGCGCGACTATTCCAGGACGACCGACCAACAGTTCTTTACAACCCGCACTTCGACCCGAAGCTCTCCTCTTGGTACACGATGGGTGAGGGAGTGCTTGCCTTGTTCGCCGCCCAGTCACGTTTTAATCTGATCGTCGCACCGCACGTGATGCTCGCCAAGCGCCGCATTCACGCATCCGTGGAGCATCGCGTCGTCCGCTGGCGCCGCGACTTCGCAGGGCGATATGCCGGTTTGCCACATATCCATATCGACATGGGCAGTGAGGCTTCAGTAGATATGACCTATACGCGTGCCGCTGACATCTATCTCGGGGACGCCAGCAGCCAAGTCTATGAATGGATACATCGACCGCGCCCGGTGATCCACCTAAACGCCGGCCGCTTCGTGTGGGATAATGATCTCGCCTTTGCGCATTGGAGCCTGGGCGATGTGGTCGCCGATCTCGCCGATCTACCGGCAGCGCTGGATCGCGCCGTCGCGACCCCCGCTCGCTATCGCGGCGTACAGGAAGCCGCCTTTGCCGCGACCTTCTCGGTCACCGATCAACCCGCCTCGCGCCGCGCCGCCACTTCGATCATGCGGCGGTTTGCCAAGGCCTAGCGTCGCCAATCCACGATCTGCCACCCCCGTTCGGTCGCCAGCCGGCGGAGCGGTGCATGGGGATTTACCGCGACAGGTTCGTCCACCCACTCGAAAGTCGGTTGGTCGCTGGCATGGTCCGAATAGAACCTGATGTGCGTGGTCTGCCGGTCCAACCCGGTTTGCGAGAACCATCTGGAGATCATCGCATGCTTGGCGACGCCGTAACAATTCAGTCCATCCAGCCGCGAAAGAATTTGCCCGTCGGGCCCACGCTGCGCCAGCGTGGCAAGCAGGTCAGCCACTCCCAGTCGCCGGGCGATCGGCTCGGCATAGAAGCGGTGCGCTGCCGTGGCGATCACGATCCGCCGCCCCTCTGCTCGATCCACCGCGATCTGAGCCAATGCGCCATCACGCAGATGATGGCCCACAATCCAGTCAGCAAATGCGTCGGACACGGCAGCCAGCCGCTTGGCCGGCACAGCGCGGCCCAGCAACATCGAATGCATCAATTCCTTCAGCTGATCCCGATCGATTGCGCCCAGCGCCCGCGCCAAAGCGCCCAGCGAAACCGTTGGGAGCAACAGCAGCCGCGCTGGGCCCAGGCGCCAACCTGCGAACAGCAGATACGGCGTCCAAGTGGGCAGGCTCGTGATCGTGCGATCGAGATCGTAGATAGCAATTCGGGTGTGTTTACTGTCTGTCATCGCCCAATTCTAAACTGCTAGCATGCGTTCCTGACTTGTTTCATCCCGATGACGAGTTGAACGTTGCTGACGTGCGGCAAAGGTATGTGCCCACGGGTCGCCGGACTAGCTCGGATAGGAGCTACCGATTAGCGAAGCGCCTTATATCGGTCGTTAGTCCTGGCCTTCGCAACCCCGATAGCCTCCGTTCGGTAGCGGGCGTCCTCATGCCTGCATGGAATGGAAAGCGCACAGGCGGCTCTTGGATGGGTAGATGCCCTAGGTGTTTGATCCCACGGTTTGATGTGCGATCCTTTCGTTGGAATGGAAGGAAGCCGCATGGGACAGGTACGTCATGGGTGCGCCACGACCACGCACGCCGTCCGAGCAGCAATACAGCGATCGCAAGCTTCGCTCTCGACGCTGAGCCGTGAGCTGGGAATCAATCCCAAGACGGTCGCCAAGTGGCGAAAGCGGGCAGACGCTGCACGAGTGGGTGAAGAAGGCGGAAGTCGATAGCGGCGTGCGCGCCGGCGTGCCGAGCGATGTCGCGGCGCAGCTGAAGGCACTGGAGCGCGAGAACCGTGAGCTGCGCCAGGCGAACGAGATTCTGCGCAAGGCGTCGGCATATTTTGCTCAGGCGGAGCTCGACCGCCCGTTCAAGCGATGATCGCGTTTATCGACGACCAGCGTGCTGTTCATGGGGTCGAGCCGATCTGCAAGGTGCTGCCGATCGCCCCATCAACCTACCATGCTCATGTCGCGCGGCGACGGGATCCACTGCGCCTGTCGGCGCGGGCGCGGCGTGATGCTGCGCTCACAATCGAGGTGCGGCGCGTGTTCGAGGCCAACTTCCGGGTCTATGGTGTCCGCAAGGTCTGGCGGCAGTTGCAGCGGGAGGGCTTCGATGTCGCCCGCTGCACGGTCGCTCGGCTGATGCGGGCGATAGGGCTGGCGGGCGTGATCCGAGGCAAGCCGGTGCGCACCACGGTGGGCGATCGTCAGCACCTTGTCCGCTCGACCGCGTCAACCGGCAGTTCCGCGCGCCGGCGCCGAACATGCTCTGGGTCTCGGACTTCACCTATGTCGCGACCTGGACTGGGTTCGTCTACGTCGCCTTCGTCATCGATACGTTCGCCAGGCGGATCGTCGGACGGCGAGCGAGCCGGACCGCCCATGCCGGCTTCGTTCTCGATGCGCTCGAGCAGGCCCTTCACGATCGCCGACCGACGCGCAGCGGCGGTCTCATCCATCACTCCGATCGCGGCAGCCAATACGTCTCGATCAAATACAGTGAGCGGCTTGCTGAAGCCGGGATCGAGCCGTCGGTCGGCAGTGTCGGCGACAGCTATGACAACGCTTTGGCCGAGACGATCAGCGGACTCTACAAGGCTGAGGTGATCCACCGGCGCGGCCCGTGGAGCAGCTTCGAAGCTGTCGAATACACGACGCTCGAGTGGGTCGATTGGTTCAACCATCGCCGCTTGCTTGAGCCCATCGGCAACATCCCGCCCGCCGCAGCCGAAGAACAATATTATGCTGCCGCGGACAACATCGATATGGCAGCGTGACTCACATCCAACGGCCTCCGGCAAACCCGGCGCGTGTGTGGATGCCCCCGGTTTTGCAAGGTGATTCTCGGACGTTCTGGCGGCTCGGCGCTTATATCGCTCGTGTGTCAGGCCTGTTCGCGTGGCTCATTGTTTGCCACTGGCCGGTATGCAGTTCGAAGAACGAGGTCCACATCGGTTCAAAGAGCTACGATGCTCGCGCCCCGGGACTGGTTTCCACGTCCTGAACATTGAAGTCCTTGCCGCATAATCGTCAGTCGATCTCCTTGCGAGGGCCGCGAAGCCCTCAGGCGCTTACCGGTTCTCTTCGGATGAAGACGACCGGCTTACGCCATCCGATAATTCTCCTCTCGCGTCATCATCGCCCAGATCATGCGCGCCATCTTGTTGGCCAAGGCGACCGCAGCCACCATTCGGGGCTTGCGACCGAGCACATGTCCGAGCCAGTTGTCGGGCAGGACGCCTTTGCGGACGATCCACCTGATCCGGCTCATCGCGCCGACGATCAGCAGCTTGCGGATATCGGCCTGCCCCATCTTGCTGACCGAGCCGAGCCGCGTTTTGCCGCCGGTGGATCGCTGTCGCGGGACCAGGCCCAGCCACGCGGCGAAGTTCCTGCCGCTTGCAAAGGTACGCAGATCCGGCGCGAAGGCCATGATCGCGCCGGCGGTCACGGGGCCGACCCCCGGCACCGTACACAGCCGACGCATGGCGTCGTCAACCTTGGTCGAGTGAACGAGCTTGGAGTGCAACTCCTCGATCTTGTTCGTGAGCAACGCGATCTGGTCCAGGTAGAGGCGTGCGACATCGCGAACCGCGTCGGGAAGGTCGATCGCGCTGTCGTCAATCATACAGACAACGGACTTCAGGTTCGCAGGCCCTTGCGCCACCACCAAGCCGAACTCGGCCAGATGACCTCGCAATGCATTGATCAGTTGAGTGCGCTGGCCGACAAAGGACTGATGTGTCCGGAAAGCTACGGCGCGGGCCTGATGCTCGGCGCTCTTCACCGCCACATAATGCAGGTTCGGTCGAACAGCCGCTTCCGCGATCGCCGCGGCGTCCGCTGCATCGTTCTTCTGCCTTTTGACGAACGGCTTCACGTAGATCGGCGGGATCAGGCGAACATCATGCCCCAGCGCTTGCGCGAAACGCCCCCAGAAGTGGCTCGTGGCACAGGCCTCCATCGCCACAATGCATGGCGCCTGTTCGCGCAGATGCGCCTCGAGCTTGGTCCGCGATACGGTTCGGTTGAATAGAACCGCCCCTCCCGGCGCTGTCGCGCAGATCTGGAAGCTGCGCTTCGCCAGGTCGATGGCGAGGATGTGGACGTCGGTCATCTGCTCCTCCTTCGCTTGGCACCTCCCGGTGCCGGTCCGGCATCATACGACGCCGCTCGAAGGGGGCATCCACCCCATCAGTTCAGAGCTGCCGAAGAGTTCACCAGGGCGGCTGCGGCCTACAACCTCCAGCTGCTCGCGCGGCAGGCAGCGCCAACCTGATACGGAGCGAGCCCCGGTGACCGGCTTCAACAGCCATCCGCCACGCCGCTCACGCATATGCCTTTTTCAACAGTCTCGAAGGGTTGTGACACTGTGGAGGAGCTCGCAGCTTTCGAGCGCTTGCTGGTGTCAGAGTCCCCGTTCAGAATAGGTCAGCGAGCGGTTGGAGTCGGTGGCTTGCTTGGACCAGGCCGCTTTTCCGAAAGCGGTCGAGGTAATCTTCGGCGGTGACGGTGGGGTTACGAAACTGGCGACGCTGGCTGCCAATCGCGGTTAGCGCTTTGGCCGTATCGAGATCGATGACGTTGACGATGAAGTCATCGGGATGCTTCACCTCGATGCCATGGCGGGCGGCCACCTCGACTGGAAAATCCTTAAGGTTGCAGGTGACGATCGCGTCAGCTCGACTGTGGATCGCTGCCGCGAGGACGTGAACGTCTTTGGGGTCGGGCAGCGCAAGGGCAGGCATCAGCGGCTCGTAGCCTACAACCAGCGCCTCCGCGAAGCTGTCCATGTAGGCCCGCTGCCGTTGGAAATGGTCAGCTGCCAGATCGGGAAACCGCCGTCTCAGGCTTTCTTCCCACTCGGCCAGGATCGCCTCGCTCCAGAGCGGCCGGAACAGCCGGTTGGCGGCGAACCACAAAAGCGCACCCCGCACGATAGCGGGATGCATGACGTTGGCATCAAGTAGGACGGTGTAGCGGCCGACCAGCATCAGGGACGATCGAGGGTCGCGTGATCGTCGAAGATGCCAGCTTCCTGATCCAGGTCCGCCATCCGCTGCAAGGCATCGTGCCGGGCCGCATCCATGCGGCTGCGGTAAGTCAGCACATCGCGACCGAGCAACTTACGATGCGTACCCACCATCCGAAACGGCAGGTCGCCACGCTCCAGCAGCTTGATGAGGTGAGGGCGCGACATGTTAAGCAAGTCGGCCGCCTGGCTGGTGGTGAGCTCTGCCTGTACCGGCACAACGGTGACGGCATGGCCGTTACCAATCTCGACCAGCATCTTGACGATGCTGTTGAACACACCGGAGGGCAGACTGATGACGTCCTCGCCTGCCCCTTCCACAGTCAGGTGAATGGGGCGGCTAGAATCTACCCGCGACAGCGCACGCGCGGCGTTACCGGCTGCCTCAATCTCATGCGCGGTAGGCTCATAGGCCTCGTCAATGTTGAAGGCCACGGCAGCCATGTTTAGTCTCCAAAGGCGAATGCCATCTAGTGAGTGCAACGCGTAAACGCAATAAGTGAAACAGCCCTCAACGGGAGAACGTTCCGATGCGGTGATCGTCGAGCACGCTGATTGGCATGGGCGTAATCCAGTCGGCTCCGAGGAGCGGGTAAGGGCCATGGAACAGATCGCCCAGCGCGCGTCGATAGTGCGCATTCATCCAGCGCCGGCGCCGATGCTCCGGGCCATCGTGGATCATGTGACACCGCTGGCACAGTGCCGCCAGCTGGTGGAGCGTGCTGTCGCTAGGGTCGTGGTTGAGGTGCGCACAGGCCAGCACCACCGGCGTCCACGCACCGTGCACCAGGATGTCCTCTGTCGGCCGTCGCACGCGTCGACCTTGGCCATCGCGCCAGCAATGCCGCTTCCGGTCCCACCATCGTCCATCCCGCATATGGAATACTTTTTGCCCATGGGGGCGCCCGCAATGCTCGCAGCATCCCCCTGCCCGCACGAAGCGCACATGATGCGAGAGCTGGGGCCAGTCGATCGGATACAGGAACACATGTTCGGGACGGATCGGCATCAGGCCTCCCCCTCCGGCGCGTCGGGCTGCGGGGTGGTCAGCATCACGGGGTCAATGCTGCGGCGGTCAGCGCCCGGTAGAGCGTGGCATGGTGACACTTGAGGAGCTTGGCCGCTTCCCGCACCGACGTGCCCTCGCTCACCAACCATTCGCCAAGGGCAATCTGATCGGGGGTGAGCTTGGGCGGGCGGCCGAACCGGACCCCCCTCGCCTTCGCCGCGACCCGCCCGCTGCTGGTGCGCTGGTGGATCAGCTCGCGCTCGAACTCGGCGATGCCGGCGAACACGGTCAGCACCATGCGACCCGCAGGCGAGGTCGTATCCGCCCAAGGCTCGGCCAGCGAGCGCAGGCCGGCGCCGACCTCCTTCAGCTTCTCGGCAATGTCGAGCAGGTCGCGAGTGGAGCGTGCCAGCCGGTCGAGCCGCGTCACCACCACCGTGTCATCGTCGCGCAGCTGCTCGATCATTTTGGCCAACTCGGGCCGATCACGCTTCGCGCCCGACACCTTCTCCTCGAACGTCCGCTTGCACCCCGCCTCCTTTAACGCGGCGCGTTGCAACCGGAGATCTTGGTCATCAGTGGACACACGGGCGTAGCCGATCAGCATGTCGCAAAACTGTATCAGAAAACAAATATTATGCTATCGACTTTTGCGACGCCAGCGTACGAGAGAATACGAGCGTTGAGGGCGCTGTCGCGAAACTCAGGATATTCGCGACGAACCAGCTGTCCCATTTCTCCGTCGTACCCAGTGAGTTTTGGGAATGAGCAATCGAGAACGGGTTTAGGGAAAGCAGGGGGCGGCAGCGCTCAACGGCTTACCGCTGCCCTGCCCTTCTCGCCTCAGCTTCGTTTGCGGGAAGGCCCGTCCGTTGCGTTGCCGGATCGACAATCTCGCACAGACAGGCATACTGCTCGCATGACCTTTGTTGTTCACATCGCGGCAGCGACCAGCGGACGATTTAATTACCCGGCCTGATACGTCAGGTCGGGTCCGTCCGAGTGAACCAATGCCGACAGGCATTGCCAATTTGAAGCGCAGTCTGCCTGGCCAAAGGAATGGCGACAGGCTCCGCGCTTTTGGAAAAAGGGCGATAGCTGTGACGTTACCTGCAATCATTCAAAGCTATATTGATGCGTACAATCGTAAGGACGCAGCCGCGCTGGTGGCATGTGTCGGCGACGATGTTGTGTTCGAGAACGTATCAAACTCGGGGCAAAGCATGAAGATCGAAGGTCGGGCCGCCTTCGCCGAACTTGCGGAACAAGTGGCCACCATATTCACTACCCGCCATCAGACCATCACCAACGCAGTTGTCGATGGCGATCGCGTCGCAATGGAGGTGGATTGGACCGGCACCCCGGCCGTCGATCTTGGGCCTATGAAGGCCGGTGAGCCGATCGCCATGCGAGGCGCATCATTCATCACGATAAGGGAAGGCTTGCTGACGCGGATCGTGGATTTGAGCTGAATTGTGCGACAGTCGGCGGTGTGGGAGGGGCCTTCGGCCCTTCCCGCTTCACCATCCCCAACGGAACAGCTGTAGGCGAGGCCTGTGGCTGGTCAGTCGTTGGCATAACCCCCTACCCTGCCCTGAGCATCAGGCAGCTGCGTAATAGCAGTTGTGCGATCCTGCCATTCTGCATACCATCAATTCAGCATTATCTAGGGTGTGCACACTTGCATATTATCACGCTTGCAGCGCAAAAAGGGGGCGTTGGTAAAACGACGCTGGCGGTGAATCTGGCGGTTGCCGCCGAAGCGGCCGGGATCAAGACCGCTCTTTTCGACCTTGATCCGCAGGAGAGCGCGACGGCGTGGAGCGAGCGACGAACAGCCGAGTCACCCCACGTTGAGCCGATCAGTGCGCGCCGCCTCGACCAAGCGATCGACGCAGCAGAAGCCAGCGGTTTTGGACTTACGATCATCGACACACCGCCTGCAGCGGGTGCGGAAGCCGCCGCAGCGGCGCAGCGTGCCGATCTGGTCGTCATCCCCTGTCGTCCGTCGTTGATCGACCTTGATGCGATCAAGCGCACGGCGCAGCTTATCACCAGTACCGGGCGAACGGGCGTGGTCGTGCTGAATGCCGCCCCCCCTACCGCAACCACATTGCTGGACGATGCCAGAACGCTTGCCGAGGCGACCGGCTTGCGGGTGGCGCGTGCCGTATTGCGGGAGCGCAGTGCCTACCGAGCGGCATGGCCTTATGGCTTGGGCGTCATCGAGCATGAGCCGAAAGGCAAGGCTGCCCTAGAAATTGCAGCATTGCAGAAGCACATATTTGATGATTTGATGAATTGCACACCTGCAAATGTGAAGGCTTGATTATGGCGAAACGGACTTCCTTGTTGGGGCCAGCAGTAGCGTCCCCCTCCCCTCGCGAACCCGAGCGGGATCATCAGCCGGCACCGTCGACCTCACCGTCGAGTGCAGCACGGTCGAGTGGCAAGCGACCAGGAAAGTATCACCTCGGGGCATATTTCGATCCGGCCGATCCCACGGCGGAGGCATTTCGTGTCTTGGCAGCGCGGACCCGGCGCAGCCACCAAGACCTCCTTGCCGAGGCGATCAGCGAGCTGGTCGCCAAGTATGACGCCGACAAGCAATTCGGCCGTGCGTGATAATGTGCACATCTGCAAATATGCAGAGCGGCAGGATTGAAGCGTCATGACCAAGCGCCAGAATCCCAATCCCGAGTTTGATCTATTCATCCCGTTGATGGGCGACCTCCCGCTGAAGGATCAGCGGGAGACGATGGAGAGGCCGTTTTTCTCACTCCAGAAGCGCAAGCGGGTGAAGCCGATCGAGTATAGTAGCCCGGACGGCGAGACGTGGGTGAAGATCGAGGCGATCCCTGCCTACGGCATGGCGACGATCTGGGACGCCGATATTCTGATATGGGCGGCGTCCACGCTCAATCGGATGCGGGAGCAGGGGGTCAACGACCTTCCCCGGACGCTTAAAACGACGTCCTACGACCTGCTGCGGGCGATCAAGCGCGACACCAGCGGCCGGGCCTATCAGGAGTTACAGGCCGCACTCCAGCGGCTTCAGACGACTTCCATATCGACCTCGATCCGCGCGCCCAAGCGGCGGACCAAGGCCGGTTTCAACTGGCTCGACAAATGGACGCTGGAGGTGGACCCGGACACCGACCAACCGCGCGGGATGACCATCACGCTGTCGGATTGGGTATATGAGGGCATTATGGGGGAGCGGTCACTGCTCACCATGCACCAGGATTATTTCCTGCTGACCGGTGGGCTGGAACGCGCCCTGTATCGTATCGCGCGCAAGCACGCCGGCAACCAGAAGGGCGGATGGACGTGTCGCGTCGAGGTGCTGCGCGACAAGACCGGCAGCGACAGCAAACCCAAAGAGTTCAACCGGATGCTCCGCAAGGTGGTGGAGGCTGACCAGCTCCCTGATTATGCGATGCAGATGACCACGACAGCCGATGGGAGTCCTGCCGTGCTGTTCCGGCTTCGGGGAGAAGCGGAGGCGCTGGCGCTGACAGCCAGGTTGGAGGCCGAGCAGGCGCGGCGAAACCGCTTTGATGCCGATCGCCGCCGCGCTGCCGAGGTGGACAACCTGATGGATAAGCTCGCCGGCGAACGCTGACTATCGTGGTATCACACACCGCAAGGCCCATCCGTATCAGAGGCGGCCGCCGGCAGCAGGCGTTGAGAGTGCGGATCGAGCAATAATCGCTCCGCAAAGAAGCAAGCGATCATCGTGGGATCACACACCCCGGCGTCGTGGGATCACACACCGCACTATCGTGGGATCACACACCGAATCACGTGGGATCACACACCGAACCCCTTATTAAGACATTGAGAGATAGAGGGTTTTTAGCCGATTTTCGACATTTAACCTTCTTAACGATTCCTATTTAACAGAATCACTTAACCCCACAGCACGGATCGACCAGGCTGAAGGGGGGTGCGGAATTGCCCTTTGGGGCAATGCACCTTGGTTACGTGCCGGCTATCGCCGTCACAGAAGCGGCCTGACGGCCGCAGGCTTCCGACAGAAACCAAGCCGATCCGGCAGTGTGTACATGTCAGCGTCACGCTCGTTGAAAGGGCAGGGTAGGGAGAGGCCTCAAACCGATCGTCGGTTTCGCCGGTGTGCGCGATCGCGCCGGATCGTAGAAGCCATCGAACTCGCGTTCGGCATCGTGGCAGATGTTCGCGACGTTAATCGGGTGGGAGTTATCGTCGGCAGATGCGCCTCGGCATGCCTCGATGGGCGGTCCTGACCTGTGATTACGAGCAGTTTTGAGAGAGAAGCTCACCGAGCAAAGCCACCGGATCGACCCCGATCGCCAAGGCGACCGCGACATATTCATCCACGCTCAACTGACGCTCGCCGGTTTCGTAGCGCGATACATAGGCCTGCTGCCATCCGAGCCGCTTCGCGAGGTCGACCTGACGAAGCCTGGCGTCCCGCCGTGCCACGGTCAGTGCAGCGACGATGCGAGCATGCAGGTCTGATGGGACAGGAGAGGCGGGCACCCCGGAGCATCTAGACCGGCTTGAGCAATATACGGAAAACGTATATGGTCTAGGCGTCCGATCGGGAGTGCTGACATGAGACTGTTCGAGCGCATCACCACCTGGTTCGAAGACTGGACGTTCCCGGACCGCCTGGGGATCGGCAACGACGGCACGGGCATCAATCCGGCGACCGGATTGTCGACCATCGCGGGAGCGGGGAGCCCCGACGTCGCCGGCAATCCCTACGGTTCTACCCGTTCGCACGATTACGAGTCCGACTGGCAGCGCCACGATCGCTGGGACAGCGGTGCTCATGACCATTTTCAGCATCACGAAAGCTTGTGGGCGAGCAGCCATGATCCTTGGCGTGACTGAACGCGTCCCGGTGGGTGACCGCTTGATCGCACGGTGGGAAGTGAGCCAGCTAAACGTCGTCCCTTATGCGATCAGCGTCATGGCCTTCCTGCCGATGCTGATCGTGACGATCGGTATCGCCAAGGCGATCGGCGCCAGACCGGTCGTCGCCGGACGGGGTATGGTCGTCATCTGGGTAGCCCTGTTCGTAACCGAGATGGCGCGAGGGCTCTGGACGCTGCACCATCGTTACGCCTCGCCGCGCTGGCTGCGCGCGGTTCATGGCGCGGTCGGTGACGACCTCGCCGTTCATGCGCTCGCCGAGTTGAGGCGCCAGCATCGATACGAACCCGATTACGTCCTTTTGAGATCCGACATGACCAGCGCGGTCCAGCAGGAGCGTGCCAGGCGCAAGGACGTGGCCCAACGTGCCAAGGGGATCCGGGTGATGGAGGAACCGGATCCTGCCTCTGGTTTGGAGGCGGAAGCCAGCGATCCTCGGATCGCCGAAGAGCAACGCGCCTGGGCACGCGAGCGTCGTGCCGCCGAGACGATACTGACGGCGGCAGCGCCAGTGACAGGCAATATGTCCTGCCGCTCGCGCTGAACCCGCAGCCGCACCGCCGAGAAGGCGGTCCGGGTAGAATGACAGTTCGCTTGCTGGCCGACAGACACGCCGGCCCGGGTGCCCCGCCGGACGCCGGAATCAATACCGGAGCACCACGGCATCAATACCGCAGCGTCTGGATCGTGCAGGGAAGGAGCACACACCACGCTATGGATAGCGGCCGTGTTCAGAGCATAAAGCCGTGATTTATCATTGCTGTAGCAGGATATCGGCTGTGCTGCGGCTTTCGTGAAAGCTGCTTCGTGACGTGCTACAAGGGTGCTACGGCGCTACGGACGCCGTGATTTATTGGGCTGCGCAGCGACATGAGGATCGCAAGCAAGCGATCCGTGCACCGACCCTGCAGGGGCACGACCCATCTTCCGACAGGCGTCATGGACAAGACCGGGCACGAGCACCGGCCGATCTCGAACCCGGCTGCGTGCTTGCTACCGCGCGGTCAGGACGTGCCGGGTGGCCGCGGCTTGAACCGACGACGATCGAAGAACCAGACGAGCATCGCTGTGCCGGCAATGGCCGCGGCAACCCAGCAAGCGGCCGCGAGGGTAGGGGGATAATCCAGCAGGCTGGCGACCAGACCTGCCAGCAGCAGTGCGACGGCCAGCGTCGCTAGCCGGCGAACGACCGACCAGTTGCGCTGCCGGAACCCGACACGTTTGGTTTCGGCCGTCCACGCCGCCAGTTGGTCCTTCGATGGTCCGCGCATCCTCACTTCCCCACAGACAGGGCGAGCAGTGTGCCGCGCACCTGCTTGCGGTTGGCGGCGCCCGCGTCCGCTCCTCCGTCGTATAGCACGCGCGCAAGCGCCTGACTGCGCTCGTCGGGCAACTCCAGCCCAACGTCCCTGCAGACGGCGTTTACGTCTTCGCGCAGGCGGTCGAGCCGGTCCCAGTCGACCGGGCCGAAATAGCTTCGTGGCACGGTGTCCTCGCCCAGGATCACCCATTCGGGATCGACGTCATAATCGCGCCGGAGCTTCGCCATCAGGCTGACTGGCGGCTCGGCCTGACCCAGTTCCCAGCTGACCAGCGCGCGCTTGGAATAGCCCAGCGTCTTCGCGAACGCTTCCTGTCCCAGAGCGGTCCTGACCCGTACCGCCTTGATCCGCTCGCCGATGGTGGATGCGCCACTCACGTTGCCATGACCTATTGCATTATCCTGCTCATTATGGCGCAATAATGCCACTATGCTATCATGGCACGGGAGCGGTGCCGGCGACCAGCATTTCGCCGGACAGGGGTAGCGAATTCATGAGCGGTCAGGTCAATGTGCGGCTCGGCGACGACGACGATGCGGACCTTACCCGTTGCGCGGCCGAGCGCGGCGTCGAGCGCGCGACCCTGGCCAAATCGTTCGTTCGGGAATGTCTCGATGCGTGGCGGGAGGGGCGGGCCGTATTCGACCGGCCCGAGCAACTGGGGCCCGGTGACGTCGTCGCCTTCGGCGCCAGGCTGGACAAGGCGGTCATGGAGATCGACCGCATCGCCCAAAGCTGGGCGGCGCATGAGAGCGACATGCACAGGCTGGAGCGTGAGGACCAACTGGCGCTGACGCGAGCCCGGACCGAGTTCATCAAGGGACTGCCGGAGCGCATTACCGCCAGCTTCAATCCGATCAGGGCGGAGATGCGGCTGCTTGCCGAGCGGATCGACAAGCAGCCCCGTCTGGATGCCATCGACGAGCGGCAGCGCGACCATACCGAGGCGTTGCGGGAGAACACCGCCGCCATCAGGAGCCTTGAACAGCAGCCCCGGACAAAAGTCAGCTACACAGTCTGGGACAGGGACTGGTCGGGTCGCAAGGTCGGTGCGGCGCTGTCGGTCGTCTGGTTGCTCTGCGTGGGCAGCTACTTCCTTGCGGCGATGATGCTGCCGTCATCGTGGTTCGCCATCCGCTCGGCCAACTATCTGCTGGGCGGCGGGGATCAGGCAGTCTGTGCGCTGGTGAATTACCGACTGGCGACCGACAGTTGCCGGACGCAGTTCGCCGGTCGGCCTGGCAAGGTTGTGGTACGGGCGAGGCCCGGCACGCCGCAGGTCCAACGATGATCTCGGTCGCTGCGGTCGGTTCGGCCTCCGACGCAGCCGCTTATTACGCCCGGGACAATTATTACACCGCCGATCAGGCCGAAGGTGCCAGTGCCTGGGCAGGCGAGGGGGCGGCCGAGCTGGGCCTGTCCGGCCCGGTAGACACCGAGCGGTTCGAACAGGTGCTCGCCGGCGAATTGCCCAACGGCGTTGTGCTCGACGCCAAACGGGGTGAGCACCGGGCGGGCTGGGACGTCACCATGTCCGTGCCCAAGTCGGTGTCGATCGTGGCGCTGGTGGGCGGTGATGCGCGGCTGGTGACGGCGGTGCGGGAGGCGGCCGCGGCGACCCTCGCCTGGACGGAACGCAACATCGCGGAAGGGCGGGTCTGGCACGGTAGGGGACAGACGCCCGAGACGACCGGCCGGTTCGTCGCCGCGACCTTCCTTCACGATGTAAACCGCAGTGGCGAGCCGCAACTGCACGTCCACAACGTCATCGCCAATGCAACCCGCACCGCCGACGGCAAATGGCGGGCGCTGCACGCGGACCAGCTGTACGAGCGCCAGCACGTCATGGACGCGGTGTTCCTGTCCGCGCTGCGCAGCCGGGTCGAGACGCTCGGCTTCGCCACCATCCCCCGGCACGACGGCCGCAACGGCGCTTTCGAGATCGCCGGCGTGTCGCGTGCGGTGGTGGAAGCATTCTCCGGCCGCTCGGCCGAGATCGATGCGTACATCAAGGCGCGCGGATTGGAGAACACCCCGCAGACGCGGGAATATGCGGCGCTGGCGACCCGCGACCCCATATCAACTGATCTCGTGCCGGAGCAGCGCGCGGAAGGGTGGCGGCGGCTGGCCGCGGAGAAGGGGCCGGATCCGGCAGCGTTGGTGAAAGGTGCGCTGGCGGAGGCGGGGCGGGGGCATGATGTGTGGACGCGCACAGTCAGGGGTGTGCGCGGGATAGGCGAGCGCGGTCTTGCTATCGCCGGCCGCATGGGGCTGACCCCGCGCGACGGCGATCCGCTGGTCCCTGAGCGACTGGGACGACTGGAGCCGCGCGCCTATGCTGCGGCGCAGGCGGTCGCGTCAGCGGTGAGGGATCTTGGTGAGCGGGAGGCGGCGTTCGACCGGTTCGAGCTCATCCGCGAGAGTTTGTCGCGCGGCGGGCCGGTGACGGTCGCCGATGTCGAGGCCCGACTGGAGCTGCTGCAGGCGAAAGGCCTGTTGCTCGGCGACGGCGATCGGATGGTGACGACGCAAGGTGCGGTACGGCTGGAGCAGGCGTACCTTGCCACGGTCGAGGCGGGGAAGGGGCAGTCCGCCCCGATCGTTCTGCCGGTTGACGCCGCAATTCGGGCGCAGGAGGCAGCACGCGAGCTGGGCTGCATCGCCTC
>Ga0181468_100002_pt1 | contig 34348 bp, 31 predicted proteins | sample InSIn1SAF170_2_FD_119080 | JGI IMG/M metagenome (GOLD analysis project Ga0181468, IMG submission 119080) | Clean room microbial communities from NASA Spacecraft Assembly Facility at Jet Propulsion Laboratory, Pasadena, California, USA -... ... | reverse complement strand
AGCAAAGATGTATATGTTGCGTTGTTCAACATTGGCGATAGTGCGCATGCGGTGCCTGTCAGTTTTCAATCCTTAGGTCTAAAAGGAAAAGTAACTGTAAGAGATTTATGGCAGCATCAGGATGTGGGCACCTTTACCGGCAAGTATTCACCAAATATCAATCCGCACGGCTCTATGCTGTTGCGCATCAGCATTAAACAATAAACTCCGTCACTAAAAAATATAAGTATGGATAACTTGAAAAATCTGGAAGTATGGTTTATAACCGGCAGCCAGCATTTATATGGCGAGGAAACATTACGCCAGGTAGCAGAACATTCTCAGGTAATAGCGAAGAGTATTAGCGAAGCTGCCAATATTCCTGTAACAGTTGTGTATAAGCCTACGGTAAAAAGCACCGAAGAAATATATGCGATTTGTGCTGAAGCAAATGCTGCCAAAAATTGTATTGGTATCATTACGTGGATGCATACGTTTTCTCCGGCAAAAATGTGGTTGACTGGTTTGAAGATTTTACACAAACCTGTTTTGCATTTGCACACGCAATTCAACCGTGATATTCCGTGGAGCGAAATTGATATGGATTTCATGAACCTTAACCAAAGTGCGCATGGTGACCGTGAATTTGGTTTTGCCATGAGTCGTATGCGTATTCGCCGCAAAGTGGTGGTAGGTCATTGGCAGGATCAAAAAGTGCTGAAAGGCATTGAAGCCTGGATGCGCGCTGCTGCTGGTTGGGCTGATTGGCAAGGTGCTAAGTTTGCCCGTTTTGGCGATAACATGCGCTTTGTAGCCGTAACTGAAGGCGATAAGGTAGAAGCTGAATTGCAATTTGGTTTTTCGGTAAATACTTATGGCATTGGTGATTTGGTAAAAGTAATTGGTGAAGTGGCTGATGCCGATGTAGATAAACTTTGCCAGGAATATGCAGACCAATATAAATTAGTTCAAAGTCTGCAACAAGGTGGCGCGCAACATGAGTCGTTGCGGGATGCAGCAAGAATTGAATTGGGCTTGCGTTATTTCTTACAACAAGGAAATTTCAAGGGTTTTACCGATACTTTTGAAGACCTGCATGGCATGAAACAATTGCCAGGTATTGCTACGCAACGGTTGATGGCAGATGGTTATGGCTTTGGAGGCGAAGGTGACTGGAAAACGTCTGCCTTAGTACGCGCTATGAAAGTAATGGGCACCGGCTTGCAAGGCGGTAACTCTTTCATGGAAGATTACACGTATCATTTTGAACCGGGTAACGAAATGGTATTGGGCAGCCACATGCTGGAAATTTGTCCAACCATTGCAAATGATAAACCTGCTGCCGAAATTCATCCATTGGGTATTGGCGGTAAAGAAGACCCGGTTCGTTTAGTATTTAACGTTGCTGGTGGTCCGGCATTGAATGCTTCGGTGATAGATATGGGTAACCGCTTTAGGTTATTGGTAAATGAAGTAGAAGCACAAGAGCCGCAACACGAGTTGCCTAAACTGCCGGTTGCACGCGTGTTGTGGAAACCCTATCCGGATATGCAAACCGGTTGTGCTGCCTGGATTTTAGCCGGTGGTGCACACCATACTTGCTACAGCCAAAACCTGACTGCCGAACATTTGGAAGACTTTGCCGATATGGCGAAAATTGAATGTGTGCTGATTGGTAAAAACACTAACCTTTATCAATTCAAAAATGAATTGCGCTGGAGCGAAGTGTATTATCAGTTGAATAAATAAGCATAATATATCAGGTTTGTGAGCAGTAAGTTAGAATACGTTTGCCACTCACAAAATCTTCTTTAAACAATAGTTGAAAAAACTTTTTATTAATTGTTGTTATTGGTAAGAGTGAATAGCTTATTTTGGCTCATTATTATAAGTTATGCAGCCGGTTCTTCATCAAGCTATATAACGAAACTGTAAGCCTTGCTGAAACGCGCACATGGGTTGATAAGAGTGATGGCACTCAGAATGCCATTAGCTTAATAGGAGCACTTTAGCTTGTGACATAATCATCTATCCAATACCTTTTGCATTGCAAAAGGTATTGGACTTAAAACGGAACAAACCAATTTTATAAACACGATTAGCTTCTTATGGACAAACTTTTCCTCGAAGACAAAATCATTTTTGTCATTTACTTTCTCGTCGTAGCGGGCTATGGTTATTACATCTACCGCAAAAAGAAGAAAGCCGTTATGGATACGCACGACTTCTTCCTCGCGGAAGGTTCGCTTACGTGGTGGGCTATCGGTGCATCGCTGATTGCCTCCAACATTTCGGCAGAGCAGTTTATTGGCATGAGTGGTAATGGCTTTTCCTTTGGCATTGCCGTAGCTGCGTACGAATGGATTGCGGCAATTGCACTCATCATTGTGGCAGTATGGTTTATCCCCGTTTATCTTAAAAATAAGATATTCACGATGCCGCAGTTTCTGGAAACGCGGTACAACACAACAGTGAGCTTAATCATGTCTATTTTCTGGCTCTTCCTGTACATTTTTGTAAACCTTACTTCCATCCTCTACCTCGGTGCAGTAGCCATCAATAACTTATTGGGCGGTACTTATCTGCACACGATCATTATATTACTGTCCATTTTTGCTGTGTTTATCACGCTGGGTGGTATGAAAGTAATTGGCTTTACTGATGTAATTCAGGTGTTGGTGTTGATTATTGGTGGCTTGGCTACTACTTATGTTGCATTAACACTGGTGAGCCAACATTTCGGTCTGGGTAAAGATATTGTTGCAGGTTTCAAGAAGATGATGGAAGACTCGCCCGACCATTTTCAAATGATATTTGCGCGTCCTGGTCCGAATGCCACGCAGGCACAAATCAATAATTATTTGCAGATACCCGGGCTGCTTTCTTATGCAGCTGGTATATGGATTGTAAACCTCAACTATTGGGGTTGTAACCAATATATTACACAGCGTGCGTTAGGTGCCAATTTGCATACAGCCCGTACGGGTATTTTGTTTGCAGGCTTGCTTAAACTGGTAATGCCCATCATTGTAATGTTGCCGGGTATAGCAGCCTATGTATTGCACAAAAACGGTGCGCTGCAAACCGAAATGACTGCCGGTGGCAAGTTCAATCCAGATAACTCTTACTCCGCTATCCTGGGCTATTTGCCACATGGTTTGATTGGGGTGTCACTCGCTGCTTTAACGGCTGCTATTGTGGCTTCACTGGCAGGTAAAGCAAATAGTATCTCTACCATTTTTACGCTGGATATTTATAAGAAATACATCAAAAAAGATTCTACCGAAAAACAAATGGTTTGGACAGGACGCATTACCATTGTGGTTGCTTTGATAATGGCTATTTTCCTTACTTGGAGCGATGCCTTAGGTATTGGCGGCGAAGGTGGATTTACCTTTATTCAAAAATATACCGGCTTTATTTCTCCGGGTATCCTTGCCATGTTTTTGCTGGGTATGTTTTGGAAGAGAACTACGGGTACTGCCGCTGTTGTGGGCGTAATATTAGGCTTCTTGCTATCAGTGTTGTTTAATGTATATGCGCCAACATGGTTTGGCCCCGAAACCATTTTCTACACTGCATTCAGGAATGCTGCCGGTGAGTGGGAAATACCTTTCCATATTTGTATGGGACTGTCCTTTGCTTTTACAGTTTTAGCAATGGTAATTATCAGCCTGGTAGGCCCGGTAATTAATCCAAAATCGTTTGTATTGGATAAAACCATGTTTAAGCTGCAGCCCAATATTATTGCAATGATCGTGATTACGCTGTTGATCATTTCGGCATTGTATGTTAAGTTTTGGTAAACAGTAATTCGTTCTTTATAAAACATTTCTGCTTATTTTAGTGCAACACAACTGCTTTTATTAATAGCCAAAACAGCAGTTGTGTTGCACCATCAATTAAATTATTATCAATTGAGGTAAAGTATAAAAATTATATTTATGCTACTACCTTCTATACTAAAACGCTTACGTCCTTATGAAAGCAGAAGCAGTTGCACCCAAAAAAAGCATTGCAGAATATAAGCAACACGACCGTTTTCTGCTTGCCGTAGATTGTATCATTTTTGGTTTTGATGGAGAACAGTTAAAAGCCTTATTCATTAAAAGAGCTTTTGAGCCGGGCTTAGGTAAATGGTCGCTCATGGGAGGCTTTGTAACACATGACGAAGGCGTGGAGGACGCTGCAGAGCGTATTTTAAACCAGTTAACCGGCTTAAGCAATATTTACATGGAGCAGTTAAGCTGCTTTGGTGAAGTGGATCGTGACCCTGGTGGACGCGTCATTTCTGTTGCTTACTTTGCACTCATCAATATTGCCGATTATGGCGAAGAATTGATGCAGCGGCACAATGCCAAATGGTTTGATTTGAAAAAGATTCCGAGTCTTGTTTTCGATCATAAAAAAATGGTGGTACTGGCTAAGGAAAGATTGCAGCAAAAAGTAGCCAATCACCCAATTGGCTTTGCATTATTGCCGCACAAGTTTACTTTACGCCAGCTTCAAAATTTGTACGAAGCTATTTACGAAACAGAAATAGACAAGCGTAATTTCACCCGCAAAATTCTGGATATTGGCATACTGAATAAGTTAGATGAAAAGGAGCGGGAGTCATCCAAAAAGGGTTCTTTTTATTATGTGTTTGATGAAAAAAAATATAAGCAATTAGACAGAGAAGGAATGAAACTAATATAGCTTTATTATGTACAATAATGCTGTTTGATGCGCTGATGCTGATAAGATTGGTAAGGCATTTGATTTGATTTTTTACAGCTTAAGTAAAAAGCGACAACATCCTTGAAGCCTGCAAATGACGAAAATAGTATTTACAACTCCCTCTATAAAAAACGTAAGCCGCTGATAAAACAGCGGCTTTTCTATTTTTGTTGCTTTACAAAAAGGCGCTTAAGTAAGTGCTATTTCCAACACCTGCTGCATGGTTTTTACATAATGAAATTGAACACCTTTAATATATTCTGCATCAATTTCATTCACATCCTTTTCATTCAGGTAGCACATGATAATTTCTTTGATGCCGGCTCTTTTAGCTGCCAGTACTTTCTCCTTTATGCCACCTACGGGCAGCACTTGTCCACGCAAAGTAATTTCGCCTGTCATGGCCAGATAAGATTTTACCTTGTGACCAGTAAATGCAGATGCCAGCGAAGTAAGCATGGTAATCCCCGCACTCGGGCCATCCTTAGGCGTTGCACCTTCGGGTATGTGAATGTGAATGTTCTTTTTACTAAAAACTTCCGGGTCTATGTTGTACTTCTTAGCATTTGACTGCAAATAGCTGAGGGCAGTAGTGGCGCTTTCTTTCATTACATTGCCCAAATTGCCGGTGAGTTTAAGCTCGCCTTTACCACCATCGCTCAGTGCTGTTTCTATAAACAAAATATCGCCGCCTACATACGTCCATGCAAGACCAACAGCTACGCCGGGCATGTTGGCAGTTTTATAAATTTCATTGTTATACCGCTGCGTGCCTAATATATTTTCTACATCCTGCAAGTTGAGTGTACCCTTAACTGTACTGGTGGTGGCATATTCTTTTGCCTGGTTGCGCATAATTTTAGCCAATTGCCTGTCCAACTCGCGCACACCACTTTCTCGCGTATAGTTTTCAATTATTTTTTCCATCACTTTATCGCTGATGCGGATGTTTGCTTTGTCCAGTCCATGCGCTTCTTTTTGCTTTGGCAATAGGTGTCTTTTAGCAATTTCTACTTTCTCTTCAATAGCATAACCACCCAAATCTATTATCTCTAAACGGTCGCGCAAAGCAGGCTGAATATTCTGCAGGTTATTAGCGGTAGCAATAAACAATACCTTGCTTAAATCGTATTCCAGCTCTAAGTAATTATCGTAAAATGTATGGTTCTGTTCGGGGTCTAATACTTCCAGCAAAGCCGAAGAAGGGTCACCACGAAAATCGTTACCAATTTTATCTATTTCATCCAATATCATCACCGGGTTAGACGATTTTACTTTGCGCAGGTTTTGTAAAATGCGTCCGGGCATGGCACCAATGTATGTTTTACGGTGACCGCGTATTTCACTTTCGTCATGCAAACCACCCAAACTGAGGCGAACATATTTTCTGCCAATCGCGTGCGCAATACTTCTGCCCAACGATGTTTTACCAATACCAGGAGGACCTACAAAACACAAAATCGGGCTTTTCATATCACCTTTCAATTTCAAAACGGCAAGGTATTCGAGTATGCGGTCTTTTATTTTGGTCATGCCGTAATGGTCTTCATCCAGTACCGTTTTAGCCCGTTTCAGGTCGTAGCTGTCGGTAGTGTATTCCTCCCATGGCAGGTCCAGCATTAAGTCCAGGTGATTATACACAATAGAATAATCCGGTGTGCTGGGGTGCATACGTTCAAGCTTGGCAATATTGTTTTTAAATAATTGCTTGGCAGCCTCCGGCCATTTTTTCGCTTCTGCCTTTTTCTTCATTTCCGCTATCTCGCGGTCATTGCTCTCGCCACCCAGTTCTTCTTTTATACTTTTTATCTGTTGCTGCAAAAAGTATTCACGCTGCTGCTTATCTATTTCAGTACGGGTTTTGGTAGTTACCTTATTTTTTAGTTCGGCAAACTGCAATTCGCGTTGCAACAACTCTATCAGTTTTTCGGCGCGGTCTTTTACGGGCGTTATCTCCAGTAAACGTTGCTTTTCGGGCAAATCGCTGTTGAGGTTGCTGCTTACAAAATTGATAAGGAACGAAGGGCTTTCTATGTTTCGTAAAATAATAGAAGCTTCAGTTGGCATGTTGGGCGAAAGCTGAATAATTTGCGAAGCAAGGTCTTTGATGGTGCTGGTGTATGCTTCAAAATCCTGCTCTTCCGGTACTTCATCTTCCTGCAACAGTTCTATACTGGCTTTAAAATAAGGCTCTTCCGAAATGACCTCACTTATGGTAAAACGCCGCTTGCCCTGGATGATAACGGTAGTGCCGCCGTCCGGCATTTTAATGAGCTTTACAATTTTTGCAACTGTACCAGTGGTGCATAAATCGTGCACTTCCGGGTCCTCTACATTTGGGTCTTTTTGCGCCAGCACACCTATTAGTTTGTCGCCTTTATAAGCATCCTGCACTGCTTTTATGCTCTTGTCGCGCCCAACCGTAATGGGCAGTACCACGCCCGGAAATAACACAGTATTCCTCAATGGAAGCAAAGGCAAAGCATCTGGTATAATAAGGTTTTTATCTTGGTCTATATCATTTTCATTAATGGGGATAATTGGTAAAAACTCAGCATCCTCATCAGGGCTTAAAAGCATTGTGTGTTTGTTCATATTGTTGTAAGGTCAAAATGTCATTGAACTATTAGAAATGACTATTTGATTTTGAAAACCCTATCTGGTCAATTCAAATGCCAAAGGAGGGCAAGTTAAATCAATTGTACAAATTGTCTGATGCGGGTGAAGTGTTTGTGTATAAATGGACCGGCAAGGTAAATTTAGTCAGTTAATATTGTCTGGTTAAAAGCATATCAACAGTAATGCACTTTTTATAGGGCAGAAGACAAAATATTGCCCTGTTTTTTAGACTATAAAAAGCAATTAAACAACGACTTGTGTATTGAAATAACGGTGAATGCTTGATGAAAGAAAAAGAATTCTTAAAGTTTTCTTTTTTCGTCTTAAACTATTATCTTTGCGCTCCCAAAAATTATGTCTAAACAACCGCTGATTAAACAAGATGGTGTGATTCTGGAAGCGCTGAGCAATGCTATGTTCCGTGTAAAGTTAGAGAATGGACACGAAATACTGGCAACTATTTCTGGCAAAATGCGGATGCACTACATCAGAATTTTACCAGGGGATAAAGTGGGCGTTGAAATGAGTCCGTACGATTTATCAAGAGGCAGAATTATTTTCAGGTATAAATAAATTCATTAACACACATATATCGCTGAAAAGCGACAAAACATAAGGATATGAAAGTAAGAGCATCTATTAAAAAGCGCAGCGCTGATTGTAAAATTGTTCGTCGCAAAGGCAAGCTGTATGTGATTAACAAAAAGAATCCCCGCTACAAACAACGCCAGGGATAGAAAGCCACCAACCCCTAATGGGGAGTTTTGGAGGAAACTAAAATTATATTTCATCAATTTAAATAAACATGCTTCTATTCCCCTTTAGGGGTTAGGGCTTCTAAAATTGAACTATGGCTCGTATTGCCGGTGTAGATTTACCAAAAAACAAAAGAGGCGAAATAGGTCTTACCTATATTTATGGTATCGGACGCTCTACTGCCCAATATATCCTGGACAAAGCAGGAGTGGATTACGATAAGAAAGTAAACCAGTGGGACGATGAAGATCAGACAAATATCCGTAACATCATTACCAACGAATTTAAAGTAGAAGGTCAGTTACGCAGCGAAGTGCAGATGAGCATTAAGCGCCTGTTGGATATTGCTTGTTACCGTGGTTTGCGTCACCGTAAAGGTTTGCCGGTTCGTGGTCAGCGTACGCGTACCAACAGCCGCACCCGTAAAGGTAAGCGTAAGACAGTTGCAGGTAAAAAGAAAGCACCTAAGAAATAATTTAACAGCACTGCATTTTTCGTGCAGTGCTTTATTGATTTACCGGATAAGCACTGGATACCAGTTGAAAAACTGGAGTAGGGCTTAGCCGGATTTCGCTTATTATAAAGCGGGATTTTTTATAAACAAAGCCTCCAAGGCAAGATTACCTCGTAAAACAATTATGGCAAAAGCACAACAAAACAGCGCAAAAGCCGCTGCGAAAAAAAGAATTGTAAAGGTTGATGCATATGGCGACGCCCACATCAATGCTACATTCAACAACGTTATTATCTCTCTTACCAACAAGCAAGGTCAGGTGATTAGCTGGTCTTCGGCTGGCAAAATGGGTTTTAAAGGCTCCAAAAAGAACACGCCGTATGCAGCGCAAATGGCTGCCCAGGATGCTGCAAAAGTAGCAATAGATGCAGGCTTGAAAAGAGTAGATGTGTATGTAAAAGGTCCTGGTTCTGGTCGTGAAGGTGCTATCCGCGCTTTGTCACAATCTGGTATAGAAATAACCATGATTAAAGACATCACCCCGCTGCCACACAATGGGTGCCGTCCTCCAAAACAGAGAAGAGTATAATGAGTGGTACGTTATACGTTTTAAGTAGTAAGTTGTTCATCGGCTGTTTACTCAAAACGTATTACGTACAACATATAACTATAACAAAGGGTGCGCAATTCATTTTAGATTTTTATTGATTGTGCATCGTCATTAAAAAATCAAAATCACAGAAACACAATGGCACGTTACACTGGACCTAAAACCAAGATCAGCCGCATGTTTGGCGAGCCCATCTTAGGTAATGGCAAATGGTTAGGAAAAAACAGTAATCCTCCCGGTCAGCATGGTGCTGCCCGCAAGCGTAAAACCTTAGGTGAATACGCTCTTCAGTTGAAAGAAAAGCAAAAAGCAAAATACACTTACGGTGTACTGGAAAAACAATTCCGCAACACTTTTGAAACCGCTAACGGTATGAAAGGTGTAACTGGTGAAAACTTAATTAAACTGCTCGAAGCACGTTTAGATAACACTGTTTTCCGTATGGGTATCGCACCTTCCCGCCCCGCTGCACGCCAGTTGGTAAGTCACAAGCATGTAACTGTAAACGGCGAAGTAGTAAATATTCCTTCTTACACTTTGAAGCCAGGCGATGTAGTGGCTTTGAAAGAAAAAGCACAAAACAATTCTTCTTTAACCAGCCAGATTCGCGGACGTAATCCAAAATTCACCTGGTTGGATTGGAATGATACCGAAAAGAAAGGTACTTTCATTACTTACCCTGAGAGAGAAAGTGTTCCTGAAAACATCCGGGAACAACTGATTGTGGAATTGTATAGCAAGTAATGATTTTTCCATCCTCTTACAGGGCGATGGTTATATAAGTAGTATTATCAATAAAATCTTAGGCCTGCACAAAACAGGTTTAAGGCAAACAAAATATAGGTTTTAATATGGCAATATTAAACTTTCAGAAGCCCGACAAAATAGTATTGCAGAAAGTAACTGACTTTGAAGGTCAGTTTGAATTCCGCCCGCTCGAGCCCGGTTATGGCTTAACAATTGGCAATGCTTTGCGCAGAGTATTGCTGTCTTCGCTGGAAGGCTACGCTATTGTTGGTATCAAAATAGAAGGCGTGGATCACGAGTTTGCTACCATCAAAGGTGTAACCGAAGACGTTACGGAAATGATCTTAAACTTAAAGCAGGTACGTTTTAAGAAGTCAACCGATCAGGATGTTGCCAGCGAAAAAGTAACTTTAAGCATTAAAAACAGAACAGAGTTTACCGCAGCTAATATTGCAGAAGCTACACAAAGCTTTGATGTAATGAACCCTGAACTGGTTATCTGCACTTTGGATAACACTGCTAAACTGGACATTGAACTGACTATTGCAAAAGGTCGCGGTTATGTTCCGGCTGAAGAAAACAGAGTAAAAGATTCTGTGTTTGGTTACATACCCATCGATTCTATTCATACACCAATTAAGAATGTAAAATACGGTGTTGAAAATTACCGTGTAGAACAGCGTACGGACTATGAAAAGCTCCTGCTCGAAGTTTCTACTGATGGTACTATCAACCCCGAAGATGCAGTAAAGCAAGCTTCCCGCATTCTCATTCAACACCTGATGATTATTACTGACGAAAATATCACTTTCGACAGTAAGGAAGATAAGAAAGAAGATGTGGTGGATGAACAAGTACTGCAACTCCGCAAAGTATTGAAAACACCACTGGAAGACCTCGATCTTTCTGTGCGTGCATTCAACTGCTTAAAAGCTGCAAAAATCAATTCTTTAAGCGAACTGGTACAGTACGAACAGGAAGATCTGATGAAGTTCCGCAACTTCGGTCAAAAATCTTTAAGCGAAATTGACCAGGTGCTGCACGAAAGAGGTTTGCAATTCGGTATGGATTTGCACAAATTAGGTTTAGACGATTTAGATAAGTAGTAAGTTATAAGTTCTACGTTTTAAGTAAGGCGTAGAACTTTTCTTTTATAATCAGTACTTCGCAATTCCCGGCACGTGCGAAGGAATTTTAAAAACACACAGCCATGCGTCACGGAGACAAAATCAACAATCTCGGCCGTAAAAAAGCCCACAGAGATGCGCTGCTGGCCAATCTTGCCAGCCAGCTTATTACGCACAAACGTATCGTAACTACTTTAGCAAAAGCAAAAGCATTACGCACTTACGTTGAGCCACTGATTACAAAAACAAAGAAAGCCGATAGCCAGGCAGTTATCAGCCACCAGCACAGAATTGTGTTTAGTTATTTGCAGGATAAACTGGCAGTAAAAGAATTGTTTACTGTAGTAGGTCCTAAAATAGCTGCCCGTCCCGGCGGTTATACCCGCATTATAAAGTTGGGTATCCGCGTGGGTGACAATGCTGAAAAGGCGTTAATTGAACTGGTTGACTTTAATGACATCTACGGCAAAACTGCCGCACAAGGTACAGAACCTGCAAGACGTACACGTCGTGGTCGTGGCGGCAAGAAAGCTGCTGCTGCAGACCAGCAACAGCCTACTACCGACCAGCCAATGGTTACCAACGAAGGCGGTGGCGAACCTACAACGGATGTAGCTCCTGTAACTGAAGAAAAAGCACCTGAATAAAATGTGTTATTCTTAATATTAAAAAGGCAAAATCGTTTTTCGGTTTTGCCTTTTTTGTTGGGCTGCAATTTTGCGGGTAATTGGATGAATGGGATAATAGATTAGGCGTGAATACAGTTCGCATCAATCGTATAAAATGTACAAATGAAAAATAATCGCTCTCTAACCCTTTTTCAAAGGTGGAGGGCAGGGATGAGGGCATGTGCAGAACTTTAGAATAATATTTTCAAGAGATAGATTTTTTTTGCAAAAATAAAAACACGTAAAACAAAGATGACTAACGTAAGAAAACCTGCAGTTTTAGTTTTAGCAGATGGTCATGTGCTACATGGCCAGGCATTTGGTAAAATAGGTACAACTACAGGTGAAATTTGTTTTAATACCGGCATGACAGGCTACCAGGAAGTATTTACAGACCCCAGCTATTATGGACAGGTGTTGATTATGAATAGTGTACACGTTGGTAACTATGGCGTAAAAAACGAAGATATAGAGAGTGATACAGTAAAGATAAAAGGACTTATTTGCCGTAACCTTGAGGAGCGCTTTTCGCGCTACCAGGCAGAAGGTTCTTTAGAAGAATATCTGCAGAAAAATAATGTTGTGGCTATTGAAGGTATTGACACCCGTGCGCTTGTAGCACATGTGCGTACTAAAGGTGCTATGAATTGCATTATTTCTTCTGAAATATTGGATGTAGAAGAATTAAAGCGTAGGCTGGCAGAAGTGCCGGATATGAGTGGCCTTGAGCTGGCAAGTGTAGTAAGCACTGAAAAAGAGTATGAAGTAGGAAATCCGGCTGCGCCTTATAAAGTTGCCGTAATGGATTATGGTGTAAAGAAAAATATTTTGACCTGCCTCGCAGAGCGTGGTGCTTACTTAAAAGTATTTCCTGCCGATACACCAGCCGAAAAACTAAAAGAATTTAACCCTGATGGTTACTTTATTTCCAATGGTCCTGGCGACCCGGCTGCCATGCCTTATGCAGTTGAAAACATTAAACAGATTTTGAGTGAAGAAAAGCCATTTTTTGGTATTTGCCTGGGACAGCAGTTACTGGCTTTAGCCAATGATGTTCCAACGTTTAAAATGCATCACGGGCACCGCGGATTGAACCACCCGGTGAAAAATGTAATTACTGGTCAGTGCGAGATTACCACGCAAAATCATGGGTTTGGCGTTGACCCGGAAGCCGTGCGCAACCATCCGGATCTTGAAGTGACGCATGTGAACCTGAATGATGATAGCATTGAAGGTATCCGCATGAAAAGCAAGCCTGCTTTCAGTGTACAATATCACCCCGAAAGCACGCCCGGACCATTTGATAGCCGCTATTTATTTGATGACTTTATGAAGCTTATAGAAGAATATAAAACGGCTTCTACAGCAGAAGGCTATTAGGCTTTAATTATACAAATATTAGTAAAGCATTTACGCATCAAGTTGTGTAAATGCTTTATTTTTATATAGATGTGCAAGATAAAAAACCGCGGTTTTTTTACACTAATTATCATACTTTTATTATCTCATTCAGCCTCTGCTCAGTCTTACAATTTCGATGCAGTGGAGCAGTTTATCCATTCACAAACAACAGAGGTCAGCAGTGCTAAGGACTTAGACATTCTAGCCCAAAAAATTACAATTCAATTTCCCGATTCGCTCTCGCGTGTACAGGCTGCTTATTTGTGGGTGGCAAAGAACATCACTTATAACGAAGAAGGTAGCGGTCCGCAACACTATGCTTCTAATGTGGATTCTGTTTTAAAATATAAGACTACTGTTTGCGCCGGTTATGTAAATGTCTTTGTGATGCTCTGTGAAAAGATGGGCATTACTGCTAAAGAAATTGAAGGTTATGGTAAAACCGGAACACAGGTTTTACCAAACGATAAGTTTACTTCCAATCACTCCTGGGCAGCAGTATGGTTGAATGGTAAATGGAATTTAACCGATGTAACATGGGGCAGTGGCTATACGCTGGAAGGCACGCATACCTTCACCCGAAAATCGAACGGCTGGTATTTCTTTACCCAGCCGGAAGTATTTATTTTAGATCATTTTCCAAAGAAATCTGAATGGCAACTGTTGAAAGATACCGTAAGCTGGAACGATTTTATCGCTTATGCCAATATTGGTTTAGGTGCCAAAGAAAATGGTATCACCAGTTACTCACCTATGCAAGCTGTTATTCATACCACAGCAGGCAGGCAGGTTGTGTTTTCTTTTACTACACAAAAAGAATTGAGCACCATATTGCTTACCAGTAAGCAAAAAGGTTTTCAGGAATTGGGTACGCTGGCTAAGAGAGGCGACACGTACTATTATAGTTACAAGATTTCGTACGACGGGCAATACGACTTGCAAATAGATTTGAGTGACGTGGACAGAACCAAGCCAGGTAATTATTCTTCTATGATTGATTTTAGTTATTTAGTGGATGCAGCGGCCAACAGGGAAGAGGTAAAAAAGTAGATACCTGGTAATTATTTTTTATGAATGCAAGTGCTGTATAAACTAAAGGCAGATTGAAAAATCTGCCTTTAGTTTGTTCTAAAATGTATTGCGGTGGTACCACAAAAATTTGAGGTTATTTTTGTTCCAGCGCTCTTTCGCCCATATACGTTTGCCCTTGATAGTCAATTTTCATTTGGGTTACTTTGTTTTCGGCATCCCGCACAAAGGTAAATGTAGCCTCACCATTTGCATCAAACGTATCTTTCTTGTCTTTAACGGGGGTGAGCGTGCCGCTGTATTCGCCGCCCGAGTAATACAGTTTGCCATCTTGTACGCTCACCGTCATATACTGGAAGGGCAATCCTTCATATTTATAATTACCGATGAATGTGGCACTATCGGCAATATTAAATACTGAAGCGGTGTCCTGTGTTGAGCCGGTTGTTTGAGCTGTTGCTTTTAAAGCAAACAAAGCCATTGTAAAAGTGAATACCAAAAAGATTTTTTTCATACGCGTTTACGATTAGGTTTTTAATTGGTTTGGAAAACAAGTTACAGTATTAATACTATTGCTATGGTTCTTTTCTTATATCCCTAATGCTTCTTCTAAAAGTATTAGTATAGTGGTAAAATAATACCGTAAAATGAAGAAGATTTGTTGCAAGTAAAGACACGTTTCACCGCTACAAACAGTAAGTATTTGCTTTGGATTTTTTTATTATTTTCTTTAGTATTACAATGAGATTACAAATGTTGTTCCTTCCCCTTCCGTACTTTCCACTTTTATCTCACCGCCATGTGCTTTGATAATATCATAGCTTAAGCTCAACCCCAATCCGGTTCCTTGTCCGGTTGGTTTGGTAGTAAAGAAGGGTTGAAAGATTTTATTTATAATGTTTGGAGGAATGCCATTGCCATTGTCCTTCACTACTATCTCTACTTTACCATTCTCCTTTTTTGTGCATACTGAAACAGTTGGTTCAAATGTTCCATTGAGTTTAGCTTTCTTTTCATTGACTGCATAAAAAGCATTGTTGAACAGGTTGAGTAATACCCTGCTGATGTCTTGTGGAATGATGTTTATTTTGCCAATGCTTTCATCAAAGCTGGCATTGATTGCTGCATTAAATGCTTTATCCTTAGCTCTTAATCCATGATAGCTTAAGCGTAAGCTTTCATCCACTAACGCGTTTATATTAGTCAATTCCCGTTTACCTGTACTCGCTCTGGAGTGTTGAAGCATGCCCTTTATAATAGAGTCTGCACGCTTGCCGTGATGAATGATCTTTTCAGTATTCTGTTCAATATCATTCATAATTTCTTCCTGTACCTGCCGGTTATCCCACTCTGCACGTAGTTCTTCTATCAGTTCTTTATTAATCTCAGAGAAGTTGTTCACGAAGTTTAAAGGGTTTTGTATTTCATGGGCAATTCCTGCTGTGAGTTCTCCAAGCGATGCCATCTTTTCACTTTGAATGAGTTGCGCTTGCGTGGACTTTAGCTCTTCCAAAGCGCTTTCTGCCTTTTGCTTCTGCTCGTCTGTTTCCTGTTTTTGTTCTTGCAGCAGTAGGTTGGCTTTTTTTTGCTGCCGGCTATTGCGGTACAAAAAGAAGCTAATGAGTAAAGCAACCCCCAAACCTGCAAACAGGGTGTACATTCTTATTCTGTTTTGTACTGCCGCCTTATCGGTTTCTAACTGTTGCAATTGCTGTTGCTGATTAAAAGAAAGCTGCTGAAAACCTGTTAGACCTTTGATACGAAGCTGATACAGACTGTCATAAGTAGCAAGTGCAATCCCTTGGTATTTATAGGCACTGTCCAGCTTATTATTCAACTCGTAGCTCCTTGCTAAATTCCTGAAATCATCCCCAAGGTCCATTGGGAACACTGAAATATGGATGTTTGCCGCCATTCGGGCATAGTACAGGCTGGAATCCTTATTATTTTTTTGTACATAAAAATCTGCTAACCATCTATATACAGCAGCTAGGAAAGACTGAGCATCATTTTTTTTATCAATGGGTATTGCTTTATACGCGTAGGCTAAGCCAAGACTGTCGTTATGCTTACTTAAGTAACTGGCTCCCATTATGCCATAAACACCCCCTAAACGGTTCTCCTCTTTTTTTTGCACATAGATGCTTTCTGCCGCTTGTTCCAATAACAAAGCGGAGTCCGGCTCGTTGAGTTTTTTCCAATATAACGTACCAAGATTGGAGATAGTAATTGCCAGATCTGATGAATCTCCTATAGCTCTGAAGATCTTTATTGATTCATTATAATGGTACACCGTCTGATCTATTCTGTCCACATCCAGCATGAAGAGTCCTAACACATTATGGATGCTTGCCAATGTCCGCAGGCGGTAATCTTTATCTTTTACCTGCGGTTTCCTTATGTTCCAGAAGTTGTTTTCATTTTGCGGGTCTTCGGCAAGTTGCAATGCGGCTGTTAGTGCCTGGAAAGATTCGGTAAGTCGTTGTAAACGATGCAATAGAAATCCTTTGATGTACAAGGCTTCAGCTTCATTGAGTTTCTTCCCGTTCATTTGAGCCAGGAAGAAAGCTTTATTCGTATAGTATAAAGCTGAATCATAATGAGTATTAGTATAATTATAACCTATATAATACGTCGTCCGATATCTGGCTGAGTCGGTTGTAGCTGTTGGGAGCAGCCGTTCTAAACTATCAATTGCTCTTTGCTGGCTGTAGCAGCATACGGGTAAGAGCAATAGCAGTATCTGGAAAATGCGTTTCATTATAGGTAAATAGTTTCAGAGTCATTTATGTGCTAACTATATTGAAGATTGTACACGGTTTACGTGCTGTTTTCATGTTTGCAAAACGCATTTCAAACAGTCTCTTTTATTCTTTTGTACATGGCATATAGAAGTAATTAAAGCAAGGGCAAAGAGCAGTACTATTTTATTCATAATCATTATTATCAACTGGCAGCGTTATTATGGCAATAGGCAGCGATGAAAATAACAATTTAAATCTATGCGTTGTATACCAGATTTGGCATTTTATAAAATAATTTTACTGCTGAGAAACGGAAGTATGTTAGATTGAACTGTTCATAAAAACCACCTAATTTGCACCCATGCAAATCACCATTATTAACGGACCCAATCTTAACCTCTTAGGCACGCGCGAGCCAGGCGTGTACGGTAGCCAGACTTTTGAAGCCTATTTTAAAGAATTGCAGGAGAAATTTCCTAATGTACAGTTTACTTATTTACAAAGCAATGTAGAAGGGGAGCTGATTAACTTTTTGCAGCAGCAAGGGTTTACAAGCGATGGTATTATTTTAAATCCCGGTGGTTACACGCACACGTCTGTTGCGATTGGCGATGCTATTGCAGCCATTACTACACCGGTAATAGAAGTACATATCAGCAATGTGCATGCGCGGGAAGAATTCCGGATGATTTCGCATGTATCGGCAAAGTGCAAGGGTACAATAAGCGGCTTAGGGCTGAAAGGATATGCGTTGGCAGTTACTTACTTCTTAAATCAATAACTCGAAGCGGGATCTTCTTCGTTACTTTCCTGCCTGTCGCCGCCAAGGCTATAGTAACTATTTTCTTCATCTACCTGCCCCAATGATCCACTGGTTTCGTCTAAATCGGCATCTGGTATATCCAAATCATCGCCAACGCGCTCCAGTTCATCACGCAGGTCACGGCTGTCAAAGTCGCTTACGGTTTCTTCGGTAGCAGCAAAAGCAGACCCTGAACCTTCAGAGAATATCTCTTCATCTTCATCCACGTCCAAATCTCTGTTTGGGTCGCCTAACGCCAATAAATCATCTCTCGTCACATCAGCTTCGGTGCCCATCACTATACCTAAATCGTCTATATCTTCACCCCTGGTTTCATCCGGACTTACGCTCGTTACTTCCTCCGGATTCACTGGTTCCCCGAGTTTTTTTTTATCTGCAGGCTCATTGCGCAGGCTATCATGCGAAAGATTTTCTACATTGGCATTCACCCGTTCTGTATGATTTTGCGGATTTAAAATATCTTCTTTAGCAGGATAATGCGGATAGCCGGGAAAGTCCTGATCAATCTTTGGATCTTTACTTTGATCTACTTCTTTAGGCGTATCAATCGGATTTGTTTTTTTCTCTTCCATAATCATATTTTATATTAATAATGAAACAATTATGCCATAAAGAAGCTATTCAAACTGTCAGTAAATACTACATTACGGCAAGAGGCACTTTGCGGCATGTTTATTTAATTTTTACAAAAAGGCTTGATGAACCTTCTACCCAGCTGTCCGAGAAAGTAAGCGTATCACTTCCTTGTTTAAAAATTGTTTCTTCACCTTTTAAAAACAACTTATCTATAGTAATTGGTTTATCAAAATGGATGATAGAAGTATTGCCGGAAGCTGTATAGTAATAGGTTCCCTGCGCAGCTATTTCGTTATTAAGGTAAGTAGTATAGATTAGATTACTGCCTAATGTAAGGCTCACTACTGTGCCGGACGACGGTGTTACAGTGCCGCCGGCGATACCTCCCTCGAAAGTATAAGTCCATCGCCACTGACCATTTATTGGTGCTTTATCCTTTTTGCATGAGAAGCAAGTGAATAGCAATAAAACAGACAACAAAACAAAACAGACAGGTTTCATACAATCTTTATCACATGATACTCAAAATGGAATCACCGTTGCATGTATAGTAAGTAATCAGCGCAAACAAATGCAAAATAAATTGTACTTACAATTTCAACACCCTGCTTGTATAAGCCCTCACCTCTGCGCACAACTTGGCATCGCTGCCCAGCGAACCGCCGTAAGAAGGTATTATTTGTTTCATTTTTTGCTGCCATTCCGGTGTTTGCATTTCTTCTTTAAAACAGCGATCCAAAACAGTCATCATAATTGATACAGCTGTAGAAGCACCAGGCGATGCACCCAGCAAAGCTGCCAGTGAACCATCGGCTGCACTTACTACTTCGGTACCAAACTCCAGTATGCCCCCTTCTTTTTCATCTTTCTTTATCACTTGCACACGCTGTCCGGCTACTTCCAGTTTCCAGTCTTCCAGCTTAGCGGTAGGTACAAATTCCTTTAATGCTTCAATACGGTCTTCCGGCGATTGCCTCACCTGTTGAATCAGGTATTTGGTAAGGGGTATATTATTCCAGCCCGCAGCCATCATGGGAAAGATATTTTTAAAGCGTAGTGATTTAATCATATCCAACCAGGAGCCTTGCTTTAAAAACTTGGTAGTAAAGCCGGCATACGGCCCAAAAAGCAGTTCTCTTTTATCTTTAATAAAACGTGTATCCAGGTGCGGCACACTCATGGGAGGCGAACCAACCGGCGCTTGTCCGTACACTTTTGCATTATGCTCGGCAATAATTTGTTCATTTACACAGCGCAGCCACTGTCCGCTCACCGGGAAGCCGCCAAAGCCTTTCCCTTCGGGTATGCGGCTCTTCAGCAGTAATGGTAATGATCCGCCGCCTGCACCCAAAAAAACAAACCGGGCAGCCACCGTTCTCACTTTTCCGGTATCCATATCTTTCACCTGCAGCCGCCATCTTTTTTTCTTATCCTGCTTTAGTGTACGTACTTCGTGGTTAAAGAAAAGCTGTACATCACCCATTTTTTTGAGGCAGTTAAACATACAGCGTGTAAGCGTACCAAAATTTACATCAGTACCCAAATCCATACGTGTAGCTGCCACTCGCTGGTTTGGGTTTCTGCCTTCCATCATTAGCGGCATCCACTGTTTCAGCACATTAAAATCATCGGAATACTGCATGCCCTTAAAAAGATGGCACGCAGTAAGCGCTTCGTATCTTTTTCTTAAAAAATCTACATCATTATCGTGCACAAAACTCATGTGCGGCACCTTTCTTATAAAAGACTCCGGCACATCTATCAATTGTTGTTCTATCATGTATGCCCAAAACTCTTTGGACACTTCAAACGATTCGGCAATTTTTACAGCTTTCTTGGTATCAATGGTGCCATCCGGCCGTTGCGGCGTATAGTTTAGTTCACAAAACGCGGAGTGACCCGTACCGGCATTATTCCAGGCATCCGAACTTTCGGCCGCTGCCATATCCAGCCGTTCAAAAATAGAAATGGAAATATCGGGTTGTAACTCTTTCAGCAGCATGCCCAGTGTAGCACTCATGATGCCGGCACCAACAAGCACTACATCTACTGTAGCAATTCTTTCAAACATAGGTTATTGTTGTATGAAATATTTGTATATAAAAAATCGCGCCGCAAAGGTAAGGATGAACAGCGGAGTGATAGCCAATGGCAGGCACATATAAAGAAATAAGGAGCGATTTTTTGACAAAAAAGGCATTACAGATTGCATATTACCCATTCATTTACAGGCATACTTGTTGCATCCCTCCCATAAAACTTTTTATATAATGGCAGATTTACAGGCCGAACTGCAAAAGTTGGTAGATGCTCTCGCGGATAAACAAAAAGCGTATGATGTTTACCTGGAAGCTTCAAAAAAACACAACGATATTATTTTAACCCTCGCCGAAAGACAACCAATAGATATTGCTGACTTTGAAGAAGCAGAAGATCTATATAATGAAATGACACTAAGCGAAAAAAACTACCGCATACAAAACGAAGTATTCAAGCTAAGCAGGCAGGATGTAATAGCTAAACTGGCACCGGTGCAGAACATAAAAATAAAGTTTACACACAGTAGCCAAAACAATAACAAGCAAACTACTGATTATTTTGTATGGCTGAAATTCAATGCCGAAAACCCCAACGAATCGCAACTGGTACTGCAACGGCTTGATGATGATACCCGTGAGCCCTTGTTGTTTTAATTTGTGAGTGGTGAATTGTCAATTGTGAATATGGTAAACCTCCAAGCAGTCCGTTATGATAATGAAAAAGATATGATTGATTCATTTTTGGAGCTGCCTTCACTCATTCACTATTAACCACTCACTATTCACCATTCACGCTAAATACTCACAACTGACTACTCGCCATTCACCACTCACTACTCACAATTTACTATTTTTACCGCCGATATGGCACAAAAAAAGTTACAGCGCTTTGCAGATATAAAAGAGTTTGCCAATGTGCTTGAGTACCCGCAGGAAATAGGAGGAAAATGGCATCAATTCTTTCATAATAACAATCCTATTGTATTGGAACTGGCTTGCGGTAAAGGCGAGTATACGGTAGGACTGGCGCGGCTTCACCACCGTACAAACTATATTGGCGTAGATATAAAAGGCAACCGCATATGGCGTGGCGCTAAAACAGCGTTGGAAGAAAACTTAAAAAATGCAGCTTTTTTGCGCACCAGTATAGAGCAGTTGGGCGATTATTTTGCGCCCGGCGAAGTGCAGGAGATATGGATTACGTTTCCAGACCCGCAATTGAGGGCTTCCAAGCAAAAAAAGCGATTAACGCATCCACGGTTTTTGCGCATATACCAGCGCATTTTAAATCAAAATGGTGTGGTTCATTTAAAAACAGACAGCCCACATTTATATAACTTTACCAAACAGGTAATTGAACTATACAACCTGCATCTTATAACAGATAACAATAACGTATATGCCGGAGAAAATGTAGCGCCGGAATTAAGCATTAAAACACATTACGAAAAGATGGACATTGCCCGGAGCAATACCATTTATTACCTGCAATTTGCTATCAATCAGCCGTTACCTGTTGAAAAGGATGAACAATTAAAACTCTTGGAGCGTGAAGAAATTGCCGGATGATGATGAATTGTATCACAACGATTCAGGACTGGTAGTGTTTACCGAAGAATACCTGTTGCAACGTGGCTATTGTTGCGGCAATGGCTGTCGTAATTGTCCGTATGATTATAAAATGGTACCGGAGCCACGCCGTACCCGTTTATTAGAAGAACGAAAAAACAGGCAAGCATCTCAACGCGGTGAACAGGAGTAATGGAGGCCTTTCGCAGCGCACATAATTGTTACTATTATTACTATCTTTAATACACGTTCTGCAATAAAATTCAAATTGCTTGCTTATGAAGAAAGCTGCTGCCGAACAAACAAATTTGCCCTCACCACAACAACAATCTTTTTTTGAAGACGTGTGGGATGTGGTTCGCCAAATTCCACCGGGCAGAGTAACTACATACGGCGCTATTGCAAAATACTTAGGTACCAAAATGAGTGCGCGTATGGTGGGCTGGGCTTTAAATGCAGTACATCCTATTCACCCTGTGGTACCGGCGCAGCGGGTGGTAAACAGGCTGGGCATGTTGAGTGGCAAAGCCCACTTTAATCCGCCATCTGCCATGCAGGAAGCATTAGAAAAAGAAGGATTAACAATAAAGGACGATATTATTCAAAATTTTGAAAAACACTTTTGGGATCCTTCCACCGAATTAGCATTATAATTAAAAGATTGTATTCTTTTTAGGTAACATTTCTAAATGTTTAACGGAGTACATTGCGCTTATATAGAGGCTATTTAGAGTTTTTGTTTTAAGACGGTTTGTGAGCCGTCATTTCGACCAAAGGGAGAAATCCCAGCCTTGTTTGAGCAGTAAATAGCGGCAGAGATGCCTCCATTCGTCGGCATGACGGCTCCCGGGTTTACTTTTATCCGGAAATATTAAAAACTCTAAATGCCTTCATAAACAGAAAACGGTTGCTGGAAAATAAATGCCACACACCGCTTCTCTTTAATGAGCATTATAAGCAAATTGATTGCTTATATTTTTACCATTTTTAATCACTTATTTTAAATGAACACGATTCTGCTGCCATAAACCTTAACGCTTAAGGTGCAGTAATGGCATGTAGCTTGCTTTTACCTGATTTCTTTTTAAACTAAAAGATTCTGCCTTTATGATACCCGGAGCACAATATATAGCTGATAATAAAACCCAGTTTACAGTATGGGCGCCTGAGAAGGAATTGATGCAGTTGCATGTTGTGCATCCAACAGCGCAAAAGCTGGATATGCAAAAAGATAAAGAAGGATACTTTAGTGTAATGGCAGACAATGTGCAGCCCGGCAGCCGTTATTTTTTTATACCTGATGGTAAACAGGATTTTCCCGATCCTGCTTCCAACTACCAGCCGGAAGATGTGTTTGGCCCATCAGAAGTAATAGACCACAATGCTTACCAGTGGCATGACGAGCACTGGCATGGCTTGCCTTTCAATAAACTTATTTTATATGAATTGCATGTAGGCACTTTTACGCCCGAAGGTACTTTTGAAGCTATTATTCCTTACCTGGATGATCTTGCAGCTACCGGCATTAATGCCATTGAACTAATGCCCATTAACCAGTTTTCGGGCAACCGCAACTGGGGGTACGATGCCACGTATCCGTATGCCGTGCATCATTCGTATGGCGGACCGGAAGGCTTAAAAAAATTGGTAGATGCTTGTCATCAAAAAGGCATTGCAGTGTTTTTGGATATAGTATATAATCATCTGGGACCCGAAGGAAGTTTTCTGCCGCAATATGGACCTTATCTTACTAATAAATACTGCACCCCTTGGGGCGATGCGCTCAATTTTGACGGGGAATGGAGCGATGGGGTGCGCGAATACATTAGTGAAAACCCAGTGTATTGGTTTACAAATTATCATATTGACGGGCTACGGTTAGATGCGGTGCACGAGATATACGATAAGGGTGCCGAAAGCATCTGGCAATTGATGCAACAGAAGGTAACAACGGCGGAGCAGCAATTGGGGCGTCGCCTTTATTTAGTGGCAGAGTGCGACCTTAACAGCCCGCATGTTATTAAGCATACAGAAGATGGTGGAATGGGCTTTGATGCGCAATGGCTGGATGATTTTCACCATATTTTGTATGTTATGATCGACCCGAATGGACGGGAGCGATACATGGATTTTTACCGGATGGAACAGTTAGCAAAAGCATACAAAGAAGGTTTTGTGCACAGCGGCGAATGGGTAGCGTTTCGCAAGCGTAAACATGGAACTTCTTCTGCAGGTGTGCCGGGCAACCACTTTATTGCGTTTAATTTAAATCACGACCAGGTGGGCAACCGCATTGGCGGTGAGCGCCTAAGCATGCTGGTAAATTTTGAGAAACAAAAGCTGGCGGCGGCTGCCCTGATGCTCTCGCCATATGTGCCCATGTTGTTTATGGGCGAAGAGTATGGCGAAGACACACCATTTTTTTTCTTTATCAGTCATCACGACCAAAATAATATTAAAGCGGTGCAGGAAGGCCGGCGGAAAGAGTTTGCTAATTATAGTTTGAAAGAAGGCGAAGACTTTCCCGACCCGTATGACGTAAACACATTTAACCGGTGTAAGCTGCAATGGCACAAGCGAAAAGAAGGTAAATATAAAGTAATGCTGGATTGGATGAAAACCTTAATACAATTGCGCCAAACCAATACTGTGCTGCAAAATTTAGATAAGAATAATATTCAGGCATACAACATTAACCAGGATGGCTTGATAATAATCCGCCAGAATGATGCAGGCAACGATTTTTTAGTTTGCTGTTTTAATTTCTCTGATAAAAGTTTAAACTACACTTTGCCAGCTTATAAAGAAAACTGGTATAAAATACTGGATTCTAAAGAGCAACAATGGATGACAGATGAAACAGCTCATCGGTTGGTAATGGATGTAAAAGGCGGTGAAACAATTCAGTTACAGCCTGTCAGCGCAGTAGTCTATAGTAGTGTACAGCTATAGATTGAAATAATACGCCGGACTCAGTAATTACAAGTGTAAGAAAGCTCCGTCATTGCGAGCGGTAGCGAAGCAATCTGTGGATTTTGGTACAATCAGAATAAGCCTTTATTCCGTTTAACCTAAGAATGTTGTTTTCAAAAAAGCTATTAACATTGATCTACGGGCGTAGCACAGATTGCTTCGCTACCGCTCGCAATGACGCACAATGCTGCCCAAAGAATAAAGAATAATCAAACATTACGACCGAGATAGAATTGAATACAAGTTTTGACTGTTGCAATTAAACTTATTCAATTAAAAGGTTCCCTTTATAATCAACATGCGCTGACCGGATGCTAACTGTAATATGGCATTGCCTTCCATTTCACCAATCAATAATACTTTCCGGAGTATATCTAAACAACGTTTATCGTTATAAGAATAAACAGCATCACTCAATGCTACCTGTGCCGCATGAAATAATATAACATTAGGCGCTTCGCAGGCAATCAATTCAGTGAGATATTCAAAATAAGTGTGCTCGTCGCCAATACCTTCTTTATAATCAAAAAATACATTTACTTCTTCTGCAAAATTTACCTTGGCAGTAAATGGGTATGATTGTAAAATGGTGTACACCTGGTAAGTTTCATCACCTTTGAAAGCCTCATCTTCAAAAAGTGAAAAGAAAAGAAGCAAATGGCAGAAAGCCTGGTTTTTATCTGTAATAACGTCTTTGTACAACATGGAGTGGCATTGTTTGAATTGTTCGTTAGAGCGGCAACAAATTAAACACTTATCAGGTATTTGCAATAAAGGAGTAACAGAAAATAAAGATAACGTAGCACAACAGGTAATTCATAAAATAGGAAGGGTGTAAAAAAGTGCTTTTTCGGTTATGTTTTTAAATGTATGATGGAGTAAATTGTTCTTTCATATAAATAGAACTTATTCATAGGTGTCAGAAACTTTTGAAGTGTCTGACACCGCTGCTCCAAACGGCATCATACATTTAAAAACACTACCAAAGTTGTATTAGCTTGAGCAGGGGTAATCTATGCAACAAAAACTCAATGATACAAAATAGCTGCTCTAGCTAAGATAGAAATTTGCCGTCCATTTACAGTTAAAAACAATCACTTCAGAAACTATTAAATATTTACTGGCAACACTTTTGCGCAGCAAACCATTTTAACCGCAAAAACAGGTAATTACACAAATTATGAGTGAACAACAATATCTCTGGTGGCAAACAGGTGTTATATATCAGGTATATCCACGTTCTTTTCAGGATAGCAATGGCGATGGCGTAGGCGATCTGAAAGGAATTATACAACGTTTAGATTATCTGCAATGGCTGGGTGTCACGGCTGTTTGGTTGTCGCCTATTTATCCTTCGCCCATGGCAGATTTTGGTTACGATATATCCAATTATGAAGGCATTCATCCGCTTTTTGGCACAATGAGCGAATTTGATGAACTGCTGAATGAAGTGCATCATCGCGGCATGAAACTCATTCTCGACTTAGTACCCAATCATACTTCCAACCAGCATCCGTGGTTTTTAGAATCGCGCTCTTCGAGAGACAACCCCAAGCGCGACTGGTATATCTGGCGCGATGGAAAGACAAAAGATTGTCCGCCCAATAACTGGTTAAGCGTGTTTGGCGGTACTGCCTGGGAGTGGGACGAACATACACAACAATATTACTATCACGCCTTTTTAAAAGAACAGCCCGACCTTAACTGGCGCAACCCCGAAGTACAGGAAGCAATGCTGAATGTAATGCGCTTCTGGCTGGATAAAGGGGTAGATGGTTTTAGAGTAGATGTGATGTGGCATATGATAAAGGATGCGCGACTGCGCGATGAACCGGTAAATGTAGATTATCAACCGCACATGGCTACCTACGAACAACTATTGCACGTATATAGCACCGACCAGCCGGAAGTACACGAGATAGTGCGCAAAATGCGCGGGTTATTAGATGAATATAAAGAACGGATGATGATAGGAGAAGTGTACCTGCCTGTACATAAACTGATAGGCTATTATGGCGTAAACAACACCGGTGCACACCTGCCTTTCAACTTTCAATTAGTATCGCTGCCCTGGCAGGCACAAGCAATAGCTGCCGCAATAGACGAATATGAAGGTGCATTACCGGCAAATAGCTGGCCCAACTGGGTGCTCGGCAACCACGACCAGCCGCGTATTACCAGCAGAGTGGGATTGCAGCAGGCAAGAGTGGCGGCTATGCTGTTGCTTACGCTGCGTGGCACACCCACTATTTATTATGGCGATGAAATAGGCATGCAGGATGTAGCTATTCCGTTTGAAGAGGTACAGGACCCGCAAGGGTTGAATATGCCGGATAAAAATCTCAGTCGCGATCCTGCACGTACACCTATGCAATGGGATAGCAGTGAAAATGCAGGCTTTACTACGGGTAACCCGTGGTTAAGATTGCATCGTGACTATCGCCGTATGAACGTGGCGTTGGAAAGAGAAAGCAGGTATTCCATGCTTTGTTTATATAAACGCATGATTGAACTGCGACAAAAAGAACCTGCGTTGATGACGGGTGCCTATATTCCTGTATATGCAGATACGCATATGCTGGCATACATCCGTCAGCACAATGGCGGTGCGAAATATTTAATGATATTAAACCTGAGCAACAGCCCTTGTTATTTTACACCCAAAAACTTTTCCTTTACGGGTAAAGTAATATTGGCGACAACACCCGAACTGGAAGGTTTAACATTCTCCAATTCACTGGCATTGAATGGCGCAGAAGCCGTTGTGATAAAAATGGAATAGGTGTATGAAAGAAACAGGCTAATACCAGATTGAAAGGTTACTGTATATGAACTGCAAGCCTTAAACTAGGAGCTATAAAATAGGAAGTTGGGGGATGGTGTCAGACATCATTTATTTAGAAAATAAGGCCGAAATAAGAATTATCTAGTAATCACAGAATAATATAAATTAACAAAAAAGAGCATGAATTTCATGCTCTTTTTTGTTTGTTGCCCGACAAGGATTCGAACCTCGACAAACAGTACCAAAAACTGTCGTACTACCATTATACTATCGGGCAATCCTTTTTTATGGGCTGCAAAAATAAGGGTGTAACCATTATCATCCAAAAGAATATCCTGCTTTTTACCTATAATAATTATTGCTTGCATGCAGGCACAAGAGGAAAGCAAATTGCTTTAAATCTGTGTTTATTTGTATCATCCGTGAAAAAGATAATTACAGCAGCAGCGCAGCCAGCATATAATCTGCCATTAATATGATAATACAGCTTACTACTACCGACTTGGTACTGGCGCGTCCAATTTCCAGTGCGCCACCTTTTACATTATACCCGTAATAAGCAGATATACTGGAGATGATGAAAGCAAAAGTGTATGCTTTAATTAAGGCAAAGGTTAAATTAAACGGAACAAAAGATTGTTTTAATCCCGCGTCAAACATATCGGTGGAAAGAATGTTGGCTGCACTGGCAGCAATGCGTCCACCTAAAATAGCGAGAAACAACGATATAGAAATCAGCATAGGAATAACCAATAAGGAGGCTAAAATTTTAGGTAAAATCAAATAGCTTTCGGTGCTGATACCCATAATCTTCAACGCATCAATCTGCTCGCTTACCCGCATGTTACCGAGTTCGCTGGATATTTTACTACCTACCACGCCAGCCAGCACAATACATACTACGGTGGGTGACAATTCCAGCATAATAGTATCTCTCGCTATCATGCCAATGATTGTTTTGGATAGAAGCGGGGACACCAACTGATAAGCTGTTTGCACGGTAGTAACTGCACCAAGAAATACCGAAATAATTACTACAATAGGTAGCGAGCCAATGCCAATTTCTGCGCATTGGTGCATAAACTCGCGCCAGTACATTTTGGTATTTTCCGGCCGGTGAAACATTGCTTTCATCGTAAGCAGGTATTTGCCGGTATGGGTAAGAAGAGAAGCCATTCTTATTGTATTATTTTTCGATGTTTCTTTTTCAGTTTATTCCACCAGGGCAATTGCGCCACTATTTCTTGTACATCATTGCGCGAGCGCTGCTGCGCATCTACTACTGCAATATTAGCCATATTAATAATGCTGCGTACCGAACTGCCTAACTGCAACACATGCACCGGTCGCTTGATGCCCAGCAAAATAGGCCCAATAGCATCTGCGCCGCCCACCTCTTTTAGTAAATTGTATGCCACGTTTCCGGCCGCCAGGTTGGGAAAAATCAATGTATTCACTTCTTCATCCACCAAGTCGCTAAATGGATAATTATCCCGCAGAACATCATTGTTGAACGGCAACCAGGCCTGCATTTCGCCATCCACAATCAAAGATGGATTGTGTTGTTTTAAAATACGTGTGGCTTCCGCTACTAGCTTTGCCTCCGGCGAATCGTTGCTTCCAAAGTTGCTGTAGCTGAGCATGGCAATGCGCGGTGTAAGATTAAAGTTGCGTACTTCTTTAGCCACCAGCAAAGCAATGTCGGCCAGCTCTGCTGCAGTAGGGTTGAAATTGACAGTCGTATCTGCTAAGAAAAGTGGCCCGCGCTTCGTGAGCAGGAGGTACATGCCTGCTATTTTCTTTACGCCTTCCTCTGTACCAATGATTTGTAATGCCGGGCGTATAGCTTCGGCATAATTACGTGTAAGACCGGAAATCAACGCATCAGCATCCCCCATTTCTACCATCATACAACCAAAGTAGTTGCGGTCGTTCATTATCTTTTTACTTTCATACAGGTTGAAGCCTTTGCGCTGCCGTTTATTAAAAAACACAGCCGCATATCGCTCCTTTTGTTCTTCTGCATCTGGACTGAGCGTATCAATAATAGGCATTTCAGATATGTCTATTTTATTTGCTGTTGCTATTTCATTGATAACTTGCTTATTACCCAATAATATAGGATAAGCTACACCATCTTCGTACACAAGGCTGGCAGCTTTTAAAATTTTCTGGTTATCAGCTTCAGCAAAAACAATCCGTTGCGGATTGCGTTTTGCCTTGCTGCCTACTACCCTGATGATTTGATTATCCAGACCTAATCGCTTGTTCAGTTCAATAGAATATGTTTCCCAATCGGTAATCGGCAACCGCGCTACATTGCTATCAATAGCAGCTTTGGCAACTGCCGGTGCAATGGTAGAAAGCAGCCGTGGATCGAGTGGTTTGGGGATAATATAATCTGGTCCAAAAGCCATATTGCGCTGGTTGTAAGCTAAGTTTACAATATCAGGTACAGCAGTTTTGGCTAATTGTGCCAATGCATGTACGGCAGCCAGTTTCATTTCTTCGTTGATGCAATTTGCCCGCACATCCAACGCACCGCGAAAGATATAAGGAAAACCAAGCACATTATTTACCTGATTGGGGTAATCGCTGCGGCCGGTAGCCATGATAATGTCTTTGCGTGCTGCAGTAGCTGCTTCATAGGTGATTTCGGGGTCGGGATTAGCCATGGCAAAAACAATGGGTTTTGCAGCCATACTTTTAATCATATCCTCCGTTACCACATTGCCTACACTTAATCCTACAAAAACATCGGCGTCTTGCATGGCTGCTGCAAGCGTCCAGTCTGCTTTATCAACTGCAAATTGTTGTTTAATTTCACCCAAATCATTCCTGCCCTGGTGCAATACACCATCTTTATCAAACAGAATAAAATTTTCGTAGCGTGCACCGAGCGATACATAGAGCTGTACACAAGCCATTGCCGCTGCACCGGCACCGTTGATTACAAAGCGTACTGCGTCTATTTGTTTATGCTGTAATTCTAATGCATTCAGCAATGCCGCGCCACTGATGATAGCGGTGCCATGCTGATCGTCGTGCATAACAGGAATGGACAGTTGATTGCGCAATTCGCTTTCTATAAAAAAACATTCCGGCGCTTTGATGTCCTCGAGGTTAATGCCGCCAAAAGTCGGTTCTAAAGCTTTTACAATTTGAACGAATTTCTCCGGGTCTGTTTCATTAATCTCAATATCAAATACATCAATATCGGCAAATACTTTAAACAGTACACCTTTGCCTTCCATCACCGGCTTGCTGGCTTCGGGGCCAATATTACCTAAGCCCAGTACCGCCGTTCCGTTGCTGATAACTGCTACAAGATTGCCTTTGGCAGTGTATTTATACGCACATTCTTTATCACTGTAGATTTCTCTGCAAGGTACAGCCACACCGGGGCTGTAAGCCAACGATAAGTCGCGTTGCGTTTTTGCTTCTTTAGTTGGTACAACTTCTATTTTTCCGGGGCGACCTTTGGCATGATATTCCAGCGCCTGCTCGTTTTGAAGCGGTTGAGGCATAAAATATAATTTAGAATCACAATGATAATTGCTATTGTACAGCAAGTATAAAGCAGTGCAAAATACAACTAATTACACCAATGTGTTTTGTGGTGCATCTTGTATGAAGTAGTTGCTACATACAGATTTATATAAAAGAAAATAAATAAAGAATAATTTTATCATTTACTCCAAACATCGTGCGGCAGATAGCTTTTAATATAAAGTATCTTTGAGAAAATAGAAATGCTTTATTTAAACGCATTGCAACATGGAAAACAAATATATTGTTCCGGCAGAAACACGCGTTGGGCATGTGCACTTAAAAGTGGCAGACCTTGACCGTTCGCTGCGTTTTTACCGCGACCTGCTGGGCTTTGAGGTAACTACCATGTACGGCACGCAGGCTGCTTTTCTGTCTGCCGGCGGTTATCATCACCATATTGGTTTAAATACCTGGTTGAGCAAAGGTGCTGCTCCGGCACCTGCACGTAGTGCCGGCTTATATCACACAGCTATTTTATATCCTACAAGAAAAGATTTAGCTGTTGTTCTTAAACGCTTATTGGAAGCAGATTACCCACTTACCGGTGCGAGCGACCATGGTGTATCGGAAGCCATTTATTTGAATGACCCGGATAATAACGGAGTAGAACTTTATTGGGACAGACCTAAAGAGGAGTGGCCGCTTAATGAAGATGGCTCTTTAAATATGTACACGAAAGCATTGGATTTAGAAAGTTTGTTGGGTGAGTTGGTTGAAAAGAAGGGAGTGTCTTTAGAAAAGTAATGAATTTTATAAAGCTAGAATAAAAAAGTGCTGCCGCTAAATAAGTGGCAGCACTTTTTTATCAAATTGCATTTAATCTGCCATAACAGCTTCCTGCTTTCTTGCAGTAGGATAATTTTCTTCAGATATATCTATTGCAGATCTATCTATAGACCAGCCTGTTTTTAAACCAATTACAAAAATGGCAAGCGCAATAGAACCAACAGCAAAGATCGTATCGCCAATTACTCTTAGCCATCTGAATGTTTGCAATAAGGGCTGTTGCATAAATTCTGCCGACCGTGCATACCACATACCTTTTTCTACGCTGGCAACGGTTTGCATAAAACCAACTGGTAGTATGCTAATGGTAACCATCAGCAATAAACCAATATTAATACTCCAGAATGCCACTTTGATAATACCATCTTTCCAAACGTGTTTGCTATATAACCCTTTCAGCACAAACAACATCAATCCAATACCCAGCATGCCATACACACCAAATAATGCGGTGTGCCCGTGCACTGGTGTCGTATTTAAGCCTTGCATGTAATACAGCGCAATCGGCGGATTAATAACAAATCCAAAGATGCCTGCGCCTAAAAAGTTCCAGAAAGCAACGGAAATAAAACAATAGATTGGCCATTTGTACGCCTTTACCCAACTGGTAGATTTACTGATTAAATAGTTGTGATATGCTTCAAAGCCAAGCAACACCAACGGCACAACTTCCAGTGCACTAAAGGTAGCACCTAACGCTAATACCGATGTGGGTGTTCCCGAAAAATATAAGTGGTGAAAGGTGCCCAAGATACCACCTGCTAAGAAAATAATCGTAGAGAATATTACACTTAAAGAAGCAGTACGCATTTCGAGCAATCCCATTCTTACAAATAAGAATGCAGAAACTACAGTTGCAAACACTTCAAAAAAGCCTTCTACCCAAAGGTGTACTACCCACCATCTCCAGTATTCTGCTAATGCTAAGTTGGTTTGCCTGCCCCACATCAATCCGGCACCGTAAAACAGGGCAATAGCGGCAGAAGCAATTAAAAACATAATCAACAAATTCCTGTCGGCGGTCTTTGCGCGAATGGCTGGTGCTAAGGCGCGATACATCAATGCGAGCCACAACCATAAACCTACAAATAAAAAGATCTGCCAAAATCTGCCAAGGTCCACGTACTCATATCCCTGGTGACCAAACCAGAAGTTTTGAACATAACCCAGCTTTTGCATAATGCCCATCCATTGCCCGAAAATAGAACCACCAACAATGATGAGTAAGGCAATGAATAAAAAGTTGACACCCAACTTTTGATATTTTGGCTCATAGCCCGATACGGCTGGTGCTATATACAATCCGGTAGCTAACCATGAAGTAGCAATCCAGAAAATGCCCAATTGCACGTGCCATGTGCGCGTTACGGAATATGGAATTAAAGTTGCTAAAGACAAGCCATAAAAACCATTTCCTTCTACGCCATAGTGCGCAGTGATTACGCCCATGAGCACCTGCACCACAATGAGGACAGTTACTATCCAGAAATACTTTAAAGTTGCTTTCATGGAAGGAGTTGCCGCTATACCCAGTAGCGGGTCGCGCTTGGGTAAATGAGCAGTATCTATTGCTTCTTCTTTGTTGGTAGCATGATAAAATACCAATGCACCAATTCCAAACAACAATACAATAACGCTAAAGCCTGTCCATAAAATAAGATCACTGGTAGGTACGTTACCAATTACTTTATCAGGCGGCCAGTTGTTGGTATAACTTACACTTTCACCGGGGCGGTTGGTAATGCAAGCCCAGGATGCCCAAAAGAAAAAATCATTCATCTTGCTCATTCTGTCTGCATCTTTTACAGAATTGGCAGGAATAGAATACGCATTTCTTAAAGCATCCAGTGTGGGATCATTCATAAACAAGCCTGCATAGTGCTTGCTTACTGCGGCTATCGCTTCTGCCCTTAACGGCGAAACGGTAATAGTGCCGGAACCTGGATCGTATGTGTTTTTGCGTATTTCTTCCTGCAACTTTGCCTGCAGTTGCGCCTGTTGGTCGGCGGGCAATTTGTTGTATGGAGTGGTAAATGTTTGCTGTGCCATTTTATCGAGCATGTACATGGATTCTAAATGCAGCCAATCCGCTGTCCAGTCGGGTGCTACATAAGAGCCGTGACCCCATATCGTGCCTACTTCCTGCCCGCCTATAGATTGCCAAACATTCTGTCCGTCTTTGATGTTTTGCCCGGTAAACAATACCTGTCCGCTGGTAGTAACTACCTTATCCGGAATAGGTGGTGCTTTATGGTAAATATTAAATCCAAATATTCCTAACACCAGAAACGAAGCGGCAATGACGACTGAGAAAACAATCCATAGTTTCCTAAAACTTTTCATGATAATTATAGTTTAAATTGTATTTGATACTGGTTAATGCCAACTTATT